>OFSE01000101.1_pt1 | contig 28773 bp, 44 predicted proteins | sample 1543261 | NCBI WGS metagenome assembly OFSE01 (sample SAMN07774225, study PRJEB24372) | wastewater metagenome | isolation source: Exp Tend VB 50WW | collected 2016-02 | reverse complement strand
GCTGCTGCTGCTGCTGCTGCTGCTGCTGCTGCTGCTGCTGCTGCTGCTGCTGATGATGATGATGATGATGATGATGATGGCGATGATGATGATGATGATGATGTTAGATAGGTTTCTTAACTCGGGCGAAGGCCTTAACAGGAGAGTATGATGACGCAGAAATTTGGAATTGGGAATCGGCAAGCTGCGAGGTTGGGGGCAGTGGATGTGGAGAGGATGCGGCTGTGGTATGAGCAAGGGATGACGCAGAGGGCGCTGGGGGAGAGGTTTGGGCTGAGTGTGGTGCAGGTGGGGAGGATCGTGCGAGGGGAGTGCTGGAAGGATACGGGCGCTGCGAGAGGGTTTGTGGCGCGGGAAGAGTGGGAGGGGCTGGGAGAGGGCGCAGAGGGGAAAGTGGGAAGGGGGGATTCATCCGAAGGGGGGAGGGCGGTTGAAATGATGCAGGCGGAAGCGAGTCTGCGGGAGGTTCGGAGGCGGGTGGAACTGGGGGAAAATCCGTTTGAGGGCGGAGGGATTGGAGAGCTGGCGAAAGATGTCGTGCCGGAAGATGTGAAACAGAGGGCGATGAGGTTGCTGGGGCAAGGGAGTGGGGAACCAGAGGAAGTTGGTCCGGTAGGGGTGGATGAACTGCCGGGATAGGGGGATTGGCGAGCGGGAGAGAACTGAGTTGATTTGTTGCGGGAACACGTTATAATCACGTTACATGGTCGCGTTTGACCATCCACAAGGAGGTTCATCATGGCACCAAGCAAGCAGGTTGAGTTCGAGGAAGAGCGGCTGGGATTCCGGGACCAAGTGGGGATTTTTCTGGGAACCCGGGAAGTGGGATGGGGGAAGGTCCGGGAACAGATTCTGGGGTGCGGGGGAAGCCAAGGGGATGTAAGTACGATTCTGGGCTGGAGGTTGCATCAAGAGGGCGCGGAGTGGAGAGCGCGGAGGGAGTGGAGGAAGTGGTTGGATCAAGAGATCCGTTATCTGCGGGCAGGGTGGAGGATGGGGGCCAGTCATGTTCTGTGAAGAGTGCGGGGCGTTGAGAGGGCTGCTTGAGGCAGATGGCTGGCGGAGGGAGGATGCAGAGAGCTTGCTTGATTCCGCGAACGAGCTTGATCTGGGCGGGGAACCGGCGGAGGAAGTGCTGGAAGAGTATATCTTTCAGGCCGGGTCGGAGGACTTGTTTGGGTATCGGACGCGAGGAGGGCGGAAATGAGTCAGAATGATCTTGACGCGAAAGGAAGCGCGATGTATGATAAAGAATATTCGATCCTGCGAGTTCTCATGCGTAGGGATGGGCTGAGCAGGACGGAAGCAGAGGATCTTCTCCGGGAAGCTCGCTGGGAGGTTGCCAATGGTGCCGACCCCGAGGAAGTTTGCGCGGAGGAGTTTGGACTTGAACCGGATTATATCTGGAATTTGATCTAGAAAGCTGGTCAAGCGGGTTGGAAGGCTCAGCCCGCTTGCACGGCGATCTTGCCGAGTTGAAGGAGATTCAAGATGAACTCGTATATAGAGTATAAGGACGGAGCATCGGTCCCGGAACAAGAATTCCTGCGCGGGGAGCACATCACCGTGGTGAAGTTGATGGAGATATTCCCGACAGACTCTTACTTCGGGGACACAGAACTGATCGGCGCGATCTTCGTACAAGCGAGGGGTGGTCTGTTGGGAATCTGGCGGGATGACGGGACATATTACATGGAAGAGACGCGGGTTGTATTCCCGGACAGTCTTGCGAAAAAGTGGGAAGGGGTTACGTTTTCCTTTCACTCTGTGAAGTTGCATCATTTGTTTTCAATCTGAGGAGAGCAACATGCGTAAATTTACCAAGCGGGAACTCTATCTCGCCGCACAGGAAGGCGAAGGGTTCTGCCGGAAGTGTGGGGCGCAAGGGCCTGTGGAACGGGAGGAAGATGACGGGGAAGGGCTGTTCCTTCCTTGCGAATCCTGCGGAGCCCTGGGGATGATGCCAGCGGAAGGGTTACTGGCAGTGCTCGAAATGATTGACTTTGGGGAGGACGGGCTATGATGACCGTGAGCAAGGGGCGCGGGGAGCCGCCAGAAGTGATGACGCTTTATGTAACCTACGGGTACGGGTCGAACTTGAAAGATTGCTACTCCGTCGTGCAAGGAAGTTCGTGGAAGGCCTGTTACGATCAGATAAGCGAAGCGACCTCGGGGAAGTATGCTTTCACCTACACTGCGAAAGAATTCGAAGGGCAGGTCGAACGCTACGGATTGCGGGAGGTTCCGCTGCAAGCCCAGGTCTTTCCATCCCCAGCGCGGGACTAACAACACAGGAGGCTCACCATGCTACGCGTAGGTCATATAAAGGGAGAGTGCAATCTCCGCGAAGTCCGGCTGGCTTATGGCCGGAACTGGGTTTGGAAGGAAGGGGAAGCCCGGATGAATGATTCCCCTTGGGGCGGAGTGGAAGTCCTCGGGCGGGTAACGGCGGGACACTTCGCTCAGCGGTTTATCGAACTCCTGACGGGAAAAGAGGACTACCCCGGTTTCCTCCTCGGTCCCGAAGTCTCCTTCGCCCGCTGGGAATCCCAGATCGGGGAGTGGGTTTATTTCGTGGAACTCACCTGGGCCGACCCGCAGGCTCTCCTCGGAATCCACCTTGCTCCACGAGCGGAACTTTACTTCAAGGGGGAGCTCTCCTGTGGATATTGATTTCTTCTGGAAGATGGCTTCCTACATCCTCGCGCTGATAGCTATATGGTGGCTGATCGACGGGGGTGAGTAAGCTCAAATTCGAGCGGGGTTGTAGAAATATGCAACCCTTGCTGGACAAATATATTTTTTCATGTATGATGGTCATTCGTTAAAAACGAACGGGGAAACTTCCCCACGGGAGTAAGGGTAATCGCCCGAAAGGATGCCCAACTTTAGGAGTCTCAAAATGAGCGAAGAACAAACTGCTGTTGCCACGAAACGTGTTGCTGCTGAAGTCGAGCAGGTCCAGATGGAAGATGGCCGGACCGTCGGCTTTGCTGGCAAGAAGCGCCTGATCAAGGAAGTCATCATCGAAGGGAACGTGGTTCAGGTCCGCTTCGACTTCCGGAATGGTGCCACCCGCACCTTCACGGTGAGCAAGCCGAACCAGCTCCAGCTAGCCGGTCACGGCGCATCCCAGAAGATTGGCGACGAAACCGCCGGTCTGGAAGAACTCGACGATATGGTCGTGGCAGTGGATGACATGATCGCCCGCCTCGAAAAGGGCGAGTGGTCTGCAACCCGTGCGACTGGCGATGGTTTCGCCGGTGCTTCCGTGGTCATCAAGGCCATCTGCGAAGCCACTGGGAAGTCCGTTCAGTTCGTCAAGGACTTCCTCCAAGGCAAGCTGGACACGGCCAAGGCCAAGGGCGAGAAGCTCTCCCGCGCCGAGCTGTATGCTTCCTTCCGCAACCCCGCTACCAAGACCGGCGTTATCATCGCCCGCCTGGAAGCGGACAAGAAGGTCAAGGCAGAGAAGGTCAACGCCGACGACCTTATGGCTGAGCTGAACGCTTAACCAAGGGCCGGATTCATTCGGTCTGCCCCTGCCACAAGCGGGGGTTTTCCGAAGGGACCCACGGGAGGGCAACCTCCAGAGGACTTTCAAGGAGACGAGCCACGCTTATCTCCGAGTCGACAGGGACTTGAGCCTCCACTTGTCGGCGGGAAGGGGGAGGGGAAACTCTCCCCCAACTTCCTTCAGAGGCTCATTGAAGAGGCTCATCTCATGATGCAAGAAACTGGTAATGATAGCACTAACTCGCCTTCCGAGGAGGTCGCAATGAAAGCTGGGATGCCCCGGAAGAATGTCCCGTTGCTGAGCCAGGGGCTGATTGGGTCCGAAAGGCTGGTGCAGAAGTTTGAACGCTACGACCCCTGGCCGAGTATTCCGTTTTACAAGCCAGCTCCGAAAATGACGCCCAGAGAAAAGCTGATTTTCGCGGTCTTCTCCATCGGTGTGTTTTCGTGGCTTCTGTATCTGGAGGGGTGGAAATGACTGAGAAGGAGCAAGGGAAATGATTACAGGATCAACAGCAATGGCAGTGGAGATAGAATCCTTGCGCCAGCAACTAGCCGAAGCAAACCACGCTCACGAATTTATGAGCCAGCAGTACCTTGATGTCCTCAAAGAGCGCAACCAACTTCGCAAAGATGTGGCGAAATTACAAGAGGCACTTCACTGTAAATTAACTTGGAAACCATCATGACAGAAACGCAGATTGATTGGGTATTGTTCGTAGGAACTGTCTATGTCATATGGCGCATATTTAAGGAGTCGTAATGACAAACCACTATACAGACGTGTGTGAAGAAACCATCGAATCCCTGCGCCAGCAACTCGCCGCCTGCGAACGCCAGCGGGACGAACTGAAAGCAGATGCGGAGCGGTATCAGGAATTGCTGTACGCGGTTCAGCGCAAGTTCCCAAACGAGTCTCGCCACGAAACCACACTGCGCTACATAAAACATGCCGAAGCACCAAGCTACTCAAATGCAGCAAAGGAATCGAAATGAATATCCTATATGTGAATAGCCTAGAGGCTAGCAATAAAGAACTGGCACGACAACTCGCCTCTTGCCAAGCTGCACTTGCAGACACAGAAGCCCTTGAGATTGGTACTGGCGAACGACTAGCAAAAGTTGAAAAGCAACTCGCCGCTGCCCACGCGGCCCGCGTTTCTGCCCAAGCATCCGGGATTCGGCTGCTGGATCAGCTTACCGAGGCGAAGGAAGAATGCGACACACTTCGCAGAATTCACGCGGAGAACATTGCCATCCTTGAACGCAAGACCGCGCAAGCTGTTGCCGCGTGCAAGCTGAAGGACGAGGCGCTAAAACATATAGCCCTTATCGACTTAGGACGAGACACTCTTCCAACAGATTTTTGCATGAACGTACTGTCTGTTCGCAAAGCACTTGCCATCCAGCCCGACGACGCAGCACTCAAGGCGTGGCTTGGGGAGCCTGTTGCTTGGCGAACATTCGACGGGGAAGGTGGGTATGACTTTCGCAGCTACGACGACAACGAAGATTATCGCTCTAAGTGGGATGCCAGAAATCCAAATCATAAAAGCTGGGTTGAACTTCTCTACTCCCCGAAAGGACTGAAGTGAAAGTCAAGGTTGAAACTTCGTTCGCAGCCTCAGCCGATAGGCACGTCAAGCTTCAAATCGAGTCCGGAGGGAAGTGGTACGACTTCGGCTGGATGAACTATACCGAGCGGAAAGAACTTGCTGCCAAGCTAAAGGAAATGGCGAAGGAGATAATGAAATGACAATGCCGAAATTCGAGCCGGTTGCGATTAGGTACGAGGATTCCCGTGGAAACTACCGATATAGGGGGTTTGTGCCGAACTTTATATCCGAATATTCAATTTTAAAGCCCATTGCACTCTACACCGCCGACCAACTCACCGAAGCCTACGAGGCTGGGAAGCGGGATGCCAGTGAAGACCTAGAACAGGCTGCATTTGAAAAGTGGCTGTATGACAAGTGCCCGTCAGGCGACGTTGATTCTGTGCAAAGGCAGTGGCTCGAAAGCTACGAGTATGCAGAATTTGCCGGGAAGCGGGATGCTACACCGGAGTGGCAGCCGATTGAGACTGCACCAAGGGGTGTATTAGAGATATTGCTACGCTCGCCAAATGGAAAAATATCTAATGGGTACTGGGGGCAAGAATGCAATAGGGGTAAGGGTGCTTGGGTATGGCCCTATGTAAAAAGTGAACCATCCCACTGGATGCCACTACCAGCCGCATCGAAAGGAGAAGCGTGATGACCTTTGAAGAATGGAAAGATGGCTACGGCCTTGTTCTTGAGCCAAACTACAGCAAGGAGACTGAAGCTGATTGCCTTGCTGCATTTAATTTCGGGAAGCGGGAATCAGCCGTCCTTATCGAGCGCCAAGCCGCGCAGATCGAGATGCTGCGTGAGGCGCTTGGGTACAGAATTGACCACCCGAAAGTCATTACAGCCCTCTCCTTCACCCCTGACCAAGCCCTTGAGCAGTTCGCCGAGCGGGTGCGGGAGCAGTGCGCTAAAGAGGTGGAGGAGTCTTCACAGGATTGTACCCGATACGAGTATGCCATGGCAATCCGCGCCATCAAGGAACTGCCTTGACCTACCACCAACATAGATTTTTCATCCCTTGCTTGACGAACACGTTATTCTCATGTAATATGAACACATACGGCCATTTCCGACCGTTTCTTCCCAGGAGGCTCACCATGTACTATCCAAGAAACACTTCACCCGCCCCTGCGCGGGAATCCTACGTGACCCGCGAAGCTTACATCAACGTCCCCGTATCCAAGGTCGTTGAGGGCAAAGGCGCTCCAGAACTCGTCGTAACGGAAAAGCAAGTCTTCCGCCGGTTCTTCACCACCCGCCCTTGGACCAAGGAAACAGCCCTAACCTACATCGGTGCTGGCGGTCGTTTCGACTTCAATCGCCCGATTGACTTCGAATCCCAAGAAACCAGAACTGCAGCCCTCGATGCCCAGGCAATCCGGGACTGGCTACTCTCAGGAGAGCGCAATGCCACGTAAGCCCTCGATCACCCCGAACAAGCATCTTCATACGACCATCCCTGCAGACCTGGCTACGCGCCTCGACCTGTTCCTCTGGTCCGATGTCGAACAGCGAGTTCCGCAGGGTGCTTACCAATCCTTCATCTGTGATGCTATCCGGGATTTCTTCAACAAACGCACGGTAGACGTAGCACCTTACATCCCGGCGGCTACCATCGGGCAGTATCTGATTACCGCGACCCCGGAAACCCTGCGGGCTGTGATCGAAGTATTGAAAGGAGCGAACGCAGCATGAACACCACCTTCTCGCAGACAGTCACCCTCGACTTCGGCAACCTCGGGGAGCATGAAGTTCAGGTCGACTACACCTACACAGCGGGGCGTCCTGGAAAAATGTACATGCGGAACGGCGACCCAGGCTATCCCGACGAACCGGCGGAAGTGGAAATCCTGAACGTCTGGCTCCACGGACTCTGTGTTCTCCAGTACCTCACCGACAAGTCTTACGACAGTCTTCTCGACACCATCACCAGCAATCACTCTTACGAGGACTAATCATGGCATCCCCAGAACTCAACGCGAAAATCTCTGTCTGGCGTCAATCCGCCCTCGACGGAACCCTCTCCCCGGAAGACCTCCGCCAAGCCCTCGACGCCCTGCGCGGGGAACGTCGTGGAGCCGCTGTCGCCTCGGACAAATCCCGTAAGGCAAAGGCAGTTCGTGAAATCCCCTCCGCCGATGACCTGTTGAACGAACTCGAAGGACTCTGATCATGGAAAAGCCAACCTGCAACTCCTGCGCATCCTTCCACAAGATCGACGACACCTGCCACTTCAACCCGCCGACAGCCGCTATCCTAATGGTCATGGCGGAAGATCAGAAGAGCTTTTCCCCGCAAACCTTCTGCGCGTTCCCTACGACACACAAGCATAACTGGTGTCGCCAACACGAAGAAGCGTCCCGCGTCCTTACGCTCAGTCACTAACCCACCAGGAGGCTTTCATGGCAAACCAAATTAACTTGCACAACACTGCCAGCGTTCGTGAAGAATACACAGTCCTGGTAGGATGCCGCACTGCAGTTCGTCGACTCATAGTCGAAGATGTTGGCGGGAATACTTTCACAGTGACCCTATTCGGCAAAGATGACGACAAGGGTAATCTCAAAACCTTCCGCGAGGACCATGTATAATGTCTTACACCCGCCCGCCCTTCCCCGAAGTCCTTGACTCCACCATCGTCGCATCCTTCCGTTCTTGCCCCCGCAAGATGCAGCTGGCCTACCTCGAACATTACAAGCCAAAGGTCGTGTCTGTCCACCTTCACGCCGGAGCTGCCTACGCCGCTGGCCTCGAAGCCGCACGGGAAGCTTTCTATCTTCACGGAATCCCGGAGCAAGAATCCGTCGCAATCGGCCTCGGCGCACTGATGAAAGCCTACGGCGACTTCGAGTGTCCTGAAGATTCCGCCAAGTCCCTCAACCGGATGATGGGAGCCTTCGAGTTCTACTTCGAGCGTTACCCTATGAGTTCGGACAAGGCCGTTCCCGTCACCCTTCCCGGCGGAAAGAAAGGGATCGAGTTCTCCTTCGCGGAGCCTATCGACGCCACCCACCCAGAGACGGGCAACCCCCTCCTCTACGTCGGTCGCATGGATATGATCTGTGACTACGCAGGTGGCTGGTTCGGGGAAGACGACAAGACCACCTCCTCTCTCGGAGCATCATGGCCCAAGCAGTGGGACCTTCGCAGCCAGTTCACTGGGTATTGCGTGACTCCCGACACAGAGGTTCTAACGGAAACTGGATGGATTCAATTTCACGCCTTGCGGGAAGGCCAAGCAATTGCAACTTGGGGAAATGGTAAAATTTCCTTCGATCTCCCAACAGAAGTAATAAAGTTGGATTATACGGGAGACTTGGTAGAATTCGACGGAAAAACCCATATCTGCGGAACACCAGATCATCGGCAAGTTGTTTTTGATACCTATACTCAATCTTATAAAACATATACCCTTGGAGAGTTACCTAGAAATTCTGGAGCTCTACGCTTCCTCTCCGCCGGTATCAAGCAAGATGGGGAAAGCTTACTTCCAGCAGCCGCTCGTCTTATAGCAGCTTTTCAGGCGGATGGATCTTGGAGAAGCGAAACTGGTATGAGTTTTCATTTCACAAAAGATCGCAAAGCAAAAAGATTAGAGGCAATTTTTCAAGAACTAGAACTCCCTTTCAGCAAGCACAACACGCAAGATGGGTCGTTTTCCTATCAGGTTCCTGCAGGAACGCAGATTGGCACAGCTATTCGCACACTGCTTGGCGCAGAAAAGCTGTTTGATTCCTGGCTGTTGAGCCTAAATGGGGCTACGCTTGGGGTCCTTGTTGAAGAGTTACAATATTGGGATGGTTCGTCAAGAGGTTCGCGTGGGTGGATGTATTTTACAGCTGTCAAATCTAACGCTGATTGGGTGCGAACAGCCGCTGCTTTGTGCGGGCATTACACATCACTGCATACACAGGAAGGCTGGAAAACAGATTCAACCGCTTATAGAATTAACATCACAAAAGGGCATTATCACGCTGTCCACTTAACACAAGAACGTAGTGTTCCTTATGCCGGTAAAGTTTATTGTGTAAAGGTTCCATCCTCCTTTTTCCTGATTAGATCCAAGGGTCGTATATCAGTTACCGGAAATTGCTGGGGTGCGGAGAAGGCCGGCTTCCCACTTCAAGGCTTCCTCGTTCGTGGTGTCTCCATCCTCAAGACAAAGTACGACACCATGCAAGCCCTGACCTACCGTCCCAAGTGGATGATCGAGCGCTGGTATGAACAGCTCCTCCGCGACGTAGCCCGCCTCAAGACGATGTGGGAAACAGGCCTGTTCGACTACTCCCTCGACCACGCTTGCACCGAGTATTCCGGCTGTGAGTTTCGCCAAGTCTGCTTGAGCCAAGACCCGGAACCCTGGCTGCGCGGCTCGTTCCAGCGGAAGATATGGGACCCAGTGAATCGCCGGGAAATCATCCTGGAGAATTAAGCCGTGTCCAATCCGTCTGGTAATGCGATTTCAAAGGTGATATAATGCAAGTTAATGTGAAAAAAACTGTGACTCGACTGCTAGTTCTAACCGAGGAAGAAGCTGCATGGCTAGCTGCTATCATGCAGAATCCAATGTACGGCACCCCTGAAGAAGAATCCCCTGAAGATAGAGAGATGCGTATGCGTTTCTGGAATGCCCTGACGAAGGAAGGGGACTAGATGTGTCCAATCCGTCTGGTAATGCGACTGTTTTATACATGGAAGGGGAATCGGTTGTCGGTCAGCGTGAAGTGTATTGCTGCGGTTATTCCCCGTCAGCTGGAATCTCAGTCTCCGCGTACTGGCCACACACAGCTTACTTCTGTCCGATCTGCGGGGAAATCTGGGGAAGGGCGATCTACTCTCATCACTTTGACTACAAACCAATTCCCCAAACTTCCTGGATAGTCGAAACCCGCCGCTGTGTCCAGCATGGGGACGGAACCTTCCTCACCGGCCAGTCCCTCAATTGCTGCAGCACCAACCTTTTAACCCGCGAACTCCTCGCAATACTAGAAAATTGGAAAGAAGACTACGATGACTGAAACCTCCACCCCTTCCGCAACAACCCTGATGGGACCGAAGGTCCTCCTAGAAGGTCCGTCCGGTGTTGGCAAGACCCACGCCCTCGGAACCCTTGTTGATTGGGCAGCCAAGCAATCTCCCGCCATGCCGGTGTTTGTCCTCTTCACCGAGAACGGACTGGAATCTCTCCTCGGTTACTGGCGCGACAACGGGAAGGAAGTTCCCGCCAACCTCCACTACCACGTAGCCATGACCAAGAGCCTCACCCTCGCCAGCCTCATGGACGGTGCAGACAAGGTGGGCAAACTCTCCTACGAATCCCTCACGAAGATGCAGGATGGTGGGCGCTCCCAAAACAACGCCTTCCACAAAATCCTCACGGCCTGTTCCAACTTCCCAGATGATCGCACAGGGCAGAAATTCGGGCCAGTCGACTCTTGGGATTCTTCCCGCATCTTTATCATCGACTCGCTCTCCGAACTCGGAAACGCTGCCATGAAGATGGTCATCGGGAACAAGCCTACAGCTTCCCCTTCTGACTACGGCGTGGCCCAGAACAATCTGATGAACTTCCTCCGCCTCTGCACCCAAGGCATCGCATCCACCTTCATCATCACAGCACACGTCGACCGCCAGACAGACGAAATCACCGGCGGGATAAAGCTAATGACGAAGGCAATTGGAAAGGCTATGGCGAACGACATTCCCCAGCTCTTCTCCGATGTCATCTATGCAGTCCGGGAAGGGACCAACTGGTACTGGGACACAGCAGCCGGTAACGTCGATGTCAAGACCAGGTCTCTTCCAATCTCTTCCAAGATCAAACCTGACTTCGCCCAGATCATGGACAAGTGGGCTAACCGGAGAGGGGGCTAATCATGGCTAAGGTTAAGTTGGGCAATCTCTGTGCTTACATTGCACCGGAGAAGGCAGGTCAGAAAGCCCGCTATCCACGAATCGGCACAGCTTTCGTAGAACATGACAATCACGACAGGGTTTCCATCATCATCGACACAATCCCCCACTCTGGTTCCGGCTGGACTGGTTGGTGCAATGTGTTCCCTGACAAGGAAGCCGACGACGACATTCCGTTTTAAGGCCCACGGGAGCCTCAATCCCTAGCACATTTCGCAGTTCAAACCGCAACATCCTATCAAGGAGCTTCAAATGGACCACTCTTCTTTCAATCCCGATACCTTCCTCGACGCCACCATGACCGAGCCGACCGAGAAGCGCCCGCCGCTTCCCGTAGGTGACTACACCGCAGTTGTCGGGGCTATCACGGCCCGTGCTTGGCAGGGTAAAGCTGACCCCACCAAGAGTGGTATCGCGTGGGACATCCCCCTGACGCTTGAAGTCCCGGCTGAAATCCAGGCCGAACTCAAGATGGACCAGTCCACGCTTCCGCTCAAGGATTCGATCATGCTGGACCTGACCGAGAACGGAACCATCGACAACAGCCCCGGCAAGAATCGCCGCCTCCGCGCATACCGTGAAGCCACGGACATGAACAAGCCCGGCGACGTGTTCTCTGCCCGCAAGATGGAAGGCAAAGTCATCAAGGTCAAGATCACCCATGACCTGTGGGAAGGCCAGCCCATCGAGCGTGTCTCCGGTGTCGTCGCTCTGTAATTAACGCAGCACCCAGGGGGAGGTTTCGGCCTCCCTCTTTTTTGGAGTCTTTTATGACTAAGAGGTTTATCAGTATCGACAGGCTGCAGATTCCGGAGAATCGTCAGCGGAAAGAATTCAAACTCGGGGAACTCAACGAACTTGCTGCGAGTATCCAAGCCAACGGCCTGATCCACGCACCTACCGTTCGCATTGAAGGTGACGAGTACGTTCTCTGTTCCGGCGAACGTCGCCTCCGGGCAATCAAAGACATCTATGAACTCGGTGGAACCTTCCGATACGACAACGAGGAGGTAATCTCTGGCCTCGTCCCGTACACTTTCCTCGGTGATCTCTCCCCGCTCGAAGCAATGGAGATCGAACTCGAAGAGAATATCCGCCGGACCGATCTGACCTGGGGCGAGAAGGCTTCTGCCACCGCCCGCTTGATGGAGTTCCGTCAGAGCCAAGCCCTCGCAACCGGAGCTCCCCGCCCGACCACGGCTGACCTCTCGGAAGAAATCCGCGGCTCCCGCTTCGGCTCTTATCAAGACGCCACTCGGAAGGAACTTATCCTCGCGGATAACCTCCACATCCCCGAAGTTGCTGCTGCGAAAACCGCCGACGAAGCTTTCAAGATTCTCAAACGAAAGGAAGTCACGGATCGGAATAAGGAAGTCGCAGCCATTGTCGGGAAGACGTTTTCCCACACGCTCCACAAAATCCACAACGAGGACAGCTTATCTTGGATGTCTCAGTGTGCCCCTCTCACCTTCGACCTGATCGTGACGGACCCGCCTTACGGAATGGGGGCTGATGAATTCGGAGACAGCGGCAAGTCAGGTGAATACACGGAGCACGCTTACACAGATGATGAGCAAACCGCTCTCCGCTGTTATACCACCCTCGCAGAAGAAGGCTTCCGCATCACCAAGCCGGATGCTCACCTCTACGCTTTCTGTGACATCGACCTGTTCCAACAGCTCAAAACCATCTTCACTGAGCGCGGCTGGAAGGTCTTCCGCACTCCCCTAATCTGGTACAAGCCCTCCGCATTCCGAGCACCCTGGCCAGAACACGGCCCGCAGCGCAAGTACGAAACCATCCTCTTCGCAATCAAGGGAGATCGCAAAGTCAACAAGCTCTACCCCGATGTCCTCACCTACTCCCCCGACACCAACCTCGGCCATCAAGCCCAAAAGCCAGTCGCCCTCTACCAAGATCTTATCCAACGCTCTTACCGCCCAGGTGACAAAATCCTCGACCCGTTCTGCGGTTCTGGCCCAGTGTTCCCGGCAGCTCACTCCCTCAAGTGTGAGGCCACCGGCATCGAACTCAGCCCTGCCCACTACGGCATCGCAGTCGGGCGAATCCAAGACCTAGCCAACGGGCTAGAATCAATTGAACTGCTCTAGGGAAAACCAAAAATGACAATTGAAGCAATCATCGTAGACACCGAAACAACCGGATTCACCGCCCCTGAAGTAATCGAAATGGCTTGGGTGGAAGTCACGGAACGAACCTTCGAACGTGTCGAGCATATCAAGTGTGAACGCTACAAGCCCGTCGGGAAGATCGAACTCGGCGCGATAGCTACCCATCACATCCTCCCCTCCGACCTTGCCCTGTGCCCACAGTACACTCCGGATCAGCTCCCCCCATCCACCTACCTTATCGGTCACAACATCGACTTCGATTGGGAGGTTCTTGGGAAGCCGCACGCCAAGCGAATCTGCACCCTCGCCATGTCTCGCAACATCTGGCCGGAACTCGACAGCCACAAGCTGACTTCAATGTTCTACCATATCCACGGCCTCAACTCCCTGACCCGCGACGTAGTAAAGAACGCGCACTCGGCCCTCCATGACGTAGCAATGACGCATCAGATTTTCAACTACATCACAGAGAAAGTTGGTCTGACTTCACTTGAAGCCGCTTGGAAATTCTCCGAGGCCGCCCGCATCCCTACCCACATGACCTTCGGTAAGTACAAGGGAAGTCCTATCGCAGATGTGGACAAGGGGTACGTCAACTGGTATCGCAAGCAACCCGATCCAGACCCATACCTCCTGATGGCCTTCACCCGCGCAGGGAAGTAACATGACCCAGAGCCGGATGTCCTCCGCAGTCGAAGCCTCACTCAATGTGACCTTCGGCTTTGGCGTCTCTGTCCTAGCCAACTGGCTTATCCTCCCACACTACGGAGTATCAAACAAACTCGCAACTTCTATTGAAATAGGAATCTGGTTCACCTTTATAAGCTTTGCCAGGAGCTACATCCTGCGCCGATTGTTCGTGTGGTTACACGGAAAGGGAGTTCTAAAATGAGTCGTATGGGAACTGGGCAGCCAAACAGCCGCGTCATGATTGTTGGGGAGTGTTTCACTGAAGCAGAAGAATACAAGGGAGAAGCCTTCCTCGGAATGGGCGGAGAGAACCTTAACAAGATGCTTCATGAAGTAGGCATCATGCGAAGCGAATGCTACACTACCAACCTTTGCAACGCCCGCCCGCCGGGTTCCTCTATCTCTTCCTGGATTGCCGAGAAGAAGAAAGACATAACTGCCGGCCACACCCTCTGGAAGGGCAAGTACGTCACGCGTCAGATCATCGACGGTTATGAACGCTTGCTCCGGGAGATCGAACTCGTCAAGCCAAACGTCATCATCACCTGTGGTAACGCTCCAACCTGGGCCTTGACCGGAGCCTGGGGTGTAATGAAATGGCACGGCTCCCAGCTCAACATCGACGGGGACACAACCAAGACCAAGGTAATCCCAACCTTCCACCCGGTTCAAATCCAGTGGGCCTATGACCTTCGCGCTATCATGGTCAATGACCTCCGCCGCGCAGCACGCGAGAGCGCTAGTCCAGTCTACACCAACATCCCCAAATGGAACTTCATCATTCGTCCCAGCTTCACCACCGCCCAGACAACCCTCCAGACCATCCTCGACAAACTAGACCAAGCCCCAACCTGGATCACCTTCGACCTTGAAACCCGCGCAGGTCACATCGCCTGTTCCGGCCTCTCCTGGACCCCTACCGACGCCATCTGTATCCCCTTCATGTGCGTGGAATCTATCGACGGCTACTGGGAACTCGAAGAAGAAGTCGCCCTCGTCCACCTGACCTACCGTATCCTCACCCACCCCAACGCGAAGGTCCGTGGCCAGAACCTCCTATACGATGTGCAGTATACCTACCGCCATTGGCACTTCGTTCCTCGCGTAGTCCAGGATACCATGATCTCCCATCATACCATGTGGGCAGGTCTTCCCAAGCGTCTCGACTTTCAAGCCTCGATGTACTGCGACCACTACGTTTACTGGAAAGATGATGGAAAAACCTGGACAAAAGATGTGGGCGAAGACCAGCTATGGTCATATAACTGTGTCGACTGCGTTCGTACCGACGAAGTGGGGGTTAAAGAACTTGCTTCGATCGAGCAAATGGGCTTGGGCGAAGTCGAGGAATTCCAGCAAGCGCTCTTCTGGCCAGTCCTCAAGGCTGTGCAGATCGGTGTCAGAATTGATAAGAAAGCGCGCAATCTATTTGCGATGGAACTCCAGGAAGAAATGGAAAAACGTGAAGCCTTTTTCTTCCAGGTCCTGGGGCACCCGCTGAACCCAAACTCTCCTGTCCAGATGTCCAAGCTTTTCTACAACGACCTTGGAATCCCCCCGATCATGTCTCGCGCGAAGAAAGGTTCGCCTCCCCACATCACCTGTGACGACGAAGCCCTGATCAAGATCATGAAGAAGGAGCCACTCACTCGCCCGCTGATCCGAGCTATCCAAGAGTACCGCTCCCTCGGAGTGTTCCTCTCCACCTTCGTCATGGCAGCGCTTGACAAAGATGATCGGATGCGTTGTTCCTACAACATCTGCGGCACGGAAACCTACCGATTCAACTCTTCCAAGAACGCCTTTGGCTCCGGGACTAACCTCCAGAACGTCCCCAACGGCTCGGAAGAAGACGGCCTCACCCTGCCCAACGTTCGCAAACTCTATATCCCTGACGACGGTTTCACCTTCTTCGACATGGACTTGTACCGTGCGGATATGCAGGTTGTCGTGTGGGAATCTGGAGAGGTCGCCCTCAAGGAAGCCCTCCGCAAGGGTGTCGACATGCACATCCTGAACGCGATAACTCTCGCCGGAAAAGAACTTCCCGATCTTGATTGGCTCTGTGAAGGACACCCTGAATATGACCGAATCAAGTCCCTCTACAAGCGGGAACGCAAGCTCGCAAAAGCCTTCATCCACGGAACCAACTACGGTGGTGGCGCAAGAACCATGGCCATTGCCGCCGGTGTTACTGTCCTACAAGCCGAGCGATTCCAGCGCATCTACTTCGGTGCCTACCCTGGTATTAAAGAATGGCACAACCGCACCGAGCAACAACTGAAAACAAAGCACTATGTCCAGAACGCTTTTGGCTATCGTCGTTATTACTTTGATCGCGTTGACGGCCTTCTCCCCGAAGCCCTCGCGTGGATACCGCAGTCTACCGTGGCTAATGTCATCGACCGAGCCTGGCTCAACATTCACAACAACATCCCCGAAGTCAAAGTTCTCCTGCAAGTTCACGACTCCCTATGCGGAGAATTTCCAACCCACAAAAAGGCCTGGTGTCTTCAGCGAATGCAAGAGGAAGCCAGAGTCATTGTCCCCTACGAAGATCCGCTGATTATTCCTGTGGGGATCAACTGCTCTGAGCAATCCTGGGGAGCTTGCAAGTGAGTCGCAACTTCCCATCCTGGCTCGACGCGTATGTCAAGTACGCCTCCGTCACCGAAGCCCCCAAGCGAATGCACTTTTGGAGTGGTGTATCCGCTATCGCAGGCTCACTTCGCCGCAAGGTCTGGATTGACATGGCACGTTTCCAATGGCTCTGCAATATGTACATAGTCTTCGTGGCCCCTCCGGGGGTCGTCTCGAAGTCTACTACGACCGACATCGCAATGGACCTCCTGAAGGAAGTCCCCGGAATCAAGTTTGGCCCAGACGTTGTGACCTGGCCCGCCCTTGTATCCGCCTTTGCCGCTTCGTCAGAGTCTTTCATCTACGAAGATGAATGGCATACGATGTCACCACTCACCCTTGTAGCTTCCGAAATGGGTTCCCTGATCAATCCGCAAGACCGCGAAATGGTCAACCTCTACATCACACTCTGGGATGGTCGCAAGACCTTCGAGAAGGTGACCAAGATGTCAGGTAACGATACCGTCGAGGCCCCCTGGATCAACATGCTGGCTTGCACCACCCCGCACTGGATTGCCGACAACATGCCAGCAGCAACCATCGGCGGGGGTTTCACCTCCCGTTGCATCTTCGTCTATGCCGACACCAAGGAACGCTACATTCCGTTCGTAGATGAAATGGCTGATGACACGGACAGCGACACCCGCAAGAAGTTAATCCATGACCTCGAACACATCTCTCTTAACATCACCGGCCCCTACAAGATAACCAAGGAAGCCCGCGAATGGTATCGCCCGATCTATGAAGAGTTCTGGACCAACGCCCGCGAACGCATGGATAACACTGTACTCGAAGGCTACGCCGCCCGGAAGCAAACGCACCTGTTCAAGACCGCCCTTATCCTCGCAGCATCCCAGCGTGACGAACGGGTTATAACAAAGGATGATTTACAACTAGCCACCGTTATGCTGGAAGATGTAGAGAAATCCATGGACAATGTATTCTCCCGCATAGGTCGCACCGAGGATTCACTTCACGCGGAGAAGTTTGTTCAGTTCGTTATTCGCAAGGGTGGGGTTTCTTACGACGAGGCGTATCGGCTTGTGTATTCCCACTTCACCGATTTCCGTGATTTCGAAGGAGTTGTCTCTGGTGCAGTTCGCTCTGGCCAACTCCGCCTAGAACAACGCGGGGATAAATTCTGGTTATATCCAGTCGGGGTATCCCAGCCTCGACCGGCCCCTCCCCCACCCGGAAAACCTTCGCCGTCATCTACGTTGGACCTGGTTGTACCATGACCACGATACGCACCGATAACATGACCACGAAACCTCGCCATCTGTCCGTGGAACTACTCATAACAGAGGGGCTAGGTTACTGCTGTGCCTGGGTTTTCTTCATGCGCTTCAAGAGAACAGCCCTGATTGCCGCCCGATTAGGGGTAACAACCAGGGCCGTTCGTTACGCTAAGGCTCGCTTTAACTCTGGCGAAATCAAGTGTAACAATTGCGCTAACTGCATGTGCAAGAAGCTCACCTGATCATGTAGCCTCGGGAGGTCCAGTCTTCTCGGATAGCATCCATAGCTTTCTGGACCGACCCCAACCTTCCATTGCGAACCATCATCTCTGCTTGGTTTCGAAGCTCCGTGGAAGTCTTCACCACCATCCCGTTAGGCCCTCCGACTGCCCGCCCTTGGGGGGAAATCTCAGCAGCGGGTTCCTCTCGCGCACTATCGCTCAGCCTACTTCCGGTAGCTTCAAGGTACGCCTGATGCCCCCGCGCTCCCACAAGATCAACCTTCCCGAACACCCCCGCCAGCTTCATCGCATCCTCGGCTTGCGCCTGTTTCCACAGCCGATCTTCCATGTCTAGCTTATCGGCCTCCGAAGTCAGCTTATCCCATGACATCCCATCCAGCGCGCTTTGGTTAAACGGGACTTCATTCCTGCTATATGTATCAAGCAAACTCATGATGTACTCCTTTCACCGTTCAGATAACAGTTCAGTCTTCCGATGGCTCCCCGCCGAAGTCCCGAACCAAAAGGCAGTAATCCCTCCGGTTAGTAACCCACCGAAGATAGCACCAAGCACCATGGCCCTGATGTCATCAGAGAACCCTCCCCGATACAGCACTGCATACAAGGCCATGTAGACCAGGGGGAGCAGAGCCAGCGTAACCCACAACGCCGGAGCCATGTAAGGTCTTCCAACCGGAGTCATCTTTTCTGAGAACTCCCGCGCGCCAGCAATCCCACCACCACCAGCTTCGCCCGCCAGCGTATACCATTGGGCTTCCACAGCCTTCGCGTAGTTCGTCGTAAGCTCTGGACTCGACTGCAACGCAGCAACCGCACCTTCTGCCGTCGGCTGGTCTGTCACTACCTTTGCGATCTCCACCGCAATCTCTGCGGCTTTCGCGTTCTTCTCTGTCCGCTCCCCTCCGCCCCCAAAGATTCGGATTAAGGCTGGCGCGGCTTGAAGAAGCGCAGGAATTGCTGCAAGAGCGAATGGCCCCATGTTTGTTTCTCCTGTGGTGGTTGACTGGACTTCACGAAAGGGATCAGCTGGTTGGCTGCCTCCTGTCCGGTTATTGAGAAAAGCTAAACAAATGTTAAGTGGTTTCGTGGGCTGCCCATAGGGGGAACCTGGAAGACTCGCCCACTCCCTATTACAGCGTTCGATTGCTGTGTCCCAATCCCCTTCGAGTACAGCAGGCAACGCCCGCCGCCGTTCGATCAGATACAACGCCGCCCGATCCTGACTCGGTGGACTAAAATCAAGAAGCCCAATGGCATTAGCGCACTCGTCCCAAGTTCTGGAAAGAAACTGATATGCGCCAGCCGCGGTCGAGGTGATAGGCTTACCACCCAGGGTACGAGTGATAGCTGTTCTTGGGTGGTCATTGAAACGCTCGAACTGCCCGCCACCAAACAGCGTGGAGTACCCCGCACCTTCCGTAAATCGGATCAGCGCGAGGAATGCCTGGACGTTCGGATTCTTCAGCGTGTTGTCGTAATTTGTCATAACTTCACATGGTCCTTCACCCACCCGAGGAATATAAGAACAGGGGCTCCGATGTAAGTAATAACCTTGAGGAATGTAACTACCCCCTTTGACCTTTCCAGGATAGTCACTAGTTCCTCAACCTTGGGCCTAAACTCCTTCTCTTGTTCGATGTGTGATTGCAGAGTATTTTTCAACTCGTGCATCAGATCGCGAAGTTCGTTATAGTCAGCTTCTCCCATCACATCACGCAACACCGATCTCACCTTCACCCTCTAGGGTAAGGGCGTTAGTTGTGCCAGCGCCGCCCACCAGGAAATCACCTGTGTCCAGTCTCAGCATTCCATACCAATCGAGGTAGCTATTAGCTGGAACACTCTGCCCACTGCCAATCACTTCCGTACCTGCGACATTCCCGCCCGTAGCCCCAAGCCAGAGTGAGAACGTAGCTGCCGATGCTGTTCTGTTGGAAATCCGGATATGCCGCAGTATGATGTAGGTGTCATCATTCGGGGTTCCACCTGATGGGACAACCCCACCAGTCAACGTCGGGGGATTCAGCAGATTACTTGTAAGGGTTGTCGACAAAGCCAGAGGGCCGATTCGGATAGTCTTGTTTGCAGCCATTTTATTCTCCAGGTAAAGTTAAATTATTTCCTTGTACTGCATCACTATTCACATAGTCCAGGGAGGGCCCACATAGTCACTGACCGGATCATCCGTTATGAAAAAGAAGATCGGACTGAGTTGGGCTTCCTGAACCTTACTAACCACCGTCGGAGAGGGCATAGGAATAACTACATCCACATCCCCTTCCTGCACCTCGCCATTCATACCAGACATTGGAAAGGTTCCATGCGCCATGCCTTCGACAGCGGGACTCGTCGCTACCTCATACGCCCTACTCACAGCCAGCGAGAGTTTGTAAAACCAATCCCTCCAAATCGGGGAATTCAGATCGGAAGAATTCGGAGGTGGTGGGAATCGTATAGTCATTCTTTACCTCCCCACTCTTTCCGCACTCCGCGCTTCCGTTCCCGATCAGCAGCCCGCTGGATTTTCACTTCCATCTTCTGCTCTGGTGTAGTCCCGTAAACCGGAAGACCGATCGACGACAGCACAGCCCGCTTACCACGATCAACCCCAGTGATCCCCGGTTGCGTAGCCGTATTCACGGTGAAGGGGAGTGCCGTCCTAGCCACATGCCCAGCATAGTTATCATACTTCGGGGCAGTGTCACCATAGCCAGACTTCCCTGACGCCAGATCAATCAGCATCTTCGGGGTAAATCCGAGTTTGTTGTAAGCAAATTTCACGGGGTCTGTCGCTGCATGGACAGCCTCGAACGTGTGCTTACCCGCCTGCATAGAAGTCCCATCCTCGAACTCGATACGCGTTGGGTCTTTGTTCTCCATCATGGAATGCCCAGAGGTTGCCAGGTTAATCCCGTTCAAGAGAGTCAGCCAGTACAGCGTCGACCGGAGAGCATACCGCCTATACAGATCAGTTGCGTTCTCTGGTTTCCACAGCCCGCGAAGGGTCCGATCACTCTCACCAAACGCTTTGAACCCAGCCCGCAAAGTACTGACCGCCCAGTCTGGTGCGAACGCAAGCATCTGTGCGAACCGTTGACCTTCCGGCCCCGCGAAGTACATCCCAAGGTTCCGCCCCAATTGCGTCTTCGAATCCGCTGCGATCTGGAACCAGTTCAGCCCGCCCGTCAGATCATTCGCATAGGTCGCTACTTCCTTCGCAATCAGCTCGCGTGACTTCAAGGGTATTTTCGGATTCCGAGCATGTGCCTCTGCATTCCTCAGCATCATGGTCTCGAATTCCTTCAGGAACACAGCCCCCTTAATTCCGGCGTGGAGATAGTCCCAGGTCAGCTTATCCATCTTGCCGTTAACCCAGTCAATCTTATCCGTAACAGCGGTCCCGATTTTCAGCTCTTTTCCGATAAGCCTCGGCGTGATAGCATCAATACCCTTACCAATATCCCCGATAATAGTCTTACTAACATCCATCGGAATCTGCATCGACAGGCCATTACGAATCCCTATATCCAGGGTATCCCCAAGACCACCCTCCCGATACATCTTCAGAGCCACATTGATCGGAGCCATATTCACACCAGTCTTGGTGGAATAAAAATCCTTCCCCATGGAGTTGATATAAACCTCCATCAAGCTCTTCGCGTGGAACATGGAGCCAAAGACCTGCACCCGCTTGACCGCCATGGAAAGTCCATGAAGCCCCCTCGTCACCACATTGGGATCAGAGTTATTCATCACGGTCTTCAGGCTATCCACAAGCTCCGCTTGCACACCATAGCCGGTCAGTTGCGGATGATTCAGCTTCTCGTACCCCGGAGGCAGATTCCCATTCTTATCCGCCCGAACCAGGTAGTCCATCCCGCCATCGGTCTTCGCTTTCTTCAGCGTATCCAACAACAGTTTGTTCTCGATCGCAGTCCGCATGGACTTCGTATAAAGCCCGACGATTTCCCCGATGTCCTGAGTCTTGAGCTTGAGTCCAGACCCTTTCAAGGCCGCGTTAATCTCGTCGAAGGTTTCGTACTTTCCCCTCTTCCCAAACCGGGTGTTTGGAGAACCACTTGACCCACCCTCACTCGACTCGAAGATCTTTTGCAGGATTCCACTCTCCTGCTCCAGCGACATCAGCGGATCACGCTCGACGATATACGACACATAGTTCTGTCGCATCCCCTTGATCACGCTAGCGTCCTGGGCTTCCTTACCGAGCGTATCCAGAAACTGCCGAACATACCGATAGACTTGCAGCTCTTTCGGCGCGAGTCCTTGCGTACTTCCTGCATCAAGGGCCTCGGCAATCGCAACCCTGCGTGCAGGATCAGGCACCGCTGCATTTATATCCCTGATCATGTTGTCAGTGATTCTCTGCTGCGCCGCAATGTTCCCGTTTCGGAGGGAGATAAACTGATCAGTCGTGAGTTTCTTCGCCGCCGGGAGTGCGTTCTTTCCGAGGATGATTGCTGCTGCAACCGCGGCCCCGTAGACCGGATCTCCAGACTTTCCGCCGAGGTAGGTTCCAACGCCGAGTACTGCCCCGACCCTCGCCGCATTCCAAGCAACTTGCTTCGGAGAGATTGTCTTTCCGAGTCCGGCCAGAGTCCTGGGAAGGCGAAGCAGTCCTGCCCCGGCTACCCCGCCGAGAATCGCACCAGCTACCTTCGAATCCCCTGCGAGAAGCCCGCCAACCAGTACCCCACCGCCAACTACCCCCATCGCAGCGAGTAACTTCGGATCAGCCTTTCCATACTGCTGAACTCGACCTGCATGAGCCTTCGTCGGAACTTCGATCCAGGAGTGGCCGGAAGCATCGACGACTTCCTTCCCGCCGAGACCCTTGAGATAAGTTTCGATATCGGTGCGATAGCGGGAGTGAATGGACTGGTGGCCTGGGTCGCGAAAGCCCGGTTTGAAATCAGCAATGTCTTTCTCAACTTGTTGTAGGCTCTTGCCAATATCTTCCTTTACCTGCGCGCGCTGCTCTGGAGTATAATAGCGATCAACAGAGTCTATATTCTTTTGTAGGTCAGCCCGATCTGACTGAAGCCTCTCAAGCCTAGCCTCATTCGTCGGCCACCCTTCTACCTTCGCCACGGTATCAGCCGTAGCAAACCGCACCACATCCCCGCCTTCCTGTGCAGTCCTCGCCATCTCCTCCCGGATCAGTCTCCGCGGCCAGTGCTTGAGCATGGGGGAGAGTTGGGAACCGGCGGCGGCAGACTTTAATTTTGCGGCATTTTCGCCATAGCGAAGGCGTAATGGAGTAAGTTGCGAATCAATCGCGTTAGCTACAAGAGTGGAAACTGGATCACGTGGAGGGAGTTTAGCTTGACTAATAGCCTCTAGTAGTTGTCCATCTCCCGTACTCTGCCGACCTTCCGGATTAAAACGCTTAACCTGATCTGGAAGTAGACGGTCGTTTATCCGATCCTCGATAAACATTATCAAGTCAGGATTTACCGAATTAAGAGTTTTACTCCGGGACAGCAATCCTTCTGCTGTGTGCACTCCATTAAGTGCCTGAATCTGTGTTTGCAAATCTTCTTGATGCCCAACCAGTGCCTCTCTCTCCCCCGGCTTCAGCCCCCTCGTATGCTGAGCGAGGTCACTCTGCACTTCCACCACATGCTTCACACCACCTTCTTCAAAGCTCCTGGTCCAACCGAAGAGTCTCGGATCTTGGAAGTGATTCGCGTCGGAAAGTTCCATGTGTTCTGGGAGACGGTAGAGGGTAGTGGTGGGATGCGCGCCTGGATCGCCTGGATGTGCTTCTCGGTCAATGTTACGCAAGCTATCTGCAGTCATACGGTCTATTCTATCCAGCCCGTAATCCGCATACTCACCAGTCGCCTTCGCTTCCAGCGTATGATCTCCCGTAGCCAAACGGAAATCACGAACAAGTTCTTGCGCCGTAACCTGTTCACCTTTCGTCGCCAACACCTCAGTCAGAACATCCTTTTCCGCCTTCGAGACGTCCGCCCTCTTCAGCTCCTGCTCAATCATCGACTTCGGAATCTCGGTCCGATTCTGCGGGAGTCGCTCCAGCGTCTTGAGCGTGTACTTCCCTTGTGCCAGCTCCCCACCCAGAGTACGGAGGGGAAATGCATCCTTCACCCTCCCGCCGGTAACAAGCAATGCCCCGGCTAAACCAGCCCCACTCGCAACCTGCTTCGCCTCTTCCGGAAACGCAACAGCTGCCATTCCCGCAGCAGTCGTCAATCCCAGGGCCGCCAACAACTTCGGATCAGCTTCCCCAGCTTGAATCCGACGCTGGGTATTCCTCTGCTCCGCCGCCTTAACCAGATCCGTTCCGGCGGCTTCCACAGCAATCTCAATTGGCCCTCTCGGCTCTTCCGGCCCGAGCCACTCGCCTTGCTGAACCCCCCGCCCAAAGCTTTCCTTCGCGCTTTCCCGCCGCTGTCGCACAGCCTCCATCGCAGCCTCAAGCTCAGGACTCCGCTTCGTCGCAGCGTCAGCTTCCTTCTTGCTGGCCCCCTTCTGCATCATGGTGTTCGCGCGAGTCTGGGCATTCAGTACGCTATCCTTCGCCAGGTTATCGAACACGTTCGGCTGCCGATACGCGGCCTCTCCCGGACTGTTAATCTCACCAGCTCCATCCACCGTGTCAGAAAACCGATCGGGCATAGGTTCTACTACCGGCTCTGGCTTCCCGGCTCGCGCCCACTTATTCCCTGCGCTCAACCCTTTCCCTGCCAGCGACAGACCAGCCATCATTGCGCCGCCCATCGCAGCGCTAGATCCGACCTCGCCCCAATTAACTTCTTCCTTCTGCGCCGCTTGCTGCACAGTGGCAATACCACCCATCACGACAGCACCCTCGACAGCCCGCTCACCCAGCAACGCAGCTTCCCGCGCAGTCCGGCCAAGCTTCGCCAGTTCCGCCGCCTTTTCCACCATCTGCGGACCCTTAGACAGCGCCATCACCGAAAGCTCCGGAGAGTACAACAGCCCCTTCGCCAGTTCCGCAGTAGCTGTCAACGGATGCTCCAGCATGAAGTTCGTGCCTGCCTTCAGACTCTCCATGAAGGTTGGTTCCTGGGCCGGCTTCAGCGTGCCCTCAGTCTTCTGCCCAGTAACCTGCTTAATCGCCCACGCACCCAGGTTAACCAGCGGATTACTCTCCAGGAAAGCTTCCCGCCCAAGACCCTTGGTATATTCCCAAGTCCCGGGCTCAGTCCCCGGCATTGGTCTCACAATCTGCCCAAGACTCTCCTTCGCCATTTCCCAATCAGTAGGTTCGACCGCTGGTTGCGCGGCCTTCCCTATCACCGGAGCTTCTCCCTCCGCCCCAACAATCGGCGCAGACATCCAGGCAGGTTGCCCACCAGCCCCGCCACCTTCTTCCACTACCGGTGCATCTTGCCAGCCCATTATGGCTTCCTCCGGAGAACCCCATCAGGACCTTTGAATGTAGCCCCGCTTGGCAACGCATCAAAATCTGCATCCGAAAACACTTTGTTAAACCCTTGTGGAATCGGCTTCTCACTCTCCCCCTTCGAAGCACCAACAGGTCCCTTCTTCTGCGAACTCGGCTCGTTGCTTCCAGCATCCCGGCTAACCGTCCTGAACGGATTCCAAGCTGCACCATCCACCTTGATCTCCGCCAGTACACTCTCACGGGCTTGTCGCAACGCCTCCTCTTTCGAGATGACATCACCCTCTTCCATCGCAGTCATACTGTCCGCATAAATCTTCTGTGCGCGCATACGAATGTCGCCCACAGCTTCCAGCTTCTTCCCAGGAGGTAGCTTGCTAAACCCGCTGTTCGGATCAAAGGTTTCCATCACGGCCACTTCAGCCATGCGATCCTTTTCAGTCTTCAGGGAGAACTCGCTGGCGGCTTTCGAGGAGGCTGCCCTGGACTTAATATCCATTCCCATGCGAAGCCTCTCTTCCCTTGCGGCATCAGTCTTTTCGCGAAGAGTCTCTCGATCCTCTCTAGTCTTCTGCTGCGCCTCGGCAATCTTCTCGCGCGCAACCCTGACCTCCAGCTCTTTCATCTGCAGCCCGGTAGTTCCCAGCATCGTCTGCTTCTTGACCCACGCCTCGGTTGCAGGTCCCCAAGTTTTATACTGCGCGGGTACTGTTATCCCAGCTTTCGAAGCATCCTGTATGAACGAATCAAGTGACGACTGATCGAATACAGCCGTGGCCCGCCCTGCAATCAACTTGTCCCGATAGATTCCAGTTTGGACCTGCTCCACCGCAGCACTCTGCACACGAGTCCTAAGATTCTCCGCGGCCTTGAGCATGTCAATACCCGCCTTCGGGGAGATCGCCATAAGCTCGGTCCCGGCAGTTTGGTACTGATTGGCCAGTCGATTCTGCTGCGTCAGCGAATCCGATACGCCAATGTCTTCCGCCCGCTTCCGAAATACGTTCGCCAGAATCCCCTTCGACTGCGTGTTCTCTTGAGCAGCTTCGTACTTCTGCTGCATCGCAAACTGATGGGACTCTTGCTTCTGCTGCATTTCGCGCAGACCAGACATGAACTGCAAGCCGCCCAGATAACCTTCCATTAACCCTGCCATGATGACTCCTTAAATGTAACCAGACATGCCAGCGATAAGGGACGGGTCTGATCCATCGGCAGTCCCCACCGTGAAGAAGGAATCAGTCGAGCGCCCCCAGGAATCATAACCATTGGTCCCGATCCCAGAATTAGAGATCGAGTTCATGAACGCCGTGTCAGTATTATTCCGAGCAGTCTGGTTGAAATTCTGAGCCTGCCCATACAGATTGGTTCGCTGGTATTGATCCAGCAACTGCCCCTGATTCACGCCGAGCGTACCCTGACCCAGCTCAACCTGCGCCTGATTGTTTGAAGCTCGCTCCGCCAGACTTGCATAGCCCAGGCCGATCTGCTGCTGGTTATTCTGCGCACGTTCTGCAAGACTCGCATAGTTATAATTCGTGTTCTGTGAGTTCGTTTGAATCCCTGCGCTCATACCCGACAGCTCCGCCAACCGATTATAGCTATTCTGGAACGCCCCCTCGGAAGCCCCCATTGCCGACAGGGTTCGATTGAACTGTGCCCCGTATTCCTGGCTCGCCATGCCCTGCCCATACTGCTGCAGTTCGATCGCGGCATTTCCAGATTGCAGCAACCCCCTCGCGGCGGCACTCCGTTCAACAGCCTTCTGCCCTTGGTCATACCGCCACTGATAGCTCGGATCACTCGTGGAGAATTGCCCATTCATCAGAGTCTTCAGCTGATCCGCATACCCATTACTAGGGTCCTTCGTCATCTGCGCACCCAGCTGCGTCATGTACCCTGGATTCGCGATTTCCTGCGGAGTGAGTATGCGGGACACCGGAGCCGCTGGTGCAGTTGCCCCACCGCCAGAGACAGCAGGGGCGCTACCGCCAGATGCCGATGCCGATGCCTTGGCTGCTGCCTTGGCTGCTGTATTCGCTGCCACAGCTTGCGGTGAGTATATCCACCCAGCACCTGGATTATTGGTACTGTAGGTGACCCCATTCTCCGTCTTTGTGCCCCCGTACATGGTAAGGGCGTTTCTGTAGATACCGTTGCTATACATTATTGCACTCCTTTTTCAGCTAGTATATCAAGGGCTTCAGCCCGGAATGGTGTGTTTTCACTATGCTGCAATTCAAACGCCCTGCGATACGAAGACCCAAGACGCCGAGCCTTCGTCGCGTTCAGGTTGGTGTTCAGGGGGAGAAAGGTTGACCAGGTTTCGTAGTCATCATCCGAGTAGCGAAGATATGCTGTTCCATTCCGCTTGTCCGAAATCAGCATCGCCTCATCAAAAAACTTTTTATCCGGAGTCTGTGCGTCCAGGTTAGAACTACGCAGACGAATCAGAATTGGTACGTATTCAACGGCCATGATGGTCCTTTAGATTGGCGGTAATCCTTAAATAACATGCGCATCCATATAGTTATCCGGCATCAGAAACAGCAGATCACCGGATACTTTATCCTGCACTATATCGTAGTTACCGATACCTGCGTAGAAAATGCCTGTGAAATAAGAGAGTGAAAACCCTCTCATGGAACCAGCTGTGATAATGGTAATTGGCCCTGAACCAAGATCACCGACAAAATATGCAAAGTGATCCTCGTCGATATAGTGAACTACAAAGTATCCATTAAATTCAGGTGGGTCCCAATCCTTGACTTGGATAGGGTCTCCGTCTAAAAACCCATGATCTGTGAAAGCCACAAACGCATACTGCTGGTTATAAGTTATTGTGATTGCCATGTTAGTTTATCCCACTTTCCCAATTACCAGGAATACTACTAGTCCACTCATGCCATAGATTAGTCAGAGAATCAAACACCAATGTCACATTCAAATCTTGTAACGTGAGGATATATAACGGATGACCTTTCATCTTGATAAAGTACGCATTAACGGCAGAAAGATCACTAGCTGAAATCACACGATCTACAGCAGAGGTGGAAATCCTCTCCGGTATAGTCCCATTAAATCTGTATATAGATCGCCCCTGCTGTCGGGTAACACCCATGAAATACAGTGTATTCTCTGTATCCGCAATGGAATTTGCACTGGAGCATCCGACCAACGCCACAGCATTTGTAACTGGTAGCAACGGGGACCCATTCGGATTTCCGGCATCGTAGAAGAATTCCGTCGTGTATTCCCCAAAGGCTACTATATAGTTCACCATCCGCCGCAAGGCAACCCCGCCATCCGGCATCGACTGAGCCTTGATCACATTCAGCCCAGACCAGGTTAGGGGATCATCCAGCTCCGAACCGTAGATAT
>OFSE01000100.1_pt1 | contig 28913 bp, 25 predicted proteins | sample 1543261 | NCBI WGS metagenome assembly OFSE01 (sample SAMN07774225, study PRJEB24372) | wastewater metagenome | isolation source: Exp Tend VB 50WW | collected 2016-02 | reverse complement strand
AAAATAGAAATTAATTACTTAAAAAATAATTGAGATATGTTTTAAGTATTATTTTAATGCAACAAATTGACATACTCCTACTTTTTTTAAAATTTTTATGCCTTATCCGCAACATAATAGACAATATTGGAAAAATACTATCCAGTGTATATTTTACATGTAAAAAATGCTTTTTTTACACTCTTCCTTGAAATCATCATGTACTTCGATTTGATTGTTTCTATATGCCAAAACCAACTATAAGCAAATGAATACTAAGTAGTTTGCAATTTGGCTTTTACTCATTACGATAGACCCTCTTTCGTGAGGCACTATGACATTCACCTATATTTTTTCTGGTTTTGCGGTAGGCACTTTGGTTGGTTTGACCGGCGTAGGTGGCGGTTCATTAATGACGCCCTTACTGACCCTGATTTTTGGCGTGTCTCCCACAGTGGCGGTTGGTACCGATCTGGCATTTGCTTCGCTGACCAAAGCAACCGGCACCTTTACTCATCGCCTGCGCGGCACGGTGGAATGGCATGTAGTGCGCCTGTTGTGTTACGGCGCGCTGCCAGCGGCCATTGTGGCGACCTTGGGCTTACACTATTTCGGCACCTTGAATAAGGAAATCGGCCAAGTTATTCGCTACTCAATTGCAAGCTCGGTGTTGCTGACTGTGGTTGCGCTTTTGTTCAAAAGCAAAATGTTGGCTTGGCTCAATGCACACCCTGAGAAACAATTGCATGGCAAGAAACTGGCCGCCGCAACCATTATTTCTGGCGCTTTACTGGGTGTACTGGTCACCGTTTCCTCGATTGGTGCGGGCGCGATTGGTGCAACTTTATTGGTTATGCTATATCCTCGCATGCCTTCCGCGCACATCGCTGGTACCGACATCGCTTACGCCGTGCCGCTAACGGCGATTGCGGCATTAGGTCACTGGTGGCTCGGCTCAATTGACTGGGTTTTGCTTGGCTCTTTATTGGTCGGCTCTTTGCCCGGCATTACGCTTGGCTCGATGGCGGCGAAGGCCGTGCCGGAAAAGATTTTGCGCGCATTGTTGGCGATGACATTAACCATTGTCGCCGCTAAATTGGTGCTTTAATTTACCTGTAGTTCATACGCAGCTCACTGTATTAACGTTTCTCTCAGTATTCTCAAGGATAAGTACCATGTATCGTTATGATCAACATGACCATCAAATCATCAAAGAGCGCATCGCTCAATACCGCGATCAGGTACGCCGTCGCCTTGCCGACGAATTGACCGAAGAAGAGTTTTTGCCGCTGCGCCTACAAAATGGTTTGTACATGCAGCGTCATGCTTACATGCTGCGTGTGGCGGTGCCTTATGGCATGTTGTCTTCAACCCAGATGCGCAAGTTTGCTCACATTGCCCGTAAATATGATCGGGGTTATGGTCATTTCACCACGCGTCAAAATATTCAATACAACTGGATTAACCTGGAAGACACGCCGACCATTCTGGAAGAGCTGGCTTCGGTTGAAATGCACGCGATTCAAACTTCGGGCAATTGCATGCGCAATATCACGTCGGATGAATTTGCTGGTGTCGCCGCCGATGAGATCATTGATCCACGCCCTTACGCCGAAATTTTGCGGCAGTGGACCACTTTCCACCCAGAATTCGCGTATTTACCGCGAAAATTCAAGATCGCCATCAATGGCTCACTCGAAGATCGTGCTGCCATCGCGGTGCATGATATTGGCCTGACTGTCGTGCACAATGAGCAAGGCGAAGTCGGCTTCAAAGTCATGGTCGGTGGTGGCATGGGGCGTACGCCAATTCTGGGCAGCGTGATCTGTGAATTTTTGCCTTGGCAACACGTGATGACGTATCTCGAAGCGATTCTGCGCATCTATAATTTACATGGCAGACGCGACAATAAGTACAAAGCACGCATTAAGATCTTGGTGAAAGCGATTGGTGCCGATGTGTTTGCACAGCAAGTTGAAGCCGAGTGGGCACACATTAAAGACGGTCCGGCAACTCTCACAACGGCGGAATTAAAACGCGTTGCGGCTTATTTTGGCACGCCAGACTATCGTACTTTGCCAGCACAAGATGCGATGTATGAGCAACACAAAATCGACAATAAAGCCTTCGCCAACTGGGTTAAACGTAATGTTAAGCCGCACAAGGTAGCTGGCTATTCAGCGGTCGTCCTTTCGCTGAAAAAGCCGGGCGTGCCGCCGGGTGATGCGACGGCGGATCAAATGGATTTCGTCGCCGACATTGCCGATCGCTATAGTTTTGGCGAAGTGCGTGTCACGCATGAACAAAATCTGGTGTTGTCGGATGTAGAACAATCAGCACTATTCAGTTTGTGGCAAGAGATCAAGGCGCAAGGCTTGGCTACACCAAACGTTGGCTTACTGACCGATATGATCTGCTGCCCCGGCGGCGATTTCTGCTCGTTGGCGAATGCCAAATCCATCCCGATTGCGCTCGACATTACCGACCGTTTTAATGATCTCGATTACCTGCACGATATCGGCGATGTTGAGTTGAATATGTCTGGCTGCATCAACGCCTGTGGACATCATCACGTTGGCAATATCGGCATTTTAGGTGTTGATAAGGATGGTAGCGAGTTTTATCAAGTCTCCATCGGTGGCGCACAAGGTAATACGGCGGCCATCGGCAAGATCATAGGTCCTTCGTTTTCTGCGGGTCAAATGCCAGAAGTGATTGAACGCATTATTCAAGTGTATTTAAAAAACCGTATCGATGCCGAACGCTTTATCGATACCGTACAGCGCCTCGGCATTACGCCGTTTAAAGAATACGTGTACGCCACGCCCATCAAAACGCTGGAACACCACGGTGAAGATGCCGGTTCGGTTGTTTCCTATTGAAAGAAATGAGAATCAATAATGCGTGAAATTATTAAAGACAAAGCCGTAGTCAGCGACGACTGGAGCGTATTCAAGTTACCAGAAGGCGTGACACCCGATGTGGCGGAAGTTCCTGCTGGTAAAACTATTGTGCCGCTACAGATTTGGTTATTACAACGCCCAAGCTTGTTGACGCGCTTACAGCAACAACACGACTTAGCGGTATGGTTTGAAAGCGATGAAGAAGCGCAAGCTTTGGCAGACGACGTCGGCTTGTTTGATTTGCTGGCGGTGAATTTTCCAAAATTTTCTGATGGCCGTGGTTACTCAATCGGCTACACATTGCGAGCTCGTTTGAATTTCAAAGGTGAATTACGGGCGATTGGTGACGTCTTGCGCGACCAGTTATTTTATATGCAGCGGGTTGGTTTCAATGCCTTTGCTACCCGCGAAGACCGCAATGTTCACGATGCTTTAAAAGGGTTGAGCGATTTTAGCGACAGCTATCAAACAGCGTGGGATGAAAAAAATCCCCTATTCCGTCGCACTGAGCGCACTGGAGCCAGCGTATGAATACCACCGAGCCTATTGCCCCGATTGGATATGCAGAGCGCTTGGCAACTACCGAAGCAATTCTGCATCGGATTGCCAGCGAATTTACCCCAGCGGTCTTCGCCTCCAGCCTGGCGGCGGAAGACATGGTGCTGACCGATCTAATCTTGCGCAAACAACTGGTTATTGGTATTTTTTCTCTGGAAACCGGCCGTTTGCATGCCGAAACATTGGGAATGCTGGAACGCATCAAAACCCATTATGGCAGCGACGTCAGTTTGTTTAAACCTGAACAAAGCGCGGTTGATGAATACGTCGCCAAAAATGGCTTGAATGCTTTTTACGACAGCATAGAAATGCGCAAGGAATGCTGCCGGATTCGCAAAGTAGAGCCTTTGAAGCGCGCATTGGCAGGCAAACGTGCCTGGGTCACCGGACAGCGTCGTGCACAATCGAGTACACGTGCCGAGCTAGCCGTACAGGAAGATGATCTGGCACATGATATGCAAAAATTTAATCCTTTGACTGAATGGTCGGAGCAAGATGTCTGGCACTATATCCGCAGCAATCAGGTGCCGTACAACCCATTGCACGACAAAGGTTATCCGTCTATCGGTTGCGAGCCTTGCACCCGCGCAATCCAGCCGGGCGAAGATGTGCGCGCCGGACGCTGGTGGTGGGAAAATGCCGATTCAAAAGAATGCGGCCTGCACATGGTAGATGGTAAGCTGATACGCATTAAATCTGTATCGGCCTAATGTGCTGCCTGATACTTTATTTATAACTGATACAGGCAATGATTTAAAAAATTGATTCAGAATTTTATTTGAAGGTAATGATCATGAATACCGCAGTTGAAAAACACTTCCTTGATGCCGCGAGCAGTCGTCATTTGGACTGGCTGGAATCGGAAGCGATCCATATCATGCGCGAAGTGGCGGCTGAATGCAGCAATCCGGCACTTTTGTTTTCTGGCGGTAAAGACTCGGTGGTCTTGTTACGTATCGCGGAAAAGGCGTTCAGACCAGGGAAATTTCCGTTTCCTCTCGTGCATGTCGATACCGGGCACAATTTTCCAGAGGTCATCGCCTTCCGCGACAAACGTGTAGCCGAGTTGGGCGAACGTTTAATTGTTGGTTCAGTCGAAGATTCGATCAAACGCGGCACCGTGCGTTTGCGTAATCCGCTGACCGATTCACGCAATGCAGCACAGGCAGTGACTTTGCTGGAAACCATCGCCGAACATAAGTTCGATGCCTGCATCGGTGGTGCGCGCCGCGATGAAGAAAAAGCCCGCGCGAAAGAACGTATTTTTTCTTTCCGTGATGAGTTTGGTCAATGGAATCCGAAAGCTCAGCGCCCAGAATTGTGGGACTTGTATAACACACGGGTGCATCCTGGTGAAAACATGCGCGTCTTCCCAATTTCAAATTGGACCGAGCTGGATGTCTGGCAATACATCGCCCGCGAAAAGCTCGAATTACCGCCGATTTACTTCGCCCATGAACGGCAAGTCATACCGCGTAATGGTTTACTAGTGCCGCTCACCGATTTGACCCCTGCGCTTGATGGCGAAACCGTTGAAACACAAGTGGTACGCTTCCGCACTGTTGGCGATATTTCCTGCACCTGCCCGGTGTCGTCCGATGCGGCGACGGTTGAAGCGATTATCGCGGAAACCGCAGTAACCCAAATCACCGAGCGCGGCGCGACGCGGATGGATGACCAAACCTCAGAATCGTCCATGGAAAAACGTAAAAAAGAAGGATATTTCTAATGAATGCGGCTGTACAAACCCTCAACGACGTAACCCGCGAGCGCGGCTTGCTGCGTTTCATTACTGCTGGCTCTGTGGATGACGGCAAAAGCACATTAATTGGTCGCTTGCTGTTTGACAGCAAAGGTATTTTTGCCGATCAGCTCGATGCCATGTCACGCGCCAAGCACAAGCGCACCGTCGGCGACACGATTGATTTGTCCCTATTAACTGACGGCCTCGAAGCAGAGCGTGAGCAAGGTATTACGATTGACGTTGCTTACCGTTATTTCGCCACACCAAAGCGTAAATTCATTATTGCGGATACCCCAGGGCACGAGCAATACACACGTAATATGGTCACCGGTGCATCGACTGCTGACGCGGTGATCATTTTGATTGATGTCTCCAAAGTAAAACTCGGTGACGATGGCAGTGTGGAATTATTAACACAAACCAAACGCCACTCGACGATTGCGCACTTGCTGCAAATCGAGCATGTGATTGTCGCGGTGAATAAAATGGATCTGGTGAATTACGACCAGACCGTGTATGACCGCATCGTGGCAGCGTATCGTAGTTTCGCTGAGCAACTGGGCTTGAAAGACATTCGTCCAATCCCGCTCTCAGCATTGGCAGGTGATAACGTCGTCACGGCCAGTGAAAAACTGGCTTGGTATCAAGGACCGACCCTGATTTCCCTGCTGGAATCATTGAGCGTTTACGACGAATGCCATGACGAACCATTCCGCTTCCCGGTGCAATTGGTAGCACGCCACAATGGTCACGAGGCGAATGATTTCCGTGGTTACATGGGGCGTATCGAAGCTGGTAAAGTGTCCAAGGGCGATCAACTGATCGTGCAACCCGGTGGGCAAAAAGCGACTGTCAAAGAAATTTTAACGCTGGATGGTGAATTACCTAGCGCCGTGGTCGGTCAATCGGTGACGATCGTGTTGAACGAATATGTTGATATTTCGCGTGGCGATATGCTGTCCAATATTGAGCGCCCTGCCAACTTGTTAAAGACGGTCAACGCCGATGTTTGCTGGTTATCAGAAGAACCTCTGGATTTGCGCCGCCGCTATTGGCTAAAACACACCACACGTCAGGTCGCAGCCAAAGTCAGCTCAGTCGATACCTTATTGGATATCAACACCCAGGAGCGTCGCCCCGCCAGCACCCTGCATTTAAACGACATTGCCCGCATCAGCATCAACGTGCAACAAGCTTTAGCGGGTGATGCTTATGACAGCTTGCGTTCTACCGGTGCGTTTATTTTGATTGATGAAGTCACCCATCAAACCGTTGCCGCAGGCATGATACGCCTTGCCTGATATGTCTGACACTCCTGTGCCCATCCAGCTTGGTAAAGTTTTTTTAGTCGGTGCTGGACCGGGTGCGGCGGATTTATTGACACTACGCGCAGCACGCTGCTTGGCGCAGACTGAGGTAGTCTTGCATGATGCTTTGGTCACGCCAGACATTTTGGCCCTGGCACCACAGGCACTCAAAATCTCGGTCGGCAAACGCAGCGGCCAACGCTCTGCTTCGCAACAACATATCAACCAACAATTGATTGACGCTGCTCAAAAACACGCTCACGTTGTACGCCTAAAAGGTGGCGACCCCATGTTATTTGGTCGTGCCGATGAAGAAATGACTGCGCTTGAAAACGCTGGTATCGCTTTTGAAATTATTCCCGGCATTACCACCGCACTAGCCGCCGCTGCCAGTGTGCGACAACCGCTCACCAAACGCGGCGTCGCACGCAGCGTTGCCTTGTTCACCTCCAGCACGGCGCCCAACGAGACGGCTGAAACACGGATCCCTGATAGCGACACATTGATTCAATACATGGGCGGGAAAGAAGCATTACTGACCGCACAACGCATGCTGACTGCGGGCTACCCGCCAGATTTACCGGTGGTTATCGTTGAAAATTGCAGTCGCATAGATGAACAAATAACGCGTTTAAACTTGCATCAATTGGCGCAAGGATTAGAGGCACGCATTGGCCCTGTGTTAGTCATGTTTGGCGAGGCGATGCGCAGTCGCGGTAAATAATCAATATAATCAGATTTGACTGATCGAACGCACACAATAATCACGAATTGCCGCTAACACACTGGCATCTTCGCCAGCAGCTTCAATTTGCTGTAATTCCAGTTGTGGATATTGCTCACGCAAGGTGCTAATCATGATCGGCAGATCACGCAATACGTGCCCGCCTTGCCCTAAAAAAATCGGCGACACGATCACTTTTTCACAACCTTCACCGACCAATCTGGCTACCAGATCGTAGAGAGTCGGCACCATGAATTCCAAAAAAGCCAATTCGACTTTTACCTCAGGAAGGCTGGCTTGTGTCAACGCGTGCAGACGTTGAAAAGGTGTCGCCCAGCGCGCATCGCGGGCACCATGCGCAAAGAGTATCAGCGCAGTTTTTGACTCAACTGTAACGGCCATCAGTGTCGCTCCACATAACGTAATGAGACCATTGCCAACATCAGAAACAACAAACTCGGCACCACCGCAGTAACTGGCGCTGGCCAAGTATTGAGCAGCCCCAGATGAGAAAACAGGCTATTGATCAAATAAAATACCATGCCAATCATGATGCCAGTAAAAATCTTCAAACTAATACCACCGCTGCGCGCATGTAAGTAAGCAAACGGCAATGCCAGTGCCATCATTACTAATACTGCAAAAGGATAAGTGATTTTTTTCCAGAGGGCGATTGCATAGCGCTCGCTGTCTTGCTTGTTATCAATTAAATGTTGCGTATAAGCGGCCAAATCGTATGCCGACATACGGTCAGGATCAAGAAACAGCACCGAGAGAATATCCGGCGTAATTTCTGACACGATATCTTTGCTCTGTGAATTGACTGAACTTACCGCAGATAGCTCGGCAGAATTCAAGGATCTGGGAAAACTGGTTTCATTCACTGCCGATAAGCGCCAGATATTTTTCCCCACGTATTCCGCATTGGCGGCGATGATTTCGCGGGTTAAATTAAATTGATTGTCAAACTCAAATACTTTGACGCCGACCAAGCTACGGTTCGGTAAAATTTCCTTCACATTTAAAAAACGTGATCCAATTACATTGCCTTTCAAGCCATTCTCCCGTACCAAATCTTTGGTCCATAAGCCAGTGCGAAATTCTTGTGTGATGGTTGCGCCCAAAGCGGTTGTTTTTACTTTCTTTGCCAATTTTGTCGAAATCGGCGACAGCACTTCGCCGAAAACAAAGGTCACCAGAATAAACACCAAACCAATTTTAATTAGCATGCCACCCGCTTTTAAAGACGACATCCCGGCTGCTCGCATGATCGTAAATTCCGAATTCGACGCATATTGCGCCATCACATAAATCGTGCCGATCAACACCGCAATTGGCATAAATTCATACAGATAACCGGGCATACCCAACAGCACATACAGCAAGGCATGTTGCAAACGATAGCCACCTTGATTCACTACCTGTAATTCGCTAGTCAAATCAAAGAAAGAAAACAGCGCCAATAACGACACCATCACAAACAACACGGCACGAAAAATTTCTTTGGCAAAATAACGTTGTAAAACACTCATGAGGAAGATTTATCCTTGCCACGTAAACTGCATTTCAAATTAGACCAAAGTACCAGGGGATGCATCCGACTGTTAATCTTCAAACGCCAGGAAAATAAAAACACGACTAACAAAATTGCGCCAAGATGAACCGGCCACCAGCCATACGCCAGCGCAATTTTTGATTGCACAATATTCGCCTGAACTATGTTAATCATATTCAAATAAACCATCACCATCAGCAATGCAACAATCAAATTCGCGGAACGGCCAACGCGTGGATTGACAAAACCAAGTGGCACCGCCAGCAGCAGCAATACTGCACACATCAACGGCAAAGAAATGCGCCAAAACAGCTCGCCCAAATTAAATGGATTAGGGTCAGTCAGCAAGGAAGACAAAGGTAATGATTTGGCTGATTTGTTACCCGCATCAACCTTGGTCTGGTTCGACACAATCACACCGTATTTTTCAAATTGAATCATCTGAAAATTAGGCTCGGTGGGCAAACCGTCGTAACGGCTTCCATTATGCATCACGAGAAAGCGGTCGCCACGTGCATCGACATCGATACGACCCTCTTTGGCCACAACGATGCTAGAACGACCGTTTTTAATCGTGTTGATAAAAATATTTTGTACTTTACTTAAATCACCTGCGACTTCCTCGACGAAAAAAATACGATCTGAAGAGGCTGACTCCTGAAATTTACCGGGTGACACTTTGGCGATATCGCTACGCTTTTCATAGCGCTCACGAAACTCGGCACTTTGTTGATTAGCCCACGGTGTCACCACAAACCCCAGTACCGCCGTCAATAAAATGATGGGCATGCCAAACCGCAAAATCGGCATGATCCACTGCGTCAAACTAAGACCAGAAGTAAACCAAACCACCATCTCCGAATCACGATAAGTGCGTGTCACTACCAGCAATACAGCAATAAAGCTGGTCAAAATGAATAGGATTGGCAAATAATTCAACACTGCAAAGCCGATCAGGGCGATCACATCTGCTGAAGCAACTTTGCCGCCAGCAGCTTGTCCCAAAATCTTGATCAGCATAAACGTGATCGTAATCGTGAATAATGTGGTGAATACCGCACCGGCTGCACTGAGCAATTCACGTCGAAGCGCGCGTTGAAAAATCATGGAGTTATAATGTCGTTTTTATGGGATTTACAAAGAGGAGAAATACGTGGACTTTAGCATAAAATCATACGACGCCAAGAACACCGTCAGCACCGTCAAAACAGCCTGTCTAGTAGTCGGCGTATTCGAAAATAAAAAACTCTCTCTTTCCGCCAAGGCACTGGACACCAAGGGAGATATCACTGCAGCCCTGAAATCAGGCGATATTTCTGGCAAACCTGGCTCCTCACTATTGCTACGCAAGCTCGACGGTGTGCAAGCAGAACGGGTTTTATTGGTTGGCTTGGGCGAAGAAGCCAGTATGGTAAATGAAAAAGCCTTTACACAGGCAATTAATGTTGCTGCCAAATCGTTAAGCAGCCTTGGCGCGAATGATACGCTCATCGACTTGCCAGCCGTTAAAGGACGTGATAGCGCATGGACAATTCGTCTTACCGTATTAGCGTTCCGCGAATCGATTTTCCGTGCTGATGCGCTGAAAAGCAAAAAAGATACCGCTACCGGCGGCGTCAAAAAAGTGGCATTGATTGTTGCAACAAAAGAAGCAGTTGCAGCCAAATTAGCATTAGCACAAAGTGTTGCTTTAGCGAACGGCATGGATTTGACTAAAGAGTTAGGCAATCTACCGCCAAATATCTGTACACCAACTTACCTCGCAGAAACAGCCAAAAAAATTGCCAGCGAATTCAAAATGGGCGTGGAAATTTTAGATCGCAAGCAATTACAGGCGCTCAAAATGAATAGCTTTCTGTCAGTCACCAATGGTTCCGACGAACCACCAAAGTTTATCGTTTTGAAACACATGGGTGGCAAAGCCAAAGATGCCCCAACCGTGCTGGTTGGTAAAGGCATCACCTTTGACTCTGGCGGTATTTCCTTAAAACCTGGTGCCAGCATGGATGAAATGAAATACGATATGGGCGGCGCTGCGTCAGTGCTGGGTACCATGCGTGGTATCGGTGAAATGAAATTAAAGTTGAACGTCATTGCTGTCATTCCAACCTGCGAAAACATGCCGTCTGGCCGTGCAACGCGCCCTGGCGATATTGTTACCTCGATGTCAGGTCAAACCATTGAGATTCTGAATACGGATGCTGAAGGCCGCTTGATTTTGTGTGATGCGCTGACTTACGCAGAACGTTTTAACCCGGCTGCGGTGGTGGATGTGGCCACCCTGACCGGTGCTTGCGTCACCTCGCTTGGTCATCACAATACCGGTTTATTCACTCGTCACGATGCTGCACACGACAAGCTGGCAGAAGAGTTATTAAGTGCGGGCAAGCAAACTGGTGATACCGCATGGCGCATGCCGATTGAAGAGGCTTACAACGAGCAACTCAAATCGAATTTTGCGGATATGGCGAATATCGGTGGCCCGGCTGGCGGCAGTATTACTGCAGCATGCTTCCTTGAGCGTTTCACTAAAAAGTATACTTGGGCGCACCTCGACATCGCTGGCACAGCCTGGAAATCGGGCGCGGCAAAAGGCTCCACTGGTCGCCCGGTGCCATTGTTGACGACCTTTTTGATGAACCGCGCTGCTTAAAGCTTATACTGCAACGCAACAAAAGTGACCAACAAAATGCAAAAGCCGCGCTCCTGCTTTGGATCGCGGCTTTTTTGCTGGCGCTGTAAGTCGATTTTAAGCGCGGCAGAATCTACACAACAACACCTTAAATTAATACCTTTATGAAACTAGCTACCTGGAACGTCAATTCTCTAAAAGTACGTCTACCCCAAGTTCTGCAATGGTTGGCGGACAACCCGGTTGATGTACTGTGCATTCAGGAAACCAAATTAACTGACGATAAATTTCCACAGGCGGAAATCGAAGCTGCCGGTTATCAAGTGGTGTTTACGGGGCAAAAAACCTATAACGGCGTCGCCATTCTGTCACGCCATCCAATCACCGAGGTACAGAAGAACAATCCGCTTTTTGAAGATGAGCAACAACGCATCATTGCGGCCAGCATTCAGGGCATGCGTATCATTTGTGCCTATGTTCCCAACGGCCAGGCGCTGGATTCGGAAAAATTTCCCTATAAGTTAAGCTGGTTAGCGGCTCTGAACCAGTGGATCAAGGCCGAACTAAGTGCTTACCCTGCCTTGGCTTTGCTGGGTGACTACAATATCGCCCCAGAAGACCGTGACGTGTATGATCCGGCCGCCTGGCAAGGCATGAATCTGGTATCGCCAGCAGAGCGTGCCGCCTTGCAAAGCTTGATCGATTTGGGATTAACAGACAGTTTCCGCCAATTTGAGCAAGCCGAAAAATCGTTTAGTTGGTGGGATTACCGGCAGCTCGGCTTTCGCCTCAACAAAGGTGTCAGAATCGACCACATTCTGCTATCCGCCCCATTGAGCGCAATTTGCACCGCCTGTGTGATTGATAAAATACCACGCAAATGGGAACAACCTTCAGACCACGCGCCCGTGATAGCGACGCTGACCGCTTGACGAAGCTGATACCTTACAGCGAGCCAACCGACCACGCCGACTGCGGACATTTATTCCAGACTGATTGACCTTGCGGTTTAAGTAGCTCAAAATGAGCTGAAAACAATAAGTTGCTCAAGCGTGCTAAGCTTGGCAGCCAAGAGACGGGCAGGCAGATTTGCTCGATCAACTCAATTTCACCATTGACGCGAAGCCCATTTTGACCATGGATAAAACAACAGCCCTCAATATTCTTGTAGAGCAAGCCTTAAAAGGCGATCTGGTGTTCTCAGCCAGTGTCGCTACATCGATGCGTATTCAAGAAGCTCTGGATGATCCGAATTGCAGTATCGACGCGGCCAGCAAGGTGGTATTAAATGAACCATTGCTGTCGGCGCGCGTGGTTGCGATTGCCAATTCCGCCGCATTCAATCGGGCTGGCAATGATGTCACCAGCGTCAAGGCGGCGATTACCCGGCTCGGCTTTCGCACCTTGCGCTCAGTGGTTGCCTCACTGGTGATGCGGCAATTGGCAGGATCAAGTAAAAACCCAAAAATCCGCAGCTTGGTCAACAAGCTATGGGAACATTCAGCGCAAGTGGCTGCGTTGGCACAAGTGATTGCGCGCCGTATTACCCAGGTTGACCCTGATACCGCCATGTTTGCCGGTATCGTGCATGAAGTCGGTGGCTTTTATATGCTCTCGCGCGTCGAAGAATTTCCTTGTCTGCTCGACCCTGATACATATACCGTGTCAGACCCCGATTTAGTTCCTCTGATCGAAGATGATATCGACAGTATCATCGATAAAGAATCCGCCGAGGCCATCATTGGTCGCGCCGTTCTAGCTAGTCTGAAACTGCCGCAATCTGTGGTCGATGCAGTCGAAGCCCTCTGGTATGGCTTACGCGCCATGCCACCTGAATCTTTAGGCGACACGCTTTTGCTGGCCAACGAATTGGCAGCGACACCTTCACCGCTGGATATGCGCACCGATACTGAGACTGAACGTTATATGTCAGAAATCGATTTTGTAGTCGGCGAAGGTACTCTCAACAGTATTCTGGAAGAGTCAGAAGACGAAGTGCAAACCCTCGCCGCAGCGTTAATCATTTAGAGCTAAGAATATTTTTCGCAGCAAACAAAACATGCGCATTTCTTGTCTGCTGCCGAAAGAATCGTGACCCAATACTCTTTCAATTACTCTTCCGTCCACATCACCGCCCTAATATCTGTTTGATTTGTTGCAAAGAGCCAGGGTCTTCGATGGTCGTCAAATCTCCCGGGTCACGCCCTTCGCAAATCGCCTGAATCGAACGGCGCAATAATTTCCCTGAACGGGTTTTCGGTAGCATACTCACAAAATATACGCGGCTTGGTCGCGCCACCGCGCCCAACTGCTTATCTACCGCCAGCATCACTTCGGCTTCCATACGCTTTTGCCCTTCCGCCGTGGCAACCAATTCTGGTTGTTTTAAAATCGCGAAGGCGACCGCCACCTGTCCCTTCAAGGCATCTTCCACACCCACCACTGCCACCTCAGAAATTTGTGGGTGACTGGAAATACTTTCTTCGATTTCACGCGTCCCTAAACGATGTCCGGCCACATTGATCACATCGTCAGTACGCCCTAAAATGAAATAATAACCATCTTCATCACGAATACCCCAGTCGAAGGTCGAATACAGATTGGTATCGCTAAACATGGTCCAATAGGTTTGGAGAAATCGTTGATCATCACCAAACACCGTTTGCATACAACCAGGTGGCAACGGCCAGCGCAATGCCAGCACGCCTTTTTCATTCGCACCACAAATCTCCCCCGTCGCCTCGTTGATTAATTGCACATTAAAACCCGGCATCGCCACACCGGGGCTGCCCAAACGCCGGGCCTTTTCTTCTATGCCCAATGCAATCGATAAAATCGGCCAGCCAGTTTCGGTCTGCCAATAATTATCGATAATCGGTACGCCCAGTGCAGTGGCGATCCAGTCTGAGGTGGTTTCATCCAAAGGCTCTCCCGCCAGATACAAAGCTTTGAGTGACGACAAATCATATTGCTGCATCAGTTCAGGCGGATGTTTTTTCAGTACCCGAATCGCCGTGGGTGCGGAAAACATGCGGTTCACTTTGTATTTCTCCACGATGCTCCACCAAATACCGGCGTCGGGGCGGATCGGTGTGCCTTCATACATAATTGTGGTCATGCCGCTAATCAGGGGGCCGTACACAATATACGAGTGGCCGACCACCCAGCCAATGTCGGAAGTCGCAAAAAAAGTATCGCCCGGCTTGCCGCAAAAAACCTGCTGCATTGAAGTCGCCAAAGCCACCGCATGGCCGCCCACATCACGCTGCACGCCCTTTGGTTTGCCCGTGGTACCAGAGGTGTACAACACATACGACATCGCATTCGATTCCAGCCAGGTAACTGGCACTTCAGCATCAAAATTTTGTTTGCGCATCTCGGCAAAATCGACATCACGCCCGTCCACGGTTTGCATCGGCTCGATGCCGCGATTCACCAGCAACACATGCAGCGCCTTATGCTGTGCCAAATCGATCGCTTCATCTAGCAAAGGCTTGTACGGCACTGGCTTACCCGCACGCATACCCGCATCTGCCGAAACGATCAGTACCGGTTTCGCATCGTCAATCCGGGTCGCCAGACTCTTCGAGGCAAATCCACCAAATACCACCGAATGTACCGCACCAATCCGTGCGCAAGCCAGCATCACAAATGCCGCTTCGGCAATCATTGGCATGTAAATCAACACGCGGTCACCCTGGCGCACGCCCAGACCCAGCATAATCGCTGCGGCTCTTTGTACTTCACGATGCAATTCGGCGAAGGTATAGGTTTTCTCGGTATTGGTTTCGGTAGAAATCGCAATCAACGCTGCTTGTTCAGCGCGTGTCGCCAGCCAGCGGTCAATCGCGTTATGGCAAAGATTGGTTTCGCCGCCCACAAACCAACGGGCGAATGGTGGTTTTGTATCGTCTAATACCTGGCTATACGGCGTGTGCCAGTCGATGAGTTTCGCCTGTTGATCCCAATACTGAACAGGCTGCTCAATGGAGCTTTGATAAAGTGCTTGGTAAGTCATGTTGTCTCCTGAATTATTATTTAATCTGTTAGGACTTACGCAAAACAGACGTTGGCGTTGTTGCTTCGCCTAACCGTACTACTTGTACTATTTGTACTGTCTGCGGCTTCGCGCCTAGCCAACGCAATTTTGCGTAAGTCCTATCTGTCTTCGATTTCGCTATGTCAGTTTGCCGTAAGCGAATAAAAAAAACGCTGCCGTTTTACAGCGGCAGCGTTTTTTGTGGTCATCATCATGTCTTCTAAGAACGTGTGACTGATATTGCGGACGCTGGTACACGCACCGCACCTTCCATCAAGACACGCGCACTGCGGCTCATGATGGCTTTTTTTACGACCCATTCGCCATTATTCTGTGTCGCTTCGGCACCAACGCGCAAGGTGCCCGATGGATGCCCAAAACGCACCGCATTGCGGCTAACGCCACCTGCCGCCAAATTCACCAAGGTGCCCGGAATGGCCGCCGCAGTACCAATCGCCACGGCGGCAGTACCCATCATCGCGTGATGCAATTTGCCCATCGACATCGCCCGTACCAGCAAATCAATGTCTTGCGCTGCAACTGCCTTGCCGCTGGACGATACATAATCGACTGGTGGTGCAACGAAGGCGACCTTCGGTGTGTGCTGGCGTTGCGCCGCCTCGTCGAGATGGGTAATCAAGCCCATGCGTAGTGCACCGTAAGCGCGAATGGTTTCAAACATCGCCAGTGCTTTGGTGTCGCCATTGATCGCTTCCTGCAATTCGGTACCGCTATAACCAATTGCGCTGGCGTTGATGAAAATGGTGGGAATACCGGCATTGATCATGGTCGCTTGCAAGGTACCGATACCGGGTACCTCCAGTTCATCGACCAAATTCCCAGTCGGGAACATCGCGCCACCCACGCCCTCTTCTTCTGCCGCTGGGTCGATAAATTCCAGTTGCACTTCAGCCGCAGGAAAGGTCACACCGTCAAGTTCAAAGTCGCCGGTTTCTTGTACAGCGCCGTCGGTGATTGGCACATGCGCGATGATGGTCTTGCCGATATTGGCCTGCCAAATACGGACAGTCACAGTACCATTCATCGGAATCCGGCTGGCATCCAACAAACCATTACTAATCGCAAACGGCCCCACCGCAGCGGATAAATTACCGCAATTGCCGCTCCAATCGACAAACGGTTTATCGATTGATACCTGACCGAATAAATAATCAACGTCATGCTCGGCGTGCGTACTTTTTGAAACGATCACCGTTTTGCTGGTGCTGGACGTAGCGCCACCCATGCCATCAATCTGTTTGCCATACGGATCAGGGCTGCCAATTACGCGCAGCAACAAGGCATCACGTGCCGCACCCGGCGTTTGTGCAGCAGGTGGCAAATCTTGCAGCCGAAAAAACACGCCTTTGCTGGTGCCACCACGCATATAGGTGGCAGGGATTTTAATTTGTGCAGGATGTGACATCATACTTTCTCAACTTCAATTAATTTCAATCATGGGGCATCAAACCTCAAGCCGCCTTCGACGACGCCAGAAAGTCCTGGGCAAAGCGTTGCAATACGCCACCCGCTTCGTAGATCGACGCTTCTTCTGCCGTATCAAGGCGACAGCTCACCGCCACTTCAAGGCGCTCACCATTTTTACGATGAATCACCAGCGTCAAATCGGTACGCGGTTTGCGCTCGCCGATCACGTCGTAGGTTTCTGTGCCATCCAGTTGCAAAGTGAGGCGAGTCACACCTGCTTTGAATTCCAGCGGTAACACGCCCATACCGATCAGGTTGGTACGATGAATGCGCTCAAAACCTTCCGCCACGATCACTTCCACACCCGCCAGGCGCACACCTTTGGCCGCCCAGTCACGCGATGAACCTTGTCCATAATCAGCGCCAGCGATGATGATCAATGGCTGCTTGCGCTCCATGTAAGTTTCGATGGCTTCCCACATGCGCGTCACCGTGCCTTCTGGCTCGATGCGAGCTAAGGAACCGGCTTTCACTTTGCCTTCAGCATCGCGCACCATTTCATTTTTCAAGGTCGGGTTGGCAAAGGTAGCGCGCTGCGCCGTCAAATGGTCGCCACGATGCGTCGCATAGGAATTGAAGTCTTCTTCCGGCAAACCCATCTTCGCCAGATATTCACCGGCGGCGCTATCTAACATAATGGCGTTGGAGGGTGATAAATGATCGGTCGTGATGTTGTCACCCAACACTGCCAACGGGCGCATACCGCGCATGGTGCGCTCGCCTGCCAATGCGCCTTCCCAATACGGCGGGCGGCGAATATACGTGGTTTGCGAACGCCAGTCATACAGCGGTGCCACACTCGCCGCTTTTTCGGTTTGAATCGCAAACATCGGCTCATACACTTTACGAAACATCGCTGGTTGAACGCTGGATTTGACGATGGCATCAATCTCTTCATCGGCAGGCCAGATATCCTTCAAACGAATTTCCTTGCCGTCCACCACTGCCAGCACATCTTTTTCAATATCAAAACGGATCGTGCCTGCAATCGCATACGCCACCACCAACGGTGGCGAAGCCAGAAAAGCTTGCTTGGCATACGGATGAATCCGCCCGTCAAAATTACGGTTGCCCGACAACACCGCCGTCGCATACAAATCGCGCTCGATAATCTCTTGCTGAATCACCGGATCAAGCGCACCCGACATACCATTGCAAGAAGTGCAGGCATACGCGACGACACCAAAGCCCAAGCTCTCCAGATCCCGCATCAAGCCAGCCTCTTCCAGATACAAGGTAACTGCTTTGGAGCCAGGTGCCAGTGAGGTTTTGACCCACGGTTTGCGCGTCAAGCCAAGCCGGTGCGCATTACGCGCCAACAGGCCAGCGGCAATCACATTGCGCGGATTCGAGGTATTGGTACAACTGGTAATCGCCGCAATAATCACGGCACCATCGGGCATTTGGCCAGGCACATCGTCCCACTGTCCGGCGATGCCTTTCGCCGTTAAATCGCTAGTCGCCACCCGTGCATGCGGATTGGAAGGCCCCGCCATATTACGCACCACGGACGATAAATCGAAATGCAAAACCCGTTCGTACTCAGCGTGCAGCATCGTATCTGACCACAAACCGGCGACTCTGGCATAGGTTTCAACCAGCGCCACTTGCGCATCTTCGCGTCCCGTCAATTTCAAATAATCAATGGTTTGCTGATCGATGCTAAACATCGCTGCCGTTGCGCCGTATTCGGGAGCCATGTTAGAAATAGTGGCACGGTCCCCCAGCGTCAGTGCCGCAGCACCCGCGCCGTAAAATTCCAGATACGCGCCCACTACTTTGGATTTACGTAAAAATTCGGTCATCGCCAACACCACGTCAGTCGCAGTAATGCCGGGCTGCGGCTTGCCACTCAGCTCGACGCCGATGATGTCTGGCAAACGCATCCATGAAGCGCGCCCGAGCATGACGTTTTCTGCTTCTAAGCCACCGACGCCTATCGCAATCACTCCCAACGCATCGACATGTGGTGTATGGCTATCGGTACCAACCAAGGTATCTGGAAAAGCCACACCGTTTTGCGTATGAATCACGGGCGACATGCGCTCCAGATTAATCTGGTGCATGATGCCATTGCCCGGTGGGATCACTTCAACGTTTTTAAACGCCAGCTTGGTCCAGTTAATAAAATCAAAGCGGTCTTCATTGCGCCTGTCTTCAATCGCCCGGTTTTTTTCAAACGCCTGCGGATCAAAGCCGCCGCATTCCACCGCCAGTGAATGATCGACAATCAATTGCACCGGCACCACCGGATTCACCTGTGCCGGGTCCCCCCCCTGCTCGGCAATCGCATCGCGCAAGCCAGCCAGATCAACCAATGCAGTTTGCCCCAAAATATCATGGCACACCACACGCGCCGGGAACCACGGAAAATCGAGTTCACGTTTGCGTTCAATCAATTGCTTTAACGAATCCGTCAGGCTGGCTGGATCACAGCGGCGCACCAGATTTTCGGCCAGCACGCGTGAGGTGTAGGGCAATTTGTCATACGCGCCTGGCTGAATCGCATCAACCGCTGCGCGTGCATCAAAATAATCCAGCGACGTACCCGGCAATTTTTTTCTGTATTGTGTGTTCATTATTTATTCAAGGCAAAAAAGCGGCTCAATCGGATATTCTTAGGCACGTTCCTGAATCGGCACGAATTTCAAATCTTCCGGCCCGACATAATTCGCGCTTGGGCGAATGATCTTGTTATCGATACGTTGCTCAATAATATGCGCCGCCCAACCCGAAGTACGGGCAATCACAAACAACGGCGTAAACATCGCTGTCGGCACGCCCATCATGTGATAAGACACCGCCGAGAACCAATCCAGATTCGGAAACATTTTTTTAATGTCCCACATCACGCTTTCCAAGCGTTCGGCAATATCAAACATTTTGGTGGAACCGGCTTCTAAGGATAAAGAGCGCGCCACTTCCTTGATCACTTTATTGCGCGGATCAGAAATCGTGTACACCGGATGACCAAAACCGATCACCACTTCTTTATTTTCCACCCGATGTTTAATATCGGCTTCGGCTTCATCGGCATTGTCGTAACGCTTTTGAATTTCAAACGCCACTTCATTCGCGCCGCCGTGTTTCGGGCCGCGCAAAGCGCCAATCGCGCCAGTGATGGCGGAATACATATCCGACCCTGTACCCGCAATCACACGGCCAGTGAAGGTGGAGGCATTGAACTCATGCTCGGCGTATAAAATCAAGGAGGTGTGCATGGCTTTGACCCATGACGCCTTGGGTTTTTCGCCGTGCAACAAATGCAGAAAATGGCCGCCAATCGAATCATCATCGGTCTCGACTTCGATCCGCTTGCCGTTATGGCTGTAGTGGTACCAATACAGTAGCATCGAACCCAGCGATGCCATCAGACGGTCGGCGATATCGCGCGCGCCTGGAGTATTGTGATCATCTTTTTCCGGCAAGCTGCAACCCAGCACAGACACGCCAGTGCGCATCACGTCCATCGGGTGCGAAGCGGCTGGCAGGTTTTCCAACGCACCTTTAACACTGGCGGGAATCCCACGCAGCGCTTTCAGCTTGGCCTTGTAAGCGCTTAACTCGGCGCTATTCGGCAACTTGCCATGCACCAGCAAATGGGCGATTTCTTCAAATTCGCACACATCGGCAACATCTAAAATATCGTAACCGCGATAGTGCAAATCGTTGCCGGTTTTACCGACTGTACACAAGGCGGTATTCCCTGCGGTAACGCCCGACAAGGCAACAGATTTTTTGGGTTTGAATGGCACTGCTTCGCTCATGATAGTCTCCAGTTTAAAAATGTCTTAAGGCAGTTCTGATTAAGTTACTGCGCGACCAAATTTTGAATCTGCTATGCTCGCTGTACAGTCGTACAGCTGTGCTTCTCGATCCAAACTTTGGCCGCTCGCTACACTTAATCAGAGCTTCCTTACATTACTTAGGCGTATCGTCACTAATTCGGTCAATATGCGCCTATTTAAATTACTCCACCCTGTATTTTTTAACTACGCAATCAATATGTGCGGGAATGACCATATTTTTTACAAAAAACAGGGAGTATATAAATTATTACTTCTCAACTCGATTTTTTCTGCACAAACAGGGCATCGAGTTTGTCTTCAAACTCATAGTAATTGATGCGCTCATACAGTTCGGCGCGGGTTTGCATGATGTCGAGCACGTTCTTTTGGGTGCCATCGCGGCGAATCGCGTTGTACACATTTTCAGCGGCTTTATTCATGGCGCGGAACGCAGACAACGGATACAGCACTAGACCCACATCGGCGGATTTTAATTCTTCTACCGTGAATAATGGGGTCGAACCAAATTCGGTAATGTTCGCTAAGATGGGTACTTTGATGGCGTTAGCGAATTGCTTGTACATCGATAACTCCGTCATCGCTTCCGGGAAAATCATATCGGCACCGGCTTCGACACAAGCCAGCGCCCGCTCAATCGCAGCATCTAGACCTTCCACCGCCAAGGCATCGGTACGCGCCATGATGACGAATTGATCGTCGGTGCGCGCGTCCACTGCGGCCTTGACGCGATCCACCATTTCCATCTTGCTGACGATCTCTTTACCAGGACGATGGCCGCAACGTTTTGCGCCCACCTGGTCTTCAATATGGATGGCAGCCGCGCCAAATTTGATCATCGATTTGACGGTTCGGGCGATATTGAATGCCGATGCGCCAAAGCCGGTATCGACATCGACCAGCAAAGGTAAATCGCAAACGTCGGTAATCCGGCGCACATCCGTCAAGACATCATCCAGATTGGAAATGCCCAGGTCAGGCAAACCCAATGAACCGGCTGCAACCCCACCACCCGACAAGTAAATTGCCTTAAAACCTGCACGTTTTGCCAGCAGGGCGTGATTGGCATTGATTGCGCCGATCACTTGCAAAGGGGATTCTTCCTGCATCGCTTGACGAAAAGCGGCTCCGGCGGAGATATGGCTCATAGAATTCTTTCTCTTTAATTAAATAGCAATTTACCTGAAAATTTGACACCTAAAAATTCGGCATCTGAATACGACGTGCCCACCTTATTGCAAGCGCCGTGCCAGTCCTTAATGGATTGACAGTTATTTTTATAAAAACCTATAAATCAAGGACTTAAAAGCAGTCAGTTAAGTGACTGAATTTTATGAAACAAAAAACGTTTCAAAATTTGTTGCACAAACGTTTCAAAAATCACTTATTATTGAAAATACTGAAACGCTGAAACATTTTTCATTCGATCTATGAGCTTACGCCCCAGCAATCCGCCACAAATTCGGGATAGCAGTGATCAACCGGTGATCTGGACGGTGTCGATCTCGCGTCTGTTTGATCTGTTTCGCGACATCATGGTCGAATATGATGGCAGCGCACATATCGAGCCGATTCATCTTGGCTTTGAAGAAGCTGTGCAGATATTACGTGAACGCCTGAAAACCGAGCGCTGTGATGCGGTGATTGCGGCTGGCTCGAATGGGGCGTATCTCAAAAACCGCTTACCGATTCCCGTCATCATCGCCAAGGCGAGTGGCTTTGATGTGATGCAGGCACTAGCACGGGCACGCAAGGTGACGCCGCAGATCGGCATCATCACGTATCAGGAAACCATGCCGGAACTAGCCGAATTCAAAACCACTTTTGGCTTTCAACTGGAGCAGCGCACCTATGTCACCGAAGAAGACGCCCGAGCGCAAATCAGCGAACTGAAAGCGGCAGGCATGCGCGCCATCGTCGGCGCGGGTTTGGTCACAGATCTGGCGGAGGAAGCGGGCTTAACCGGCATCTTCATGTATTCCGCTGCCACCATCCGTCAGGCGTTTGATGATGCGATAGAAATCGCTCGCCTAACCCGACTGGAAAGTCATCGCGGCCATCACCGCAACAATGCCGATCGCGCTTCAACCCGACATACCATGGACGATTTGCGTGGTGACTCAGCCGCCATGCAAGCTCTACGTCAATCAATACAACTGTTTGCGCGCTCACCCGCCACCGTTTTACTCAACGGCGAGACCGGCACCGGTAAAGAATTGGCGGCACAAGCCATCCATCGGGAAAGCCCGCGTAACCGGCAAGCCTTCACCGCGATTAATTGCGGCGCAATCACCGAGTCTTTGCTGGAATCCGAATTGTTTGGCTACGAAGAAGGTGCATTTACCGGTTCACGGCGCGGCGGTCATGCCGGTTTATTTGAAGCTGCGCATCGTGGTACCTTATTTTTGGATGAAATTGGCGAAATGCCACTTGCATTGCAAACCAAATTACTGCGTGTGCTAGAAGAGCGCGAAGTGGTACGCGTTGGCGGGGTACGGCCGGTGCCGGTGGATGTACGCATCATCAGTGCCACCCATTCTGATCTGCAAGAACGCGTAAATGCCGGTCAATTTCGAGCCGATCTGTTTTATCGACTCGCTGTTTTGCGCCTGCATTTACCTGCCTTGCGCGAACGCACCGACGATATCGTGCCACTCGCCGCATGGTTTTTAAAACGCGCACTAGCGAATCTAAATGCCCGTGCGCACGCCAATCTGCATGCCGAAATGCAAGCCTGTGCGCCCTTGTTCGTGCAGTACATCTGGCCCGGCAATGTGCGCGAACTGCGCAATTTAATGGAAAGACTAGCCTTGTTCCTGTCGGCAGAACCTTTACAGGCATTAACCCCGACTTTTGTCACGACGATATTGCCGGAATTACAGCAGGCGGCAATGGATGGCGCACCCAAGGATAAAACACAAAATAACAACGTAAGATTCACCGCCCAAACACTGACCAACAAAGTGGCAGACATGGATGCATCTGATCCTACAGAATCGCTTGCCTATTTAATGCAGAAATACAAACAAAACCGCTCAGCAGTCGCTACCCATCTCGGAATTAGCAGGACAACTTTGTGGAGAAGATTGCGCGCAGACAAAAAGAGCGGATAATGTAGCCTTCAGGTAACTTATAACTTTTAACTACTTCAGGACTTACGCAACTTTTAGCTGGCTCGATTTTAGTTCAATATTGGTTCGTACTTTGCCTCGGTGAGGACGCCAAAATGCTGATTTTCTCGAAGCTGATTGCACCTTTTTATTTTTATTGACGCTTCTATAGCATCTCGGACATAAACACCATGACAAAAAAATTACTCATCGTTGACGATAGTAAAGTCTCACGACTTATTATTCGCACGCAAATTTTAGCTAAATATCCCGATTGGCAAGTCATTGAAGCCGTGACTGGTGATGATGCGATTCAATTATCGGCAAAAGAAGCCCCCGATTTTTGCACAATGGACATCAATATGCCAGGCATGCTGGGCACCGATGCGGCAGAACAGATTTTAAGCAAACAGCCCCATATCAAAATGGTGATTTTTTCCGCCAATATTCAGGAGTCATTTCAACATCGCTCCAGTGGCATGGGTGCCGTCTTTGTTGCCAAGCCAGTCACCGAAAAATCTATTTCGCAAGCGCTGCAACATTTCGTCGGTGCCTAATGGAGCTGCGTACTGACCTACTTACTGATTTGCATCTTGATGCGCTCACTGAGGTTTTCAATGTGGGTGCTGGTCGTGCCGCATCCAGTCTGAGTGAAATCGTTGGCGACGTGGTCAAGCTGTCGGTGCCGTCGGTTGAAATCAAACGCAGCAGCGATGTTAATTCAATTATCGATGCCCCGGCCAGTGACCGCTTTGGTGCCGTCAGCCAAAATTTTAGCGGCGCTTTTGATGCCGATGCGCTGCTGCTTTTCACCGAAGAGCATGCACTGGAAATCGTGCGCGACATGATGGGTTTACAGATGAGCGTCGAAGAATTGGCCGAATTTGAGCAAGAAGCCATGTGTGAGCTAGGCAATATCATTTTAAATGCCTGCATTTCATCGATGGCAGACATGCTGCACATTGCGCTAGACAGCTCACTACCAAGTTACCGGATCGCCACCGCGAACGAAATTTTTGAAGGCATTTGCGCCAAAGATGATCTACCTTATGTCTTGATTTTGCATATCGATTTAAACATCGAAAAACGCCAGTCTGCCGGACATTTAACCTTTTTATTGAATATGAAATCACTGGAAAATCTGGTGGTACAGCTTGACTTGTTTTTGAAAGGCATTGGATGAGCGTTGACAGTAGCATTGCACTAGATCTGGAAAGTATCGTCAACGCCATCAGTATGGGTTTGATTTTAGTAGATCGAAATGAGCAAGTATTGCTTTGGAATGAATGGATCGTGCGGCACAGCGGCATTACGACGCAACAAGCGACCGGCAAACGAATTGAAGAGGTATTTCGCGAAGCGCCAACGCCAGCATTTCTGAGCACCCTGCGCAATACTTTGCAATACGGCTTGCCAGCAGTTATGTCGAATGCGTTGCATCGCTCACCCTTGCCTTTATACTCGATGTCTGATGCACGCCTGGATCATCAACGTATGCATCAATCGATCACCATCACCTCGCTTGCCACGCCCGATATGCAACGCTATGGCTTGATTCAGGTGAGCGATTCCAGCAATGCCATCAAGCGCGAAAAAATGTTGCGTTCGCATTCGGAAATACTGAAACGCGAAGCCACTACCGACAGCCTGACCGGCATTTACAATCGGCGCTTTTTTGATGAACATTACAAGATGGCGCTTGGTCAATCGATCCGGCAAAAGCAGCCGATCTCGGTATTCATGATCGATGTCGATTACTTCAAGGAGTACAACGATTATTACGGTCACATGGCGGGCGATAAAACGCTCAGCAACGTGGCAATGACCATCAAAAATTCGCTGGCGCGCTCCTCCGACGTGGTGGCGCGTTACGGTAGTGAAGAATTTATTTTGATGCTACCGAATACCAATGCGGAACACGCATTGCAATTTGCCGAGAAATTGCGTCAGGCAATCTGGCATTTGGCGATCCCGCATGTCAGCTCAAAAATCGCCACACAGCTCAGCGTCAGTATCGGCGTGAGCACCTTTGATCAAGCGCATTGCGGTAATGAACGTTCGCTGGTGTTGGCAGCCGATACCGCTTTGTACGAAGCCAAGCGCAATGGCCGTAATCAGGTGCGTGCGATGTCGCTGGATAATTTCGTTGCGCAGGAAAAAAACACCACCTTATCGCAAGTAGTAAATTAAGGCGCAGGGATCATCGCTCAAAAAATCTGTTTGCGCACCTGCTCTGCTTATCTTAATTATCTTTCAGTCGATTTAATCTAAACACATCACTGTTTGGAATGCGCGGAATCGTGATCTGCAAAAAATGCGTGCTGTTTTTCACCAGCCAGCAGCCTTCTGCGTCTTCCATGAAATGCAAGGGCACTTGCATTTCTGCCCCTACTTTTTCGCGCTCAAAATAATTGATATTTGGCCCCGGTGAAGCGGCAGAGATCGACATATTTAAAACCTGCTCGCATCCTTTCGGCAGATTTTGGTAATAATTGCGCATCAAATCGGTGTAATCAAAATACAGATTGCGGGATGCCGCATCCTGCGAATTAGTCTTCACGTTTTCCAGCACACTGGCGTGCATATACACATTCGATTCGGTATGGCGTTTTGTGGTGTCGGCAAAAAATTCTAGGAAATAATCAGTCACCGGTTTGCCCTGATCGTCTTGCACAGCGCAATTGATCTGCAAATATTGATGCAACATCGCTTGGTCTTTCTGCTCTACAGGTTGTGCCGTTGCTTCACTCAATGCCAGCCAGGCGGTGCCGATTTGCTGGTATTCATCAAAGCTCTGACAAGCCAGCGCCTGCAAAATCAATTGTCCCAATTGCGCTTTTTGTTCGGCAGTTTCGGCGATGTCTTCCTGGTTACCGGCATCGACCCGATCTGGATCAATAATCGAGGCGTGTGTGCGTGTTGGCAATACCGCAAACGGCACGGGGCACAGCAAACGCGACGGCCAAGCTTGCATCGCCTGACTGGCATCAGTTTGCCGAAAATCGATACTCATGCCACGTGCATTCATATTCGCGGCACAAGCGCGCACGGTGCCATCCGCGCCATTTTCATTGACGATCTGATGAAACAGATTGGTATAGGTGTGCGTACCAATAATCACAAACGGCCAGACCGCGTCAGCCGCATAAAAATGGGTCGGTTGCTGCTGATCTGGTGAATCTGGCCCCACCAGCAAATCGCGCTGTGCCAGATCTGACTGATAGGGTGAAGCCAATTCCAGATCATCTAAAATCGCTTTGCCGGTGTGAAACCAGTTGTTATAACCCTTCACCACCCGCCCTAAAAAACTCTTGCCCATAGCCGCCAGTTTGGAACCGAAATTAGCGGGTGCCAACATGATCAAGCGCTTCATCGGACACTCTGCCGCACGCCCCTGATAATGACTGGACAACCACTCACGCGCCACCAGGCCGCCAGTGCTGTGCACGATCACATCAAAGCGCGCTGCCAGGGTCTGCGCTTGTATGCGCTCGGCAATCACCTCGCCCATGCGCTTGGCAACGTCGGCAACGCGCACATCATCGTCTAGCGAAATATAATCGGCTAACCATAAGTCGTTAACGGCATAACCATGCTGACTCAAAAATTGCCCTAGAACACGAAAAGATTTGGAATTATCACTCCAGCCATGAATAATCAAAATCTGCCGCGCAGCTTGTGCCCGGGAAACTGACATGATGGTCTCCTGAAATCTAATTGCAATAAATTGTAATCTTTTTGCATCTTATTCTACTTATCTTTATGATTTTAGGATTTACACAAAAATATCGCTCTAACTTTAGATAAAGGAAATTTCATGTCATTGGCCGCTCCTTTTACGATTTCACGGGTCTTCGATGCACCGCGCGCATTACTATTTCAAGTACACACCGACCCCGCACATTTAGCGCAGTGGCTAAGCCCGGAAGGTTTTAAAAATATTTATGTATCGATGGATTTTCAGGTCGCTGGCATCTATCACTACGGCTTGGAAAATGCCGAGGGCATGCAATTATGGGGGCGACAAGTTTTTCGTGAAATTATTCCTAACGAAAAAATCGTCCTGATTCAATCTTTCTCGAATCGTGAAGGTGGCTTGGCGCGGCATCCCTTGGCTGCCACCTGGCCGCTGGAATTATTAGCCAGCACCCAGTTTGAAGATGCTGGCGCAGGTAAAACCAAGCTCACCATTAGCTGGTTGCCGCATAATGCAGACGAAATTGGCAATGCCACCTTCGATCACGCACGCGATGGCATGACGCAGGGCTTTAGTGGCACTTTTGAGCAATTGGATCACTACCTAAAGTCCTTACGAGGTTAAACTTAGCGTAGCTTGTTGTTTGCGGTTTCAATGTCAATCTCGCTACGTCGGAACCAATCCGCCATCACATTTGCTTTCCAGCACAAGGAGTCATCATGTCCCAGCACGCTACCGGCAGTTTTCAGGTTGTCTTGGCCGCACAGCCATTAGTTGACGAAACAGCGGCACCGTTATTGGGGCGCATGACCATCAATAAAACCTTTACCGGTGATTTGGAAGCTACCAGCAAAGGTGAGATGTTAATGGCGGGCACGCCCATCAAAGGCTCAGCGGGTTACGTTGCCATTGAACGGGTGATCGGCACATTAGGCGGCAAACAGGGCAGCTTTGTGTTGCAACACGCTGGCAGCATGTGCCGTGGCGTACCGCAATTATCGGTGACCGTGGTACCCGATTCGGGCACCGGCGAGCTGTTGGGTTTAAGCGGTACGCTGGCGATCATTATCGAAGAAGGGCAACACCAGTATGAATTTGCGTATGCGTTTACTGATCAGCCCTAATGTCAAACCAATATCATACTCCCCATTTTTTATAAAAAACAATACCATTCCCGCATATAAATAATACGTTTTTAAAAAATACTACACTATGTATCCATGTAGCTCATCATATTAGGCTGGCAACAGCCATTTGTGTTACGCGCCAGAAAAATGCGTGCAGACACACCTGTTAGCTTGGCCGTTAGTTTTTAATGTAGTTCTGATCAATAGGAATTTTCATGCATCCATTTCGTCGTTTACGGCATTC
>OFSE01000099.1_pt1 | contig 29031 bp, 20 predicted proteins | sample 1543261 | NCBI WGS metagenome assembly OFSE01 (sample SAMN07774225, study PRJEB24372) | wastewater metagenome | isolation source: Exp Tend VB 50WW | collected 2016-02 | reverse complement strand
AGCAAAAAATTAATTTATCGATTGGAATTTATTTCGACAATGAAGGCAAGATTCCGATGTTGCCCTCAGTGCGTGCTGCGGAATTGCAAGTGGTTGCCGAAGCGGGTGCGCGTCCGTATTTGCCGATGGAGGGCGCAGCCAATTTTCGTAGCGCGGTACAGCAATTATTGTTTGGTGCCGATCATCAAGCTTTGCAACAAGGCAGGGTGGTGACAGTGCAAACGGTTGGTTCTAGCGGAGGTTTGAAAGTAGGAGCCGATTTTATCAAGCGCTATTTCCCGGATAGTACAGTGTTGGTGAGCGACCCGACTTGGGATAATCACCGTGCGGTATTTGAAGGTGCTGGACTACAAACCAGCAGCTATCCATATTACGATGCCGCAACCGGTGGCTTGCGTTTTGATGCCATGCTGGCTGCTTTACAGTCAGCAAAAAAAGGCAGCGTGATCTTGTTACATGCATGCTGCCACAATCCGACTGGAGTTGATCTCAGCGTAGAGCAGTGGCAAGCATTACTGCCAGTGTTGCAGGCACGTGAACTAATACCGTTTTTGGATTTGGCTTATCAAGGTTACGGCACAGGTATGGACGAAGACGCTTACGCGATTCGCCTATTTGCTGATGCAGGACTCATTTTTTTCGTCGCCAATTCATTTTCAAAAAGCATGAGCCTCTATGGCGAACGCTGTGGCGCGCTGAGTGTGGTGTGTCCAGACGCGGCACAAGCGGTGAATGTGTTGGGGCAATTGAAGGCCAATATTCGTCGCAATTACTCCAATCCGCCGCTACACGGCGGCCAAATAGTCGCCCGTGTATTGACTGATCCGACTCTACGGGCGCAGTGGGAGGCTGAAGTGGTCGCCATGCGCTTGCGCATCAAAGCCATGCGCCAATCTTTATACGATGTGCTGAGCGCTAAATTGCCGGGCAAAGATTTCAGGTATTTCCTGACGCAACAAGGCATGTTTAGTTACACCGGATTAAACCCGGCGCAATGCGATCGCTTGAAAGAAGAGTTCGGCGTCTATATTTTGCGCTCTGGCCGCATGTGCGTTGCCGGCTTAAATACCAGCAACGTTGAAGCGACGGCGGTGGCGATGGCGGCGGTGTTGGCTTAGTCTTACCAAGGCTATCTGATCGTCCAAGATTGGGGGATGTTATAGTGAAATTTTCGAGTTTCGCCATTTGCACTACGCTGTTAAGTTGTGCAATGACAGTCAACGCTGCAACTTCAGGAACACAAATAGCGTCTGTAGCGGTAGCAAATTCAACTAGTCCAGCAACATGGATCGCGCAAGACTTTACAACATCCAAATTTACTTTTTCGGTTTTAGTCTCTCAACAAGATGAAACGCATTTTGCGGTAAGCACAGTGCGCATTACCGACCAGAAATCTGGCAAGTTGTTGCAAGAAATTTCTGAGATTGGTGGTTTTAGTATGTGGATTGAACCGACCAAAATTGTGCAAATTTTCGATGTCAATCGGGATGGCTATCCAGATTTTTCGGTACCGTTTGCTGATGGTGGTGCTGGCCCTAATAGCACAAAGAATTTTTATTTATTTGACCCTCAGCAGAATCGTTTTGAAATTAATCAGCAACTCTCAGATTTGTCGGATGTTTCGCTTAATGCAGATGGCACAATTACTTCGAGTTATCGCGTAAGTTGCTGCGAATACCAAATAGATACATATCGCTTCATTCGCAATAAACTAACAAAGGTCGGCTACTGGAACGAACACCTCACTTATGATGGAAAGTGGATAGAGACAAGCACTTCTAAACTTGTTCACAACAAGTGGCATAGCAAGACAACAAAAAAACCTGTGCCAAAAGATTATTAGATTTTTTTACTGTGCTTATAATTTGATTTGACAGGTGTGAGTTAGGTCGATGGATTGTTATATCAACTGCTTGAATTACCATAGTTGAAGATTCGGGATCAATACTTTGTCAATCCGTCTGCATTGTGCCAGTTATCATCCTTTGAATCATCTCGGCAGCCGGGTTAAGCGTTATTCAGCGTAGGCAGAGTTGTGTTACTAGAAATATTTTTGTAGATCCCGTTATCAGTCATATTTCCCTGAATTCGCTATAAGTCGGCATCTTCCTCAAGGTATAATTCTGCCTTCAGAATTAACTCGCAATTTTGTCATTCCAACCTGCAAATAATGTCGTAGAGCGCTTGTGCTGCGCTCTACCACGTATTGCTTCTTCGATCTTCACGCCATGTTGAATTTATCCGGCTCTAATGCTTTATCCGCTTTTCGTACTCAAGGTTTGCTTGCGCGCTTGCAGGCAGTTGATGCGCATATCGTTGGCGTAACCGCGCGCTATGTGCATTTGGTGGACAGCCAGCTTGCTTTGAATGAACTTGAGTTAACCCGTTTACGTGCCTTGCTGACGTATGGCGAGGCTTATCGTGGTGGCGAAGACGGGGATTCATTTATTGTGATCCCGCGCTTCGGCACGATCTCACCCTGGGCCAGCAAGGCGACCAATATTGCCCATAACTGTGGCATGCGGCAAATTAGACGAATCGAGCGCGGCGTGCAGTATTTTGTGCAAGTGAAGTCGGGTTTGCTAGGTGGTATGAAAAATTTGGCGGCGACCTCTAGACATGCCGTGGCGGCTTTACTGCATGATCGAATGACTGAAGTGGTGGTAGATCATCTAGACGCCGCTAGCGGCTTATTTGCCGAGCTGGAAGCAAAACCTTTGGCGTTTGTTGATGTGTTGGCAGGTGGTAAGCAAGCTTTGCTGGAGGCCAATAGTGCGTTAGGTTTGGCTCTGTCGGATGATGAGATTGATTATTTACTCAATGCCTTTAACGCGGCTAAACGTAACCCGACCGATGTTGAACTAATGATGTTTGCACAGGCCAATAGCGAGCATTGTCGTCACAAGATTTTTAATGCAGATTGGATCATCGATGGGGTGAAGCAAGAGCGCTCTCTGTTTGGCATGATCAAAAATACGCATGAGTTACAACCGAAAGGCACCATCGTCGCTTACAGCGATAATTCGTCGATCATGGAAGGTGCCGTGATCAGCCGGTTTTACCCGAATGCGGCGGCAGGCAATACCTATCAGACCAGCACAGAATTGACGCATACCTTGATGAAGGTGGAAACCCATAATCATCCGACTGCGATTTCACCTTTCCCCGGTGCGTCCACCGGCGCGGGCGGTGAGATTCGTGACGAAGGTGCGACTGGGCGCGGTGCGAAACCAAAAGCGGGTTTGACTGGCTTCACTGTGTCAAACCTAATGTTGCCCGGCGCGCTGCAAGCTTGGGAAAATGCTGCGGATGTATTGCAAACAATAGGCAATCAGCAAATCAGCAAGGCCGTCCTTTACGGCAAGCCAGATCGGATCGCTTCGCCTTTGCAAATTATGATTGATGGTCCTTTGGGTGGCGCTGCATTTAGCAATGAATTTGGTCGGCCTGTGCTGGGTGGCTACTTCCGTACTTACGAGCAAAACGTCGGCGGTACGGTCTATGGTTATCACAAGCCGATCATGATTGCTGGTGGCATCGGCTCGATTGCAGATCAACACACCAAGAAAAATGATTTACCGGTTGGCAGTCTGCTGATTCAATTGGGTGGGCCGGGCATGCGTATTGGCATGGGCGGCAGCGCCGCGTCGTCAATGGCAACAGGCACTAACACAGCGGATCTGGATTTTGATTCAGTGCAGCGTGGTAACCCGGAAATGGAAAGACGGGCGCAAGAAGTGATTAATGCCTGCTGGCAAATGGGTGCAGACAATCCAATTTTATCGATTCACGATGTCGGTGCGGGTGGCTTGTCGAATGCGTTTCCAGAAATCACCAACGATGCCAAACGTGGTGCGATTTTTGATTTACGCAAAGTACCATTGGAAGAAAGTGGTATGGCCCCGAAAGAGATTTGGAGTAATGAATCGCAAGAGCGTTATGTGCTGGCGATAGCACCAGAAAATCTGGCTTTGTTTGAATCGTTCTGCGCACGGGAACGTTGCCCGTTCGCAGTGGTAGGTAGCGCGACAGAAGAGCGCCAATTAAAAGTAATTGATCCGCAGCATGATAATGCGCCGGTCGACATGCCGATGAATGTCTTGCTCGGCAAACCACCCAAAATGCTGCGCGATGTGCAGCATGTGCAGCACCAGTATCCAGCGCTTGATTTAACTGGTGTCAGTTTGCAGACTGCCGTTGAGCGCGTCTTGAGTTTGCCTACGGTGGCTGATAAATCTTTCTTAATCACGATCGGCGACCGTAGCGTTGGTGCGCACACCGTGCGCGATCAAATGGTCGGGCCATGGCAAGTGCCGGTGGCAGATTGTGCGGTTACCACCAGAAGTCTTGAAGGCTATTTGGGTGAAGCAATGGCGATGGGCGAGCGCACCCCGTTGGCGGTGATTAATGCAGCCGCATCGGGGCGCATGGCGGTGGGTGAGGCGATTACCAACATTGCTGCGGCGGCGATACCGGCTATTTCGGATATTAAATTATCGGCTAACTGGATGGCAGCTTGCGGCCAGCCGGGGCAAGATGCAGCGCTGTATGACACGGTGCAAGCGGTGGGCATGGAATTGTGCCCGGCGCTCGGCATTAGTATTCCGGTGGGCAAAGATTCTTTATCGATGCGCACCACTTGGCGTGAGCAAAATGGTGAACAATCGTCGATAGACAAATCGGTCACCTCGCCGATTTCGCTGATCATTTCAGCATTTGCGCCAGTGTATGACGTGCGCCGTTCATTGACACCACAAATCAAGCTTGATGCGGGCGATACCAGTTTGATTTTAATTGACTTAGGGCGTGGCAAAAATCGGCTGGGCGCGTCCTGCTTCGCGCAAGTCATGCAGCGTTTGGGCGATGTCACGCCGGATGTTGATAGTGCCGATGATTTGAAGGCCTTTTTCGCTGCGATTCAAGACTTGAACAAGGCAGATATGCTGCTGGCCTACCATGATCGCTCTGACGGCGGCCTGTGGGCTTGTTTGTGTGAAATGGCTTTCGCCGGGCGCGCTGGTTTGGCGATTAATCTCGATATTTTGACCATGGAAAGCGAGCACGCTGCGGATCAAGGTGATGCTAAAAACTGGGCGGGGCAGGTTGCCGAGCGGCGCAATGATTTGACCTTGCGTGCCTTATTTAGTGAAGAGCTGGGTGCAGTGATTCAGGTACGTACTGAACAACGTTCGGCAGTAATGGATATTTTGCGTGCGCATCAATTGGGCGCTTGCAGCCACATTATCGGCAAACCAAATGCCAGCGACAGCATCGAAATCATGCGCGATGCTAAGCAGATTTTCAAACAAACGCGCAGCAGTCTGCATCAACTCTGGAGCAAGACCAGTTGGCAAATTGCCCGTATGCGTGACAACCCAGCCTGCGCTGATGCCGAATACGCACGCTTATCTGATGCTGCCGATATCGGCATGCGACCCGTTCTCAGCTTCGACCCCAGTGTTGATGTTGCCGCTCCGTTCATCGCAACCGGCGTAAAGCCGAAAGTGGCAATTTTGCGTGAGCAGGGTGTCAATTCACATATTGAAACCGCGTATGTCATGCACAAAGCGGGCTTTACCGCGGTAGATGTACACATGAGCGATTTAATCAATGGTCGCGCACGTCTGGCAGATTTCAAAGGTTTGATTGCAGTGGGTGGTTTTTCGTATGGCGACGTGTTGGGAGCGGGCGAAGGTTGGGCTAAAACGATTTTGTTTAACGACATGATGTCGGCGCAGTTTTCCGAATTTTTCCAACGCAGCGATACCTTTGGTTTAGGCATTTGCAATGGTTGCCAGATGATGAGCAATTTGAAGTCGATTATCCCTGGCGCGGAAGCTTGGCCCAAATTCACACGCAATAAATCAGAGCAGTTCGAGAGCCGATTTGCGATGGTAGAAGTTATGCCGTCTGCATCGATCTTCTTGCAAGGCATGGAGGGCACCCAAACGCCAATCGCTGTAGCACACGGTGAAGGGTTTGCAGATTTCTCAACCACCGGTGACATCCATGCTGCGCAAGTGGCGCTGCGTTTTGTCAATCATCAGGGGCAGGCGACTGAAGCGTATCCGTATAACCCAAATGGTTCGCCACAAGGTATCACGGCAGTGACCAATCAGGACGGCCGTTTCACCGTCATGATGCCGCACGCTGAACGGGTATTCCGCACGGTGCTGCATTCTTGGCACCCTGAAGGCTGGGGTGAAGATTCGCCTTGGATGCGCATGTTTAGAAATGCGCGGGTTTGGTTAGGTTAAATCGGCTTGTCTGGGTAATCTTCTTGCTTGTAATATTCAAAAAATAGGGGAGTATGCTTTAAAATAGTACACTTTCCGCACTATTTATAAAGGTTGTTATTTTATACTGCATATAGTATATTTTTTAACTGGCTAATTGTGTGCTCAAAAAAGCGGATTTCTTCACGAAACCCGCTTTTTTATTTGAATTAATTTGTCAATGCTACGATCCAGATCCAGATCCAGATCCTGTGTGTGCGGGCACTTCATTGGCATACTTAAAACCTAGCGCTCGTACTTCTTCGTCGATTTTGGGCTTCATCGCACGTGCTGCGGTAAGATCCGCCTCACCACTGACTTTATCGTTTAACTGCAACTTTGTCAGGCCTCTGCCATAAGTCGCGAGCGGTAATGTTTGAAGTTTGAGTGCGTGATCAAATGCTTTTTTGGCGTGTTCCGCGTCATTCAGACGAAGATAAGTCCATCCTAAGCTGTCATGATAGGAGGCTTCATCTTCATCCTTGTCTACCGCATCTTTGCAATCTTGAAGAGCCAGAGGAAGATCAAGGTTCATGCGCATACGTAGCCAGCATCGCTCATTCAGCATAAATGCCAGCTTTGCGTCTTTCTGGTGGCTGCTGATCCACAGATCAAATTGCTTTAGTGCCTGAGATGTCTGATCAAGTCTAGCGTAAGATTCAGCCATGTATGATCGCAGGTGAGAGGTTGGCGGCAATGCTTCATCCAGCTTCGCCAAATCCGTTTGTGCTGCGGCACGATCATTCAAGGCAATCTGAATTGAGGCACGAAAGCTACGTGCTTCGTTGTGCGCAGGATCTAATTGTAAAGTTTCATTAAAGTCAGCCAAGGCTAGTTTTGGCTGTCGCATGGCTAAATGTACTCGTGCGCGTAAATAGCGATACTCTGCGACACTTGGTGCCAATATACAGGCTTGATCTATATCTTTTAACGCACTTTCATAATTTTTTGCCGCTAAAGCTGCTGAGCCGCGACGTGCCAATGCGTCAGCGTCATCTTTCGCGATGTCTGTTGGAGGCGCTGCGTATTGAAGATTATATTGTCCAGAAGTTTTGCTACCTGATTCAAAGATTGGTGTGCCATTCCACGTCGCGTAGATTTTGTTTTGCAAGCGAGATACGTAAATACGATGGGACAGAAAATATTCCAAGCCGAGCAGCATGTCGTAGCCCCGGTTATCGACATCGTCTATTCGAAGAAGGATGTCCCGAATTTTTTCACCGCCAATGTCCATTTGTTCGATTGGGGCAATCCAACTGTTCTTGCGACCTACGCCACCACCACCAGCCGCTCGACCAATAGGTATCAATGCCTTTTCTTCGATTCCGCTTGCTCTAGCTGCGTCCAAGCTCAGCGCTGTTATTGGCGCACCTGTATCTAAAATGGCTTGATTATTTTTGCCGTTTATTTTTACTTTTACTCGAATTGCAGTGTCACGCTTGCCAATTAACACCAGTGGCGCTTCAATCACTGGCGCTTCACCGGCCCAATAAGCAAAATTAAATTTTTTACATTCATCATTCGGAATCATAATTCGAACGATTCCATGTGCTAAATCGTATTCAGTATCTGCGATGGCTAAAATATTTCGACCCAATATACCTTGAATGCCCGAGCCGATTTCGTTGCCACCAACGATGAACTCAAGGTCATTTAATTCCAGCCCTCTAAACCCAGTCTTCATCACTGTGGTTAATTTGGCTGCGACATTGCTAGTGTATCCTTGTACTTTAAGACCCTCCGGTAGTCTGCCTAATGGCAGATTCAATTGTGTAGCGGTTGATGGCGTCAGAAGACTGAAAAATGCACCGCTGTCGAGTAACATCGGCACTTCGACGCCATTTAGAGTCAGCGTCGCGATAGGGCGTTGATTGACAATATGGACTGGGATCTCTAACTGTTTTAATTCGCATTCAGCCCAAGATGAGGTGCTAATGAGCGAAAAAGTTGTTAAGAGTGTTGTCGATAGCAACTTGCGCATGAAGTGCCTGACGTTTTGAAATTTGAACAAACTATTCTTCGATGCGCAGCTCGTATGATGATCCAAATTTGCTCCAGTATTCGTTGAGGGTTAAGTTGCTTATCGTTTGGCGATTGATGCTTTGTTTGGAGCTATTTTTTCTTCGCTTACAAATGGCTTTGTGAGAATTATAAAAGCCATGCAATTTAATATTTTGTCATATTAACTTGATGAATTAAACACATTTATTTTTACTTTTACTTGTTCAAAATGTTTGTTCAATGGAGCTATTTTTGCGCTAGTTAAATGGGTCAAATTAAAAATAATGGGCGATGCTGTCATGTAGGGAATAGAAACAAAAAAGCGGATTTCAAAGAAATCCGCTTTTTATTTATTACACTCAAATTGTTGCGCTCAGTCAGAGCGCATTCTCAAAAACTAGCGCAAATTACGCCGCCAGCAATTGACGCAAGACGAATGGCAAAATACCACCGTGCTTGTAATAATCGACTTCGATTGGTGTATCAATACGCAGTAAGACTTTAACTTCTTTGCGTTCGCCATTTTCACGATGAATTACCAAAGTGACTTCTTGCTGTGGCTTGATATCGTTTTCGATACCAGTTAAATCGAAGCTTTCTTTGCCAGTAATACCAAGTGAGTCAACACTGTCGCTACCAAGGAATTGCAAAGGCAAGACACCCATGCCAACCAAGTTGGAGCGGTGGATACGTTCAAAAGAACGTGCGATCACGGCTTTTACGCCGAGTAATTGCGTACCTTTTGCCGCCCAGTCACGTGACGAACCAGTGCCGTATTCTTCACCACCAAAAATCATGGTGGGTACGCCTTCCGCTACATACTTCATCGCTGCATCGTAGATTGGCATTTCTTCGCCGCTTGGCTGGTGAATCGTGATGCCGCCTTCAACTCGTGAGCCATCCTTGGTGAGAGGAATCATTAGATTTTTAATGCGAACGTTGGCGAAGGTGCCGCGCATCATGATTTCATGATTGCCACGACGTGAGCCATAGGAGTTGAAATCGGCTTTCAAGACACCGTTTTCTTTTAGCCATTTACCAGCCGGGCTGGATTCTTTGATTGAGCCAGCAGGAGAAATGTGGTCAGTGGTAATTGAATCACCAAACACGCCTAATGCACGTGCACCAGTGATGCCGGTAGCTGCCGCTTTTGGCTCCATGGTGAAATTTTCAAAGAAAGGTGGCTCAGCAATGTAGGTGGAGGTTGGCCAGTTATAGACTTGGCCTTCTGCCACACCTTTGATGTTTTCCCATAATTTACCCGGCGCACCTTTAACATCGGCATAGTTGTCTTTGAAGGTCGCCGAATTCATGGCGTACTTCATTAACTTGGCGATTTCTTTGCTGGTAGGCCAGATGTCGCCCAAGAAAATGTCTTTGCCTTTGACGCGGCCTACTGGCTGAGTCATCAGGTCAACATTCATATTACCGGCCAAAGCATAGGCGACCACCAACGGTGGCGAAGCAAGGAAGTTGGAACGAATGTTCGGGTGAATCCGTGCTTCAAAGTTGCGATTACCTGACAATACGGCAGAAGCAACGATGTCATTAGCAACAATGGCTTCGTTCATTGCTGGTGTTAAATCACCTGCGTTACCGATGCAAGTGGTGCAGCCGTATGCTGTTACGCCAAAGCCGAGTTTTTCCAGATAGCCCAAGAGACCAGCGGCTTCCAAATATTTAGTGACCACGCGCGATCCAGGAGCTAAGGATGTTTTGATGTGTGGCGCTACTTTTAAGCCAGCTTCGACGGCTTTTTTCGCTAACAAACCGGCAGCCAATAGGACGCTTGGGTTAGACGTATTGGTGCAAGAGGTGATGGCAGCTATCAAGATGTCGCCATTTTTTACCTTGATGCCATCTGTAGTGGTGTAAACCGCTTCTAAGTCTTCAGCTTTTTTGTTGAAGCCGTTTTCTGAGACTGGCTTGCTGAACAGATCTGCGAAGGTGGATTTCACGTTGCCGATTTCAATTCTATCTTGTGGGCGTTTTGGACCAGCTAATGAAGGTGCCACGGTTGACAGGTCGAGGGACAATTCAGTGGTGTAATCGATGTCGCCTTTTTTCGGGATGCCAAACATTTTCTGGGCTTTGAAATAGCCTTCAAATGCAGCGATTTCTGACTTGGTGCGGCCAGTGCCTTTGAAGTAATCGATAGTGGCTTCATCAACGGGGAAGAAGCCCATAGTTGCGCCATATTCTGGTGCCATGTTGGCAATCGTTGCGCGGTCTGTAAGTGACAAACTGCGTGTGCCTTCGCCGAAGAATTCAACAAATTTGCCAACGACTTTTGCTTTGCGCAGCATTTCAGTAATGGTCAAAACTAAATCGGTTGCAGTGCAACCTTCACGTAATGCACCAGTCAAATTAACACCCACTACGTCTGGCGTCAGGAAATACACAGGTTGACCCAACATACCCGCTTCTGCTTCAATACCACCAACACCCCAGCCGACGACACCGATACCATTGATCATCGTGGTATGAGAATCGGTGCCAACCAAAGTATCTGGATAGTACACTTCGTTTTTTTTCTGACTGACTTTATGAACACCGCGTGCCAAGTATTCAAGATTGACTTGATGCACGATACCAAAGCCCGGTGGCACAACGCCGAAGGTATCAAACGCTTGCATACCCCATTTCATGAACTGGTAACGTTCATTATTGCGTTGGAATTCTAGTTTCATATTCAAATCCAGCGCCTTCTTTTCGCGGAAATGATCAATTTGCACCGAGTGATCAACCACTAAATCGACAGGTACCAGTGGCTCAATATTTTTTGGATTTTTACCTTGTTTTGCCGCTACATTGCGCATCGCTGCTAAGTCTGCTAGCAAAGGTACGCCGGTGAAATCTTGCAGTACAACGCGTGAAACCACGAAAGGGATTTCATCTACGCGGTTTGCTGTTGGCGCCCAGTTGGCCAATTGTTTGACGTGTTCTTCTGTGACTTTTTTGCCGTCACAATTACGCAATACGGATTCCAGCACGATCCGTACCGAAACCGGCAAGCGAGAAATTTTGACGCCTAGATTTTTCTCCAAAGCAGGCAAGGAAAAAAACTTGCCTTTCTTCGAGTCAGAAATCTTAAAGTCTTTAAGGGTTTTGAATGGATCTTGATACACACTTTGGCTCATGGTGGCTCCTTATTGAGGGATTCGATGTTTAAAAGATTGAATGTCCATTTTTTACTGTATCACTCTGAAAAAATCAAAATCAGATAGAGGAAAAATAGTCAAATTTACTGCTTGTAAATAGCTTCGTGCAAAGATCGTGTAGATCGTCACTCGCTCATTTGGTTTTTACTGCGGTTTCGTTAGAATTCTGTGCATCGGCAACCTGTGATTCTGTAGTTTTGCATTCATTGGCCAATTGATGACCACGAATCGAATCAAGTAACAACGCTTTGGTTGGGATGCCGATCCAGACAAATCCAGCTTTGCGATTTTCAAAGCGGTGTGCGCCGGTGCTGGTTTCAACGCGAGTCAGTCGATAAATGCGTTTTTTCCAGCGCATCGCCAAATGATTGTCATCGTCATTGTTGGAATACATGGTCAAGCTATTACCTAGCTCACACTTGTATTCAGAAACTCGGCTTTGTAATACGTCTGGCTCTTTTTCATCATCGTCACTTGCCGTTTCGGAGATCGGTAGTGCAGTAGATTTGCTGGTGTTCTTTTTTGATTTGAGAGTGATTTTTGGTTTATTACGTGAGGAACTGTTTTTAGCTGCCTCAGTAACTGCACTTGAGTTTGCTGCATGGCTAGCGCTACTCAATAGGAGCAAGGCACCGCTGAAAATTGCAACCAGAAAGTGCCGTGATTGTTGTAAGAAAGCCATAATATTTTCTCCTAAGAAATGCTGGGTATTGGTGTCACGCAAAATTGTAGGCTCTTTTGGGGAGCGCGATTTGATTAATTTTTGCCTTTTTAATGAGTGACCAATAATAGCGATAACTTGCCCTGTCATGCAGCCTGTTCTTGAATCTGATGGGTGCCCATTGTTGTTCTTGCGCCATACTCAGTAATTCGACTGCTTCATCAATTTCATGTGCTGATGGCGTCATTGCATCGATGATTGCCTGAATCTGCATTGGGTGAATACTCCACATCCGTGTAAATCCACACTCTGCAAATGCGCGTTTGGCGTCGGCAAAGGCAAATTCTGATGAGATGAGCGCTGTCGTGACATTATGCGAAGCGACTTTGCCAAAGCGATGACAAGCTGCTGCAATTTCTAATTTGGCACGCAGCACCAAAGGGTGGGTAAATTGCCCAGGTGAGTGCATTGCCTCGGCCGGGATCGCACCTAAGTGAGCAGATACGAAATCCATAATGCCAAATGATAAGCAAGCAACTTGCGAATGCGCTGCTATTTGATGCACTTCAGCTAATGCACCATGTGTTTCGATTAACGCATGAATTGCGATGCGCGCTTGGTTACCCGAGTCAGTAATCGCATTGATTTTAGTAATGGCTTGGGTTAACTGCGCTGCGCTTTCTATTTTGGGTAACACTAGATAAGCTGGCAATGCATGGTGACGCGCAAGCAGAATCTCAATATCTTGTACGAAATGAGTATGATTGGGTTCGTGTACGCGCACACCTATACGCTTGAATTGATTGGCATCTGAATTGATGAGCGAAGCAATCAGTTGAGCCTGTGCTTTTTCGTTGCCAATTGCCGCCCCGTCTTCGCAATCAAACGTAATATCGAATGCACCAGCAAGCTGTTCTTGCAGTGCCATGGACTTCAACATCAATTTTTCAGACCCAGCATAATGATCACAGACCGGTAAATACACCGGCTCAAACTGATCATCAAATAATGCGCTGGAAGCTTGCATTCGTATGGGAGAGGGGCTGAAAAATTGATACGATAAAATTTAAGAATCATGAAAATAAAGAGGCTTTGTTTTAAAAGCCAACAACACAAAGCCTCTTCTTTATTTGATAGCGTTAATCTTTAGATTGATTAACCAACCAAATGTTTTACGCCATCACGCTCTTCTTGCAATTCCTTGAGCGTGAGGTTGATGCGCTCACGAGAAAATTCGTCGATTTCCAAGCCTTGCACGATCTTGTATTCGCCGCCTTCAGTCGTAACTGGGAAACCAAACATGGTGCCTTCAGGAATGCCATACGAGCCATCTGAAGGAATACCCATGGTTGTCCATTTGCCGTTGGTGCCGAGGAACCAGTCATGCATGTGATCAATCGCCGCATTGGCAGCAGAAGCGGCTGATGACAGACCGCGCGCTTCAATGATGGCTGCGCCACGCTTGCCAACGGTTGGCAAGAACACGTCTTTGTTCCAAACCTGGTCGTTGATCAAATCTTTAACCGCTTTACCACCGGCAGTTGCAAAGCGGTAGTCTGCGTACATAGTTGGTGAATGATTACCCCAGACGCATAATTTTTCAATGGCAGACACCGGTTGACCAATTTTGGCCGCTACCTGTGACAGCGCACGGTTATGATCCAGTCTTAACATTGCTGTGAAGTTTTTGGCTGGTAGACTTGGCGCTGATTTCATGGCGATGTAAGCATTGGTATTCGCTGGGTTGCCAACGACCAATACGCGTACATTGCGTGACGCAACGGCGTCTAAGGCTTTACCTTGCACCGTGAAAATTTGCGCATTGGCTTCCAGCAGATCTTTACGCTCCATGCCAGGGCCACGTGGGCGCGCGCCAACCAACAAAGCAGCATCAATATCTTTGAATGCAGTCATCGGGTCGCTGTGCGCGGTCATGCCAGCTAACAGTGGGAATGCACAATCGTCGATTTCCATCATCACGCCTTTGAGCGCTTTTTGCGCCTTTTCGTCAGGGATTTCGAGTAGTTGCAGAATGACTGGTTGATCTTTACCCAGCATATCGCCGTTGGCAATGCGGAATAACAAGGAATAACCAATTTGACCAGCAGCGCCAGTCACTGCAACGCGCATAGGGGATTTTGCCATGATGCTTCTCCGTGGTAGTAAAAAAATGGTGTCGAATTCCGAAAACACTGAATTCGAGGGGGCGTATAGTTTAACCCAGTTTAACGAAATTCAATTTGATCAAAGGTGAAATGTCTCGCCGATCATGTTGATTCATTGCCTAATTGTACTGGTCAGTTTTACTTTTCGCGATCAACTGTGCTGTGTTTCTTTTGTAACCCTAGCTGTCATTTTGAGTCTTTGTCTTTACTTCCATACGATTCGATCTATATTGGACTTGATTCAGTGATGTGTCGTTTCATCGTAGCGAAGCAAGAATTTAGTCCTTCGCTAGTTAAAACAAAATTCGAGCAAAATCAATTATTCGCGCGGAGTTTAAATTGATGCGGCGGTGATGTCAATATATATCATCTATCTTATATAAGACATATAAATTTGCTTGGAAAGTTGTATATCTTACTGGACGGAATTGTAGGTTTTATGGTGAAATCACGGCTTATAAGTTTAATTTCTGCGATTTCAACCAAGAAAAGTTACGTCAATATGAATGGTGCTGATGATATGGTGGGGCAAAAGGCGTTGGCTGCTTCGCCGACGCTCAGCCCCTTATATCAGCAGATCAAAATGTTGATCCTGCAAAATTTGCAGACCGCGCAATGGAAGCCGGGCGACTTGATTCCTAGTGAAATTGAATTGGCAAGCCGATTTAAAGTGAGTCAAGGCACGGTGCGCAAGGCAATTGATGCGCTTGCGGCTGAAAATTTGGTTATTCGCCGCCAAGGTAAGGGTACTTTTGTTGCAACGCACCATGAGGCGCGCGCCCAGTTCCGTTTTTTACGATTGATGCCGAACGAGGGTGAGCCGCATTATCCAGAAAATCGCATTATTGAAGTCAAGCGTATTCGCGCACCGTTAGAGGCGGCAAGAGCGTTGCAGTTGAAAGCGGGCGATTCGGTGGTTTATTTAAAAAGAGTACAATCCTTCTCCGGTGCGCCGACCATTGTTGAAGAGCTTTGGTTGCCGGGCACTATTTTTAAGGGATTGACCTTTGAACGGCTGAATGCTTACAAGGGGCCAATGTACGCCTTGTTTGAAACCGAATTTTCTACTCACATGATTCGCGCCTCAGAAAAAGTCAGGGCGGTTTGCGCAGATCAGGGTGCAAGCGACTTGCTTGAAGTTGAGGTGGGTACGCCGCTGCTCAGTGTCGAGCGTATCTCGTTTACCTATGGCGATAAGCCGGTGGAATTGCGTAAGGGGCTGTATTTAAGCACTTCACATCATTATCGAAATGAACTGACTTAATTGGATTGGCTACCTATATTTGCCGAATTTTTTAGGCAGGCTTTTGCGCGCTATAAAAGTGAATTTATTTGTTGGATCTTGCTTTGCCAGTCATTTTCGAAGACGCATGATTTAACATTCAATCGCAATTTTTGGTTGGCAAAAAAGCGGAAATCGGCGAAACTTGAAAGAGTTTTTTGAAAGCTTTGTTAACAAAGGGGTTGTATATGCCTGAAGTAGGGAAAAGTAAGCCACGTTTTGGTGTCATGCGGCTGATCGACGCCACTGGGTATCGGTTACCTCTCGCGGGATTTGTATCGATATTGCATCGTGCCAGCGGGATGTTGATGTTTATTCTGCTGCCATTTATCTTATATCTATTGGATCTGAGCTTAACGTCTGAAGATAGTTTTAATACCTTAAAGCTATTTACCTCTGGAGTTTTTGTCAAACTCGTCATTCTTGCCCTAGTCTGGGCGTATTTACACCATTTCTGTGCCGGGATTCGTCACTTGCTGATGGATTTTCATATTGGCCTCGATAAAGATTCCGGTCGTAAATCAGCAACCTCGGTGCTGGTTATCAGTCTGAGCTTGGCTGCTTTGGTGGCGTTAAAACTGTTTGGAGCATTTTAATGGCGACGAATAATATTGGTTCCAAGCGTTTGGTTGTGGGCGCAGGATATGGCTTACGAGACTGGCTCGCGCAACGTGTTACAGCGATTGTGATGGCGAGCTACACAGTGATTTTATTAGGCCTTTTTCTAACGGCAGGGCGCTTTGGTTACGAAGGCTGGGCGGGCGTTTTTGCGCATCAATGGTTTAAATTAGCGACCTTTACGGTGGTAATTGCCTTGCTGTATCACGCTTGGGTTGGTATGCGTGATATCTGGATGGATTATGTGACCCATTCGGTCGTTTTGCGTTTGATATTTCAGGTCGCCACCATTCTGTGGTTGATCGCTTGTGCTGGCTATGCAGCGCAAATTTTGTGGAGAGTTTAACCGTGGCTGCAATTAAATCTGCCATCCCTTCCCGTCGTTTTGATGCCGTCATTATTGGAGCTGGTGGCTCTGGTATGCGCGCATCCTTGCAGCTCGCTGAAGCGGGATTAAATGTTGCGGTATTGTCGAAAGTTTTTCCTACCCGTTCACACACCGTTGCAGCTCAGGGCGGAATTGGCGCGTCATTAGGTAATATGTCGGAAGATAACTGGTTCTGGCACATGTTTGATACCGTCAAAGGCGGTGATTACCTTGGCGATCAAGATGCGATTGAGTTTATGTGCCGCGAAGCGCCAAAAGTCGTATATGAACTGGAGCATTTCGGTATGCCATTCGACCGTAATGCAGACGGTACGATTTATCAGCGGCCGTTCGGCGGTCATACTGCCAATTTCGGTGAGAAGCCTGTACAACGCGCCTGCGCGGCGGCGGATCGCACTGGGCACGCGCTATTGCATACGCTGTATCAAAGAAACGTGCGCGCCAAAACACATTTTTATGTGGAGTGGATGGCCATCGATTTGATCCGCGACGCGGAAGGTGATGTGTTAGGCGTGGTGGCGATGGAAATGGAAACCGGCGAAGTGATGATGCTGGAAGCCAAGACCACGATTTTTGCAACTGGTGGAGCAGGTCGTATTTGGGCGGCTTCAACCAATGCGTTCATCAACACCGGTGACGGCATGGGGATGGCAGCGCGCGCTGGTTTGCCTCTGGAAGATATGGAGTTTTGGCAGTTTCACCCTACCGGTGTTGCCGGTGCGGGTGTGCTGATTACAGAGGGTGTGCGCGGTGAAGGCGGTATTTTGGTGAATAGCCAAGGTGAACGTTTCATGGAGCGTTATGCCCCGACATTAAAAGATTTGGCACCGCGTGACTTTGTTTCACGCTCGATGGATCAGGAAATCAAAGAAGGGCGCGGATGCGGTCCGAACAAAGATCACGTCATGCTCGATTTGCGTCATATCGGTGCTGAAACGATCCAAAAACGCTTACCATCAATTCTGGAAATTGCACATAAGTTTGCCAATGTTGATGCGACCAAAGAGCCAATCCCTGTCGTGCCAACCATTCATTATCAAATGGGCGGTATCCCGACCAATATTCATGGTCAGGTGATTGCGCCGAAAAATGGTGGTAGTGAAATCGTTAATGGTCTCTATGCGATTGGTGAATGCGCATGCGTATCGGTGCATGGCGCTAACCGTTTGGGTACCAACTCCTTGTTGGACTTGTTAGTATTTGGCCGTGCCGCCGGTAACCATGTTGTTGCCAGTAATTTGAAAGCGCGTAGCAACAAGGATTTACCTGCTGATGCGGCCGATCTGGCTTTGTCTCGCTTGGCAAAATTAGAAGCAAGCACAGGCTCTGAGCGCGTGCAGGATGTAGCTGGTGCGATTCGTAGCACAATGCAGCAATATTGCGGCGTGTTTAGAACGGATGAATTATTGCAAACCGGCTATACAAAAATTATGGAGCTTGATGAGCGCCGTAAGCATGTTTCATTTAAAGATAAATCCAAAGTATTTAATACAGCGCGGGTGGAAGCGTTGGAATTAGATAATTTGATTGAAACAGCGAAAGCCACCATCACTTCTGCCAATGCACGGAAAGAATCGCGTGGTGCGCATGCGCATCGTGATTACGAAAAACGTGATGATGAAAACTGGATGAAGCACACGCTCTGGTTCTCAGAGGGAAATCGTCTGGAATACAAGCCGGTGATCACGAAACCGTTGACAGTCGAGACCTTCAAACCTAAAGCTCGCACATTCTAAAGAGATACTGATATGGCACGTACATTAAAATTTGAAATTTATCGCTATGATCCTGATAAGGATGCGAAGCCGTATATGCAGAAACTGTCGGTTGAATTGCAAGATACCGATAAAATGTTGCTCGATGCGTTGCAGCGTATTAAATCTGATGTCGATGATTCATTAGCGTTACGTCGCTCTTGCCGTGAAGGTGTCTGCGGCTCTGATGCGATGAATATCAACGGCAAAAATGGTTTGGCATGCACTACCAATTTGAATGAATTAAGTGAACCGATCGTACTGCGTCCATTACCCGGCTTGCCAGTAATTCGCGATCTGATCGTCGATATGACGCAGTTCTTTAAGCAATATAATTCAATCAAGCCGTATTTAATCAACGAATCGATCCCGCCCGAAAAAGAACGTCTGCAAAGTCCGACAGAGCGTGAAGAGTTGGATGGGCTTTACGAGTGCATCTTGTGCGCATGCTGCTCCACTTCTTGCCCTTCGTTCTGGTGGAACCCGGATAAATTTGTTGGCCCAGCGGGTCTATTGCAGGCCTATCGTTTTATCGCCGATTCTCGCGATCAGGCCACTGGCGAACGTTTGGATAATTTGGAAGACCCGTACCGTTTATTCCGCTGCCATACTATTATGAATTGCGTGGATGTGTGTCCGAAAGGCTTAAATCCGACGCGCGCCATTGGCAAGATTAAAGAATTAATGGTTCGTCGCGCGGTATAAAGTGGCGCGGTGAAAAGTAATCACCATCAAGAACAATGATTGTAATAAATATTGTTTTTAGCGCGTATTTTTGTAACTTCTGTGCAGGCTAATTGACTAATCTGAAGTTAATTAGCTTGTCAGAAAATAGCTAGAAAATTGAATTGAATTCACATCAAAGTGACCCCAAAAATCGAGCACGTCTGCGTTGGCGTGCCCGTCGTGGTTTGCTCGAAAACGATTTGATCCTGACGCGTTTTCTGGATCGCTATGAAGAATCTTTGTCAGATGAAGATGTTGATGCGTTCAGTCGTTTGATGGATCTACCCGACAATACTTTGATGGATTTGTTGATGGCAACAAAATTGCCTGAAGGTGAACTGGATTTGCCCCATGTGCAAAATCTATTGGTTCGTATTCAACAAGTTTAAAGTCAATTTATGATCGAAATATCAGCGTCACACGCTCAAGTAATTTTCATCTAATTTTTGATCCACGATTTATCTCTCTCAAAGGAAGAGTTATGACGACCAATTCCGACAAAAAAGCGACGCTATCATTTTCTGATGGCTCAACTCCATTAGAAATGCCTGTCTACAAAGGCACCATCGGCCCTGATGTCATTGATATCCGTAAGCTGTATGCCTCAACAGGTATGTTTACCTACGACCCTGGCTTTATGTCAACTGCGGCCTGCAATTCTTCTATCACTTATATCGATGGTGATAAAGGTGAATTGTTATATCGTGGATATCCGATTGAACAGTTAGCTGTCAATGGTGGTGATTTCCTGGAAACTTGTTATTTACTGCTGAATGGTGAATTGCCCAATGTGGCAGAAAAGCAGAAATTCAAAGACACGGTTACCATGCACACGATGGTGCATGAGCAAATGCAATTTTTCTTCCGTGGCTTCCGTCGCGATGCGCATCCAATGTCGGTTTTGGTTGGCACGGTTGGTGCCTTGGCGTCGTTTTATCACGATTCGCTGGATATCAATGACCCACATCATCGCGAAGTATCCGCGATTCGCTTGATCGCCAAGATGCCAACTTTGGTGGCAATGGCCTACAAATATTCGATTGGTCAACCATTCGTGTATCCACGCAATGATCTGTCATACAGTGCAAACTTCATGTACATGATGTTTTCAAATCCATGTGAACCTTACAAGCCAAACGAAGTGTTGGTACGTGCGCTGGATCGTATTCTGATTTTGCATGCAGATCACGAACAAAATGCTTCTACTTCAACGGTTCGTTTAGCTGGCTCTTCCGGCGCGAATCCATTTGCTTGTATCGCGGCAGGGATCGCCTGTTTATGGGGACCTGCTCATGGTGGTGCCAATGAGGCGGCGTTAAGCATGTTAGAAGAAATCGGTAGTGTTGATAACATTCCTGAGTTCATCAAGCAGGTAAAAGATAAAAATTCTGGCGTTAAATTGATGGGCTTTGGTCATCGTGTGTATAAAAACTACGATCCACGTGCCAAATTAATGCGCGAAACTTGCTATGAAGTGCTGCAAGAACTTGGCCTGCAAGATGATCCATTGTTTAAGTTGGCGATGGCATTGGAGAAAATTGCGTTGGAAGATGAATACTTTGTATCTCGTAAGTTATATCCAAACGTTGATTTTTACTCCGGCATCGTACAGCGGGCATTAGGTATCCCTACCGCGATGTTCACCGGTATTTTTGCACTGGCACGTACAGTTGGTTGGATTGCTCAGTGGAAAGAAATGATTTCCGATCCAGAACAAAAAATTGGCCGTCCACGCCAACTTTTCGTGGGCTCACCAAAACGTGATGTACCACCAATTGCACAAAGATAATGTGCAAAAATAAAAAGCGAGTCATAATGGCTCGCTTTTTTTGAATTACCTCAGTATGCTTGAAGTTGATGTAAGTAAAGATTGTCGGTTTTAATGTCGTTTTATTGAAGTCCTAACAAAACAATATAAAACAATATAAAGCAATGTAATTTTATTTTTATGTTTCAATTTTTACGCTCATAAACGAATGTGCGACCCGCTAATCGGTAAGGCCGTGTCGCGGAGGTTTGATTAACCCGCTAATCTCGCGAAACGCGAAGAAAGGTGAGCAATATGATGCAGCAATACAATGAAAACTCCTACCTGTTTGGGGGAAATGCTCCTTACGTTGAGGAGCTTTATGAAGCGTATCTCGATAATCCTGGTTCTGTGCCAGAAAATTGGCGTACTTACTTTGACGCCATGCAACACGTGCCTGCCGTCGATGGTTCGTCCAAACCAGACGTAGCGCACGCCTCGGTGATTGCCTCATTCGCAGAACGTGCGAAACTCGGTCCGATTCGTACCGTTAGTGCAACTGCCGATGCAGAAATGGGACGCAAGCGCGTTGCCGCGCAACAGTTAATTGCCGCTTACCGGTTTTTGGGCAGTCACTGGGCCAATCTTGATCCTTTGCAGCGCCAAGAGCGCCCCAGTATTCCAGAGTTAGAGCCTAGCTCCTATGGATTTACTGACGCCGATATGGATATCCAGTTCAATATCAGCAATACCTATTTCGGTACCGAAACAGCCTCATTGCGTGATCTATTGAATTCGCTGAGAGACACTTATTGCCGCTCAATTGGTGCGGAATTTATGTACATCAGTGACCCAAGCGAAAAACGCTGGTTGCAGGAAAAACTGGAGTCGATTCGTTCGACGCCTAGTTTCTCCTCAGAAAAGAAGAAACATATCCTCGATCGCCTGACCGCCGCCGAAGGTCTGGAGCGTTATCTGCATACTCGCTATGTTGGTCAGAAGCGTTTTTCACTAGAAGGTGGTGAAAGTTTTATCGCTTCGATTGATGAAACCATTCAGCGTGCTGGTGAGCGCGGAGTCGAAGAAATTGTGATCGGTATGGCACATCGCGGTCGCCTTAATGTGCTGGTGAATACTTTAGGCAAAATGCCACAAGATTTGTTCGCCGAATTTGAAGGCAAGCATGGCGATGATCTACCAGCTGGTGACGTGAAATATCACCAAGGTTTTTCTTCTGATATTTCCACGCCTGGCGGCCCGGTGCATTTGTCTTTGGCGTTTAATCCTTCCCATTTGGAAATCGTTAATCCCGTGGTTGAAGGATCCGTCAAGGCACGCATGGACAGACGTGGCGATAAAGATGGCTCGCAAGTGTTACCGATTCTGGTGCACGGTGACGCTGCGTTTGCCGGGCAGGGCGTGGTAATGGAAACCTTGAACCTGGCACAAACACGCGGCTATGGCACTGGTGGCACGGTTCATATCGTGATTAATAATCAGATTGGATTTACCACTTCGGATCCACGTGATTCACGTTCTACCCTGTATTGCTCCGATGTCGTGAAAATGATTGAGGCGCCGGTATTGCACGTCAATGCGGATGACCCGGAAGCGGTCGTGTTGGCGACGCAAATCGCGTTGGATTATCGGCTTGAGTTTAAAAAAGATATCGTAGTCGATATTATTTGCTATCGAAAGTTGGGTCATAACGAGCAAGATACGCCAGCACTGACACAACCTTTGATGTACAAAAAAATTGCTCAACACCCCGGCACACGTAAGATGTACGCGGACAAGTTGTCAGCGCAAGGTGTGATTGCTGCCGATGGTGGCGATCAAATGGTGAAAGCGTTCCGTGATGCGATGGACGCCGGTAAGCACACCGTAGATCCAGTGATTTCCGACTTTAAAAATAAATATGCGGTTGACTGGATTCCATTCTTAAATCGTAAATGGACAGACGCCGCAGATACTGCAGTACCTATTACTGAGTTAAAACGTCTGGCTGAGCGAATCACGACACTGCCCGCCAATTTCAAACCACACAGCTTGGTTGAGAAAGTGTTAGCGGATCGCGCCAGTATGGGGCGTGGTGAAATGAATCTCGATTGGGGCATGGGTGAACATCTAGCTTATGCTTCACTGGTAGCTTCCGGTTACGCCATTCGTTTGACAGGTCAAGATGCAGGGCGCGGCACCTTTGTTCATCGCCACGCAGTTTTGCATGATCAAAACCGTGAGCGCTGGGATGCTGGTACCTATATTCCTCTGCAAAATATTTCAGACAAACAAGCACCGTATGTGGTGATTGACTCGGTATTGTCTGAAGAAGCCGTACTCGGATTTGAATATGGCTACTCTACTGCTGAGCCAAATACATTGACCATTTGGGAAGCGCAATTCGGCGATTTCGCCAATGGTGCGCAGGTCGTGATTGATCAGTTCATCAGCTCTGGCGAAGTGAAGTGGGGTCGTGCTTCTGGTCTGGTCATGATGTTACCGCATGGCTACGAAGGCCAAGGGCCCGAACACTCTTCCGCACGTCCAGAGCGCTTCTTGCAACTATGTGCCGATGACAACATGCAAGTCGTGCAGCCAACTTCGGCCGCGCAGATTTTCCACCTGTTACGTCGTCAGATGATTCGCATGTTCCGCAAACCACTGGTTATTTTGACGCCAAAATCACTGTTGCGTAACAAGGATGCAGGTTCACCATTATCCGATTTGGCCAAAGGCGGATTCCAAACCGTGATTGGTGAAGTTGATGAGAAGATTGATGCGAAGAAAGTGAAACGCGTGGTTGCCTGCTCAGGTAAGGTTTATTACGACTTGATCAATGCTCGTAAAGAGCGCGGGCAGGCTGATACCTCCATCATTCGGGTCGAGCAGCTGTATCCTTTCCCACATAAAGCCTTCTCAGCAGAATTGAAGAAATTCCCTAATCTGGTGGAGTTGGTTTGGGCGCAGGATGAGCCACAAAATCAAGGGCCATGGTTCCAAATTCAGCACAATATTTTTGAAAGTTTGGAAGAAGGGCAGAAGCTTGCGTATGCAGGGCGTCCGGCGAGTGCGTCACCAGCGGTCGGTTATTACGACAAGCATTACGCGCAGCAAAAAGCCCTGTTGGATACCGCATTTTCTAAACTCAAAGGCTACGTGCTAACTAAATAAGTGAAGGGCAGCGCAGGAAATGCGCTGCCTTACTGCTATTCGAATCGGAGAAAAATATGGCAATTATCGAAGTAAAAGTACCTCAATTATCTGAATCTGTCGCTGAAGCAACGCTGCTCACTTGGCACAAAAAAGTGGGCACTGAGGTAGCTCGTGATGAAAATTTGGTCGATGTTGAAACAGATAAAGTCGTTTTAGAGCTACCCGCACCTGGTGCAGGTGTGATTACACAAATTATCAAAGGCGACGGCAGTACTGTGGTCGCTGGTGAAGTGATTGCATTGATGGACACCGATGCATCGGCCAAAGTAAGTCCAATGGAAGTAACAGCGGTACCAGTGGCGACTGCGCCAAGCGCGCCTGCTCCAGCGCCTGCATCAAAATCGGCGGCAGGCGTTGCAATGCCTGCCGCGGCAAAAATTTTGGCGGAAAATAATCTGTCTGCTGGTGCGGTGGATGGTACCGGTAAAGATGGTCGTGTAACCAAAGGTGATGCGTTGGCAGCTGTTGCCGGCAAACCTGCAACAGTCACAGTGGCGCCATTGGCAACTGCACCAGCCAAGCCAGCATTACAAGCGGTTGCGGCACCTGTGAGCGCAGCGAATTTGGGTGATCGGCCAGAAGAACGCGTACCGATGAGCCGTCTGCGTGCACGGATTGCTGAACGTTTAGTGCAATCACAATCAACCAATGCGATTTTGACGACCTTTAATGAAGTCAATATGGCACCAGTGATGGATCTGCGCAATAAATACAAAGATAAATTTGAAAAAGAACATGGCGTGAAATTAGGTTTCATGTCTTTCTTCGTCAAAGCGGCGGTTGCTGCGTTGAAAAAATATCCAATTATCAATGCGTCGGTTGATGGCAATGACATCGTGTACCACGGTTACTTCGATATCGGTATCGCGGTTGGTTCTCCACGTGGTTTGGTGGTGCCAATTTTGCGTAACGCAGATCAAATGTCGATTGCTGATATTGAGAGAAAGATTGGCGAGTTCGGTGCGAAAGCGAAAGACGGCAAGTTAACATTGGACGATTTGACCGGCGGTACCTTCTCGATTTCTAACGGCGGTACATTCGGCTCCATGCTATCGACGCCAATTATTAACCCACCACAATCTGCGATTTTGGGCGTGCACGCGACCAAAGATCGTGCGGTCGTCGAAAATGGTCAAATTGTGATTCGTCCTATGAATTATCTGGCGATGTCTTACGACCACAGAATCATTGATGGTCGTGAAGCGGTGTTAGGTTTAGTCGCAATGAAAGAGGCGTTGGAAGATCCTGCACGTTTGTTGTTGGATCTATAAATCAAACACAAAATCAAATACAAAATGAGTATTGCTGACGATCTCGAACGACTGCAACAACTGCATCAGAGTGGTGCTTTATCTGATGCAGAGTTCGCGCAAGCAAAAGAAAAATTGCTTGCTGGCGGAGCGCATTCAGCGTCAGGAATGGATCCTTCTTTGCAAAAATTGAATCAGTTTCGACGCTCGAAGCAAGATCAATGGCTGGGTGGCGTCTGCGGCGGGCTGGCTGGTTTGACCGGAATGGAATCATGGATATGGCGCTTGTGTTTTGTCCTGTTCAGTTTCTACTTCGGCGTCGGATTGATCATCTATCTTCTGGCGTGGATTTTTGTGCCGGAAGAGGCGTAAAGCGGCGTGCGAGATAAGCAATAATGCATTTTGAAAATCGATAATGATGGCGGTAATGGGTGGTACAAGTAAGTGGCGCGTCTTCACAAACTTATTTGAACACTTACCGAGAAATAAAGGGTAATTCATGAGCAAACAATTTGATGTGGTCGTCGTTGGTGGTGGCCCTGGTGGTTATATTGCGGCGATTCGTGCTGCACAACTTGGTTTTCAAGTTGCCTGTATCGATGCATGGACGAACGATAAAGGTGGTTCTGCGTTAGGCGGTACTTGCACCAATGTTGGTTGCATTCCTTCTAAGGCGCTACTGCAATCGTCGGAGCATTATGAACATGCGGGTCACGCATTTGCTGACCATGGCATCGAAGTAAAAGGCTTGGCTTTAGATGTCGCTAAAATGTTGGCGCGCAAAGACACCATTGTTAAGCAAAATAACGATGGCATCGTGTATTTATTCAAGAAAAATAAAGTCACTTTTTTCCACGGTCATGGCTCGTTCGTCAAAGCAGTCGATGGCGCTTATGAAATTAAGGTAACTGGCAAGACGGAAGAAAATATCGTCGGCAAACACGTCATTATCGCCACTGGTTCGAATGCACGCGCCTTGCCTGGCGCAGCCTTTGATGAAGAATTGATCTTGTCGAACGTAGGTGCGTTAACCATTCCTGCTGTGCCGAAAAAGTTGGGTGTAATCGGTGCTGGTGTGATTGGTCTGGAAATGGGTAGCGTATGGCGTCGTTGCGGTGCTGAAGTCACTGTTTTGGAAGCCTTACCGACTTTCCTAGGTGCCGTGGATGAGCAAATTGCCAAAGAAGCGCATAAATTATTCGTAAAACAAGGTTTGTCGATTAATTTGGGCGTGAAAATTGGCGAGATCGTCAAAGGTGCGAAAGAGGTGACCGTAAATTATGTTGATGATAAAGGTGTTGAACATAAAGCGGTATTTGATAAACTGATCGTTTCCATTGGCCGTACACCCAATACGGACGGATTGAATACCGCAGCGATTGGCTTACAGCTTGATGAGCGTGGCTTTGTGACGGTGGATGCTGACTGCAAAACCAATCTGCCAAACGTGTGGGCAGTTGGTGATGTGGTGCGTGGCCCGATGTTGGCGCACAAGGCGGAAGAAGAAGGCGTTGCTGTGGCCGAGCGTATCGCTGGTCAGCATGGGCACGTGAATTTCAATACTATTCCTTGGGTGATCTACACTTCGCCAGAAATCGCTTGGGTAGGCCGCACTGAACAGCAATTGAAAGCAGACGGTGTCGCCTACAAAGCTGGCACTTTCCCATTCATGGCAAATGGCCGCGCTCGTGCGCTGGGTGATACTTCTGGAATGGTGAAATTTTTGGCTGATGCTACGACAGACGAGATTTTAGGGGTACATATCGTTGGTCCAATGGCTTCTGAGTTAATTGCAGAGGCGGTGGTAGCGATGGAATTCCGTGCGTCGTCAGAAGATATTGCGCGTATTTGTCATGCACATCCTTCGTTGTCGGAAGCGACGAAAGAAGCCGCGTTGGCGGTGGACAAGCGTTCGTTGAATTTCTAATCGATAACCTCAAAATTGCCGTTGGCTGAAAACTAACGGCAATTTTCGTCTCTCCTCATACATTGACGCAAGAAATCTGGGTTTTCCATAAAATTGCGCTCACCAAATCATGATCCACAAAATCACTTTCGCCTTGATATTGGCTTTTGCTCAATACAAGTTGTATGCTCATGAACGTCACTGAATTTTATCAAGAGGCTTTGAAGCAGCGCGGCTTTCAGGCCGATAGTGCGCAACGGCGCGCGGTTGAACGGCTGCAACAAGCCTATGAAGACTGGGTGTTTTTTAAGTCAAAGCGCGCCAACAAAATCACTCGTTTAATTAATCGCCCTGAGGTACCGCGTGGTGTTTATTTGTGGGGCGGTGTTGGTCGCGGTAAATCGTTTTTGATGGATAGCTTCTATTCTGTGGTGCCGGTAGTGCGCAAGACACGGATTCATTTTCATGAATTTATGCGCACCGTGCACCGACAATTAGATGAATTAAAAGGTGTTGCCAATCCTTTGGATGAAGTAGCGCGTCAGATTGCCAAAAAATTTCGCCTGATTTGTTTTGACGAATTTCATGTCTCCGACGTGGCTGATGCCATGCTTTTGTATAATCTGTTGAATGCATTATTTGAACAGGGCGTCTCATTTGTGATGACTTCCAATTATCATCCAGATACTTTATATCCTGACGGTTTGCATCGTGATCGCATGTTGCCGACCATCGCGTTGTTGAAGGAAAAGCTCGATATTTTAAATGTTGATTCAGGTAACGATTATCGCAAGCGCGCTCTCGAGCAAGTCGAAGCGTATCTAACACCTTTATCGGCAACGACCGATCAGCGCCTGCGCGAAACGTTTATGCGTATCGCAGAAACCAAGGACGAAGATCCTCGTGTCAATATCGAGGGGCGCGATTTAAAGGCGTTGCGCAGAGCGGGTAGCGTGATCTGGTTTGATTTCCACACTTTATGCGCTGGGCCCCGTTCGCAGAACGATTATCTCGAAATTGCCAGTCGCTTTCATACGGTGATTCTCTCTTCGGTGCCAGAAATGTCGGCTGCGATGTCATCAGAAGCGCGTCGATTTACTTGGTTAGTTGATGTTTTTTACGATAATCGTGTCAAACTGATCATATCTGCTGAAGTGGCGCCTGATCGTTTGTATACTAAAGGTACTTTGTCGAACGAATTTCATCGCACCGTTTCACGTATCATTGAGATGCAATCGAAAGCGTATATGGAATTGGAGCGACGTTCTTTAGATGCAGTCACGGTATAAAATACCAACATTTCATGAATAGATCGCCCCCAATGCACAAATTGTCAAAATTTTCGCTACCCAAGCGATTAAGTGTTACCGCTATAGGCTGGATTTGTGCGCTAAGCTTACTTTCCGCCCAATCGGTTTATGCGCAACAAAACGCTATGACGGATGCGCAAATCGCTGATGCCATCAAAGCGCTGGAAACCAGCTATCCTAAAGGTAGCATCGACTCGATGACGATGGTGGCGAATGTGATTGATGCCGCCGATCGCATCAAGGCCGATGTGCAGTTATGGTATCAACATTCAGAACGGGATTGTTACGATCATTTTTTCGTCACAGCTTGCTTGAATAAACTGAGAGTGACGCACGTTCACTATAACGACATCGTACAGCGGGTATTGGTAGAAGCCAAAGCGTTTCAGCGTAAACATCATATTGATGAACTAGATGAATCACTAAGACTTAAATTGGCAAAGAAAAGTGCTGAGGATAATACTAAAAAATAGGGAGTATATTAAAAAATATAGGCTTTCCCGCACATGTCGATTATGTATTAAAAATATACAGTAGGTAGTATGTTAATTTGAGATAAGTATAAGAATAATTT
>OFSE01000098.1_pt1 | contig 29086 bp, 25 predicted proteins | sample 1543261 | NCBI WGS metagenome assembly OFSE01 (sample SAMN07774225, study PRJEB24372) | wastewater metagenome | isolation source: Exp Tend VB 50WW | collected 2016-02 | reverse complement strand
GGTTGGACGAGCGTGAGTGTGCGTTTTTGCGGTTTCCTGCCTAGGCGCGACGACGACGCAGACTACATTCTGCTAGGCGGAGCAACAACGGCAGGGAGCCGCAAAAATGGGCAATCATGCTTGTAGCGCTGCCACCAACATGGTGAACGTTTAGAACACGACATTGATGATTAAATACAAAACCTCATTGGCAAATCTTAGCGGTCAACTGCCGTTTCTAGGATAATACTCCCCGATTTTTAATATTTATATAGCCGATCCCGCACATAGATAAAGCGGATTAAAAAAATACAGGTAGCAGTATATTAATAACTACTTAAACAGCAAATGTGTAACGCTTTTTGCGCAGTCGAAACACCGCCAAGCTGCCGCGCCAGTTTGGCATGAAATTGACGGGCTTGCCCTCATGCAGCGCAACACATTCCAGCACATCCAGCCCCACCTCTTCAGCCAGATCAGCAAAATCATTGATGGTCGCACAGCGCACGTTGGGCGTGTCGTACCATTCATAAGGCAGTGCTTTCGACACCGGCATCTTGCCGCGCAACAGCGCCAGCCGATGTGGCCAATGGCCGAAATTGGGGAAGGAGACAATCGCTTCATTGCCAACCCGCGCAATATCACGCAGCAGTTCTTCGACGTGCTTCATCATTTGCAGTGAGGATAAACACAACACCGTGTCAAAGCTCTGCTCGGAAAATAAATTTAACCCCTTTTCCATATCATGTTGGATCACATTCACACCGCGCTCGGTGCTGGCTAATACTTTGTCGTCAGCAATCTCAATGCCGTAGCCGCTGCATTGCTTGTCGCTTTGCAGATAATCGAGCATCACACCGTCGCCGCAGCCGACATCCAGCACGTGCGCTTGGGACGGTACCCAATGTGCGATGAACGCCAGATCGGGGCGTAATTGTTTGAGTTCAGTAAAATTCATTGCAGCTCCTTGGCGATGCGCTGAAAATACGCGGCGACTAATTTCATGTAACGTTCATCATCAAGCAGAAAAGCATCATGACCATGCGGCGCATCAATTTCAGCGTACACCACTTTGCGTTTATTCTGGATCAAGGCTTGCACAATTTCGCGGCTACGCTCAGGAGCGAAGCGCCAATCTGTCGTGAACGAGGCCAATAAAAATTGCGCCTTGGTGTGCGCTAAGGCTTTACTTAAATCTCCATCATAAGCACGCGCCGGGTCGAAATAATCCAAAGCTTTGGTGATCAGTAAATAGGTATTGGCATCAAAATAATTGGAGAATTTATCGCCTTGATAACGCAAGTAAGATTCAATTTCAAAATCCACCCCGAAGCCAAACTGATAATCGGCTGAACGTAAATCGCGGCCAAATTTTTCAGCCATATCATCGTCCGACAAATAGGTGATATGACCGATCATGCGCGCAACCCGCAAACCATTACGAGGCACCACGCCATGCGCATAAAAATCACCGCCGTGGAAATCGGGGTCGGTCAAAATTGCCTGACGGGCGACATCATTGAAGGCGATATTTTGGGCAGACAATTTTGGCGTCGAGGCGATCACCACGCAATGGCGCAAACGTTCAGGGAACAGAATGCTCCAGGCCAACGCTTGCATGCCGCCCAACGAGCCGCCCATGACGGCGGCAAATTGTGTGATGCCAAGCTGATCGGCGAGGCGGGCTTGTGCTGCCACCCAATCTTCCACCGTCACCACCGGAAAATCTGCACCATACGGCTTGCCAGTGGCCGGATTATGATGCATCGGCCCGGTCGAGCCAAAACAGGAGCCAAGATTATTGATGCCAATTACAAAAAACTGATTGGTATCAACCGGTTTGCCGGGGCCGACCATGTTGTCCCACCAGCCGATATTTTGTGGATCATCCGCATAATAACCAGCGACGTGATGCGAAGCATTGAGCGCATGGCAGATCAAAACGGCGTTGGATTTATCGGCATTCAGGGTGCCATAAGTTTCAACCATGAGCGAGTAATCGCTCAATACCGCACCACTTTGCAAAGCAAGCGGCGCATTGAAGCGATACGTTTGCGGCGTAACGATTCCTATGGATTGCATAAATTCTTCCGTACTAAAACTCAATGATAGGAAGCTAAAGGTGGGGCTGAATGGAAGTGCTGGGCGGCATTCAAGCTCGCTTTAGCCGTATTTATTATGCTTTGATATTTTTCTAAGCATTGCGCCCGCAAGCTGATTTCAAATCGGCGCTTTTATTTCTCTATAAAACCGGAGATTACTATATCAGAGCGGCAGCGAGTCTGCCAGCACAAAAACCACCCAACGTACCTACGCGCAGCGTGGATATATTGATGAATGACGTAAAATGTAAACCGCTTCGGTCGATTGACCGTATGCCACATTACTGCAAGGTGACGCCAACGTGTGATAGTAGCCCTAGCTCTTCTTGAATCGCGGCGGGATCATAGCAACGCAAAATTTTCTTGATATGCGGCTGCAAGCTTTCCAGGTGGGTATTCAAAATCGCCTGCTTAACTTCCGGCAGCAGCGCGGCAGGCATCGATAGCTCACGAAAACCCATGCCGATTAATAAGCGCGTCAAGCGCACATCGCCCGCCATACCACCGCAAATCGCCACCGGAATACCAGCCTTATCGGCGGCACTTACCGTCATGTGCAAGAGCTGCAAAATCGCTGGGTGAATATCGCTATACAAGTGCGCGACTTCGTGATCAGCACGATCAATCGCCAAGGTATATTGAATCAGATCATTGGTACCAATCGATAAGAAATCGAGCTTTTTAACAAACATTGGCAGACTCAACGCCGCCGCTGGCACTTCGATCATGGCACCGACCTGAATTTTTGGATCAAACTTGATTTTTTCTTCCTCTAACTCGGCTTTGGCACGCGCTATCATCGCCAGTGTTTGCTCAATCTCAAATGCGTGCGTCAACATCGGAATCAAAATATGCACAGTCCCAAATGCCGAGGCACGCAGGATGGCGCGTAACTGGGTTAAAAACAGTTGTGGCTCTTGCAGGCAATAACGTATCGCTCGCAAACCCAGTGCCGGATTCAAAATATTGTGCTCACTACTATCCAAGGGCTTATCGGCACCCACATCGAGCGTGCGTATGGTAACCGGGCGGCCTTTCATGGCCACCACTGCATCACGGTAAGCGGTGAATTGCTCTTCTTCGGTCGGCAATTGATGCGCTTGACTGGTGCGCCCCATAAATAAAAATTCGGAACGAAATAAACCGATCCCAGTTGCACCAGCTTCTAAGGCTGCGTGGGCATCTTCGGGTAATTCGATATTCGCCATCAGATTGATTTCAACCCCATCTTGCGTGACGGCCAAGGTTTTTTTCAGGCGATTTAATTTTTTGCGCGCCTTTTGCAACAGCGCCATGCGCTCGCGATATTGCTCAATCACAATCGGCGCGGGTGCGACGATGACGACACCGGCATCGCTATCAATGATTAACCAATCATCTTGCTTGACCAGCTCAGACGCATTGCCCATGCCAACCACGGCAGGAATCCCCAAACTGCGCGAGACGATCGCGGTATGCGAGTTTTGCCCGCCTTCGTCGGTAACAAAGCCGGAAAACGCTGCATCACGAAACTGCATCATGTCGGCCGGTGAGATATCCCGCGCCACCACGATCAGATTGGCCGGGCGCTCATCGCCATCCGGTAAATGCGGCAAGTGGTGTGCACTGCCCATCAAGACTTTGAGTACGCGCTCAGCAACCTGCTGGATATCAGCTTTGCGTTCACGCAGATAATCGTCTTCGATTTCATCAAATTGCGCCGATAGCACATCGATCTGCGTGACCAACGCCCATTCGGCGTTGTAATTGCGAGTACGAATGATATCGAGCGGCGCTTCGGAGATCATTGGATCGGATAAAATCAGGGCATGCACATCAAGAAAAGCGCCCAACTCGGTCGGTGCATCGACAGGCAAATCTGCCCAGATCGCTTGCAACTCTTTGTGTACCTGTGCAATTGCTTCACGCAAGCGCACTACTTCCGCTTCGACTTGTTCTTGCGCTACCAGATAATGTTGCACATCCAACGCGGCCGGGCGAACCAGATGGGCGCGGCCTATCGTGATGCCGCGTGAAACTGGAATGCCCTGCAAAGTGAATGATGCCATACCAAGTCCTACCTGTTTTAAACGATGTTATCGACAAATTTTTGACGCAATTAGTTCCTTCCGTTTCATCAGCTGCACTGATTACTCGCCTTCACCAAACTTGTCGGCGATTAAGGCCGCGAGACCGTTGAAACAATCCTGCTCGTCAATGCCATCTGTTTCTAATGTCACTTTACTGCCCTTGCCCGCTGCCAGCATCATCACGCCCATAATTGATTTGCCATTGACACGACGCTGATTGCGGCTGAGCCATACTTCACATTTAAATTTGCCAGCCAACTGCGTAAATTTTGCCGACGCGCGCGCATGTAATCCAAGCTTGTTGACGATTTCTAGTTCTTGTTGAATCATTTTTTATAGGCACCTTCATCAATAACGACGATCAATCACACTTATTGGGAAAAATACGGCATTCATGCATCAGATTGATCTTCACCGATGCAGGCAAATTGTCGCATGCATGTGCCTTCGTGGCTATCGCCTATCACCAACGAACATCAACGATTAGCAACCATCGGCAACCATCGACATTGATCCACAATGATCGCCAACCGTCACATCGATGATATTGATGATTTTTAGGGAGAGAGGCGAATCCGGTTATCGATCCGGGTCGCCCCGCTTTGGGCACCGGCTAACGCCATTTCGACCACCACGTCCAGATCGTCCTGGCGGTAAGTGATGGCGCGCAATAACATAGGCAAACTAATTCCGGCAATCACCGCGACTTCGCTGGGATGACCAATTTGCCGACAACAATTCGATGGCGTACCGCCCATCACGTCAGTCATCACCAGCACACCTGAACCATCGTTCAACCGTGTTACCGCCTCATTGGCCAAGCGCACCACATCGTCGATATTTTGATCGGCAATGACATCGATGGCTTCCAAGCGTTCTGGCTTGCCATGAAACACATGCGCCGCTGCCTGGATAAATGCGCTACCCAGCGGCGCGTGCGTCATTAAAAGTATGCCTATCATATTTTATTTTTAGGGGGAGTATTGCCAAAAATGGCATCATTCCCGCTTATTTATATGCGTTCTTTAAAAATACACTTACCAGTATATGATTTTGTACGTATCTTGTACAAACTCGCTGTGATGCCTGATGCAAGCTGCACTAAACCGCTGCCTCTAGCGCATCGATAAACATCCCCGCCACATCAAAGCCTTTTTGTTGCATGATTTCCTGAAAACAGGTGGGGCTGGTTACGTTGACTTCTGTGAGGCAACTGCCAATTACATCCAATCCTACCAGTAACAAGCCGCGCTGAAATAAAATTGGTGCCAGTGTTTGCGCAATTTCAATATCACGTGCACTCAGCTCTTGCGCAACACCAACACCACCCGCCGCCAAATTACCGCGTACTTCGCCATTTTGTGGAATGCGCGCCAACGCGAATGGCACCACTTTGCCACCGATCAATAAAATACGTTTATCACCAGCAACAATTTCAGGAATATATTTTTGTACCATGATGGTGCGCGTACCATTCATGCTCAGGCTTTCAATCACCGAGCCTAAATTCATCCCATCTTGGCGAATCCGAAAAATGCCAGTGCCGCCCATGCCATCCAGTGGTTTGAGAATGATGTCTTCATGCTCTTTGTGGAATGCACGGATACGCTGTTCGTTGCGCGTGACCAAGGTCGGTGCGGTGAACTGGCTGAATTGGGCAATGCTCAGCTTTTCATTGTGGTTACGAATCGCTGCCGGTTTGTTAAATACTTTGGCGCCCTGTTGTTCGGCCAACTCTAATAAATAAGTGGCGTAAATATATTCCATATCAAATGGCGGATCTTTGCGCTGCAAAACCGCATCAAACCGATGTAGCGGCAATGCTTGTGGCGCTTCTGCCCGATACCAGGTGGTTGCCTCACCCGTTAAATGAATCTGGCTGACATTGGCGATGACGTCGCCGTTTTCTAACGCTAAATCGTCGGGGCCAAAAGCAAACACTTGATGCCCACGCGCTTGCGCTTCGCGCATCATGGCAAAGGTGGTGTCTTTGTAGATTTTGAATTCCGACAGCGGGTCGGTGAGGAAAGCGATTTTCATAGGAAACAGTGACTGTACGTACTTTTAGATAAGTTTTGATGAAGGCTTCAGTGTCACCCGAACAAAATCGTGTTGGATGACTCATGTCTGATAACTCATGTTACATGACGCTGAAATTCGAGGTACTGATGACTCGATTATAAGCCGTGCCTGATTTACCAGCAGGCACTACCCATTAAATCCATGCATACAACTTAATAAATTTCTGGATTAGGATCGGTTTTTTCCAATTCCAAAGACGCCGCCAACAAGGCCAAACGCGCCACCACGCCGTACAGATAAAACCGGTTCGGCACAGCGGTGCCAGGTTTAGCGCGCATATCAGGCACTGCATGTTGCTGGGCAAATGCCAATGGCACAATTTGCGTGGCTGGCTCGGTACCATTAGCAGTAGCCATGCCTTGCTCATGCACTTTGTAGTAGCCGCCCACCACATAGCGATCAATCATATACACCACTGGTTCAGCCAAAGATTGATTAATTTGCTCAAAACTATAAATGCCTTCTTGCACGATCAAATCGATATGTTTGATCGCACTTTGCTGCCGCAATAATGCGGGTAATTCGCTGGAATGCTTGACCAGCATCAGATTGACGCCAACATTGTCGGCATCAGCTTTCACCACCACGAAGGGCTTATCTTTGATGCCGTATTCTCTATATTTTTTGCGGATTTTCGCCAAAATACTGTCCACCGCCGCCATCACCGCGGTTTCGCTACCCGCATCATCGAAACTGATATCAACACATTTTAGGTAAAACGGGTTGAGCATCCACGGATCAATATCCACCATTTTTGCAAACCGCTTGACCACATCGTCGTAAGACGACATGTGCGTACTCTTACGCCGTACCGCCCAGCCTGCATGCAACGGCGGCAATAAGGTTTGCTCGTGAATGTTTTCCAGCAAACCGGGAACACCGCTGGCCAAATCGTTATTTAATACCACCGTGCAGGGGTCAAAATTTTTCAAGCCCAAACGACGTCCATTCAAAGAACGCTCCAAGGGTTCTAGCATGAGTTGACTGCCATCGGGCAGGTCAATCGGTACCGGTTCTTTCAGGCTTTCGTCCAAACTGCCCAAACGCACATTTAAACCGGTTTGCCGGAAAATCTGCATTTGTCGTGCAATGTTTTGCAAATAGAAAGGGTTGTGCGTGTTTTGCTCAGGAATCAACAAAAGATTTTTCGCGTCAGGGCAATATTTTTCTATCGCCGCCATCGATGCCTGCACGGCCAAAGGCAACATTTCTTGCGAAAGATTATTAAAGCCACCGGGAAATAAACTGGTATCCACCGGTGCTAGCTTGAACCCAGCGTTGCGCAAGTCGACCGCGCAATAAAACGGTGGCGTATGCTCTTGCCATTCCAGCCGGAACCAGCGCTCGATGGATGGTGTTGCATCCAGAATTTTTTTTTCGAGGTCGAGTAGGGGGCCGTTCAGAGCGGTAACGAGGTGCGGAACCATATATGCCTTTGTTTGTGTGATCTATTGGCATGATAAATTGCTACTGGTGCTGGTAAATAATTACCTCACCTTAGCGCAGCTATCTGCCTATTACATAGAACAAACGCCCAGCGTTTGCTATTAGTTCGTCGTTAACTTGGGGCGAAACTAACGATATCAAGCTAATTCCCCCTAGTTAGTAGGGGGAAAACCGGAAAAGATTAAATCCTTAACGTCTTTATTGGGCGATATATCTACGCCGATTTACTCAATAAATTGAAATGCTCAACATGAGGTGCTGCGGCAAAATACGGGCCGACCAAGGCACGCCATTCGGTAAACGCTGGTGATTCACGAAAATCGACCGTGTGATTTTCCAGTGTTGCCCAAAAAATCATCAATACGTAACGCTCTGGCGATTCGATGCCATGGTTTAACTTATAACCGCAAAATCCTTTTGATTTAGAGATAATCTGATCAATGCCCTTTTGAATCACGGCGTTGAAGGCTTCTTGTTGTCCGGCTTGAATGCGAAAATCAGCGAGTTCGAGAATCATAAAATTTCCTAAATAAAATGTGATGCCTTCAATAAAGCCGCTAAGTACCTTGCTTAGGCCAAACTTAAACCAATCCCAGATCACGCAGTTCTTTTTTGACCAAGGCATAAAACACTGGCGCTGCGACCAGCCCAGGCAAACCAAATAAAGTTTCCATCACCAGAATCGCCACCAGCAACTCCCACGATTTGGCGTTGATCTGACCACCAATGATGCGCGCATTCAGAAAATACTCCAGTTTATGAATGATCACCATAAATGCCAATGACAAACTCGCTATCTGCAAAGAATGCGTGAGGCTAACGATCACGATGATGGTATTGGAAATGATATTACCTAACACCGGAATCATGCCTGCTAAAAAAGTAATAGCAATCATGCTTTTAAGTAAGGGCAAATGTATCCCGGCCATTGGCAAAATGAGCGCCAAATAAACACCAGTAAAAACCGTGTTAATGAAGGAAATACGTACTTGGGCAAAAACGATTTTGTGAAAAACCTCGGCCAAATTGGCAAGTCGCGCTGCCAAAGCCGCCGCGAATGGTCGAGAGGGAGATTTCGTATCGATATCCTGCAAAGCTGCCATGCTACCAATAATCATGCCCAGTAATAAATGGACGATCAAATGCCCGGCTTCCTGACTGAGCTGTTTGGCTTCGCCGGCATGTTCACGCAAGGCACTTACCAATAAATCTTTTAATGCATCAACATCTTCTGGTAAGTGGGCACTTACCCATGCAGGAATTTGGGTGCGTGAAACGTCAATCATATCGGCAATTTTCTGCAACAAAGTATGCAAATTAGCCGCATCACTACGCAGGTAAATCACCAAACCCCAAAGGCCGACACTCAAACTGATTAAGATCACCACAATCAGCAATGAAACAGCAATCATCTTGGCTTGGCGGCTGTTAAATTTTCGCTCAATCCACGGCGCCAACAGGTGTACCAGTGAATACACCATCAAGCCGGAAAACAAAGCCACCAGCAAACCCGCTTTTAAGATAATCCACAGAGCCAGCAGGCCCAAAGCATAGGAAGCGTGTTGTGACAAGGAAAGAGATTTTGCTGGTTTCATTATGGAGTCAATTAAGCCAATACCGACGATGAGTGTTACCCTGTGATTTATTTACTTCGTTGCCAAAGCCGACTAATGGGTCAATAAACGGATCCATAAACGGATCCATAAGCGGGTCAGTAAAAGATCAGGCCACCCGCAGCACCTAACATCAACAATATCGTGGCAACAATAGAAAGCGTAAAACCAAATCCCCGTTTAGCGGCATCACGATAGTATTGCAAAGCATAAATAGTCCTGCCGATCAACCATAAGATGCCGCCAAAAGCCGCGGCCAAATCACTAAGGCATAATGCGCAAAGCCACAGTGCAGGCAAAAACCACACCAATTGCTCGACCGTATTAATCTGTACCCGCATCACCCTTAAAAATGCGGGTGGGCCATCGACCGAAGGTGCTTTGACTTCATATTGTTTGCGCGCAAAACTGACTTTCATCGTAATCATCGCGTACATCAACAAGGCAGCTAAAGTAATCCAAGCAGTAAAGACGAAATACATTGTTTATCCTTTATTAATCCCCATATAGGGTATATATGCATGCACTCAAGACAATCGGATACAGATTTTTACATTTTTTTTGTGCACGAAATGCGTCAAGAAACGTTATTTTAGCTATAGCGCTTACATAAAATTGCGTTGGCGAGACGCGAAGCCGCTGACCGTACAGAGAGTACGGCAAGGCAAAACAAGCATGCCAACGTCTGTTTTACGTAATGCCTCAACTACTTTTATCAGCAACCGGAGCAAGTCCATGATAACACTGAACAATTCTTTCAAAGCTGCACGCACTGTAAGCATGCTTGGCGCGCTGACCATTGGCGCACTTTGCGCTAGCGCTAACGCCGCTGATTTTGACGATTTCGGCAGAGTCACCAATGTGCAGCCACAGGTAGAGCAAGTTAACAATCCCCGGCAAGAATGCCATACCGAATACGAAACCGTTCAGCGTTACCCACAACGTGAACGTAGCAATGGCGGCGCGATTATCGGCGGCATTGCCGGTGGCTTATTGGGTAGCACCGTCGGTGGCGGCAACGGCAAAGTAGCTGCCGCTGCGGTGGGTGCGATTACAGGTGCAATCGCCGGTGACCGGATCGACAACAATAATAACGACAATGGCCGCCAAGCCACGGTTGAAAGCCGTCCGGTTCGTCAATGCCGCAATGTTGATAATTGGGAAACCCGCACAACGGGTTACGCAGTGACCTATGAATACCATAATCGCAGCTATACCACGGTATTGCCTTATGACCCAGGTTCACGCATCCGTTTGCACGTGTCGTTGACACCGCGCCCTTAAGCATTTGCGTTAGCGCTTTACTTTCACAATCAGCTAGGTTATTCAAAAGCCGAAACTGCCACTCTTTGTGGCAGTTTCGGCTTTTTTTATTTCAATAATCGTATTCGTTTCAATCGATAAATGGCACAAAATCTGCTTAATCTGCATAAAAGCATGCTAAAAATCGGGCGCTGTTTATAGTATGATCGTGATTTTCATACCAAAGTACCTTGGAAAAATTTCAAGTTTTCACCTACTTCGATAAAAACTAAGTGCAATCTATATCTTAAATATTTCTTTACTGCAATAATTACGCCGCTCCGCCACTCCATTGATAACTTGCATCTTGCTTCATTTTTGATGCCCAACTTTTCAGCATGCGAACATTTTATAAAAAATACGGCTTGTTAATTTGGTTGTTTTTGATCCTAGCAGTCGGGTCAGCGGCATTGACTCTGCAAACAGAGCTGCTCCCTACTGAGTCCAATCAGCGCGCAAACGCCGAACAAATTTTGCAACTCACCAGTGAGCAGGTTGTCGCCGAGTTACAAAAAGAATTGACACAACTAGAGCCCGATTTCAGCAAGATAGCGCTCACCGCTGCCGCACGCGAATGGTTGCTCAATCCCGAGCAAGATGCGACAGTGATCGCTGGCGAACTACAGGACATACAAAAAGAAAGCTTGAACAAAGTCTTAAAGCCAAACACCAATATCTACCTCGTCTCGACCGAGCGCGCACAATCTATCGATACGAATGGCGCGCTTAAAGCATTCAATTCGCAAAATCTGGCTGATGCTTGGTATTTTAAGACCATTAAAAACGCCTCCTCGATTACGCAAATCACCGAGATTGACAGTAATCACCATGCCTTTTTACAAACCATTACCAGCCAGCACGTACTAGACGATAATGGCAAGCTAATCGGTTTGCTAGTCGTCAGTGCGCAATCAGATCATTTAAAACCTTATCTAGAAGCGCTACAGAATAAATATCACCGACTAATTTATCTGATCGACGACAAAGGCAATCTAGTCTTTGCTGACGACAACACAAAACGATTGCGTGATGCCGTGCTCAGCATTCCGGGCATACAACAGATCGCCGCGCCTTTATTGGCTAGCAAAAAAGTGGATAATCAATTCACCGAATTTGTTGAATCCGATTCCCGTGTGCTACTTGCAAGCCGTTATATTCCCCAGCTTGGGCTGCACTTATTTCTTGAACATGCTCTTGAAAAGAAGAGCACATCCGTTTCACCACAATTGCTGAATGGCGCTATTTGCTTAGTCATGGCGTTGCTGATACTGCTATTGGTTTTTTTGCGTTTGTATCAATTAAACCGACGTCTTGCGCAATCGGCTGCGACTGATCAATTAACCTCGCTACTCAACCGCCAGGCATTTGATTTTGTATTTCATCAGGCGATGGCCGACAGCGAACGTTCGCGCCAGCCGCTGTGCGTTGCCTTGATCGACATTGATTTATTCAAACAAGTTAACAAGAAAAACGGGCATTTAATTGGCGACCATATTCTGAAAGAAATCGCCATGATCGCCAAACGCTCATTACGTGATAGCGATGTGATTTGTCGTTGGGGTGGTGAAGAATTTTTAATTCTACTGAAAAATTGCGCCCTCACGAAAGCCACCTCAATTGCAGAAAATTTACGCAATACCATTGCTAATAACGATTTTTCGCGCACCACCGATTTGGTCAAAAAACGTATCTCTATCACGGTCAGCATGGGTGTGGCTGAATGTAAAATCAATGAGAAAGACGACAGCGTCTTTGAACGTGCAGAAATTGCGCTAAAACAGGCGAAAGAAAACGGCCGCAATGGTGTTTATTTTGCCGAATAATTGACCCAATTTCTTCATTTTCTACCAAGTAGATCAGTGGTGATTGCGCTTTAAGATTCTGGTTCGTGGCGCGCAATTAAATTTTGAGTTGATGCGATAAAGCTGTCATATAACTGCCCGGCTTGCTGATCCCATTGATGCACGATAGCGCTTTGTTTGCACACCGTATCCAGATCACCACGCGCCAGCGGCCCCGTTAATGCGCGCTGTGTGCCAAGTTGCCAAACATTCTCCAGCGTTTGTCTGGCTAAAGGCTCGGCCATGGCCTGCGCCAATGCGGTCGGAATTCCTGCCGCCTGATACGCTTGTAGCGCCACATCCATCAAACTGACTAGATAATTACTGGCAAACACCGATCCGGCGTGGTACAACAGTTTTTGCGCTGCCTCGATTTGCACTACCGTTGCACCGATCGCTTGCAAAATCGGCTGCAACACACGCAATGCAGCCTCATCACCTTCCACACTACAAATGGTGCCAACAAAATCAACGACAACTTGCAGCGGATCGGCAAAACTACGCACCGGATGGATACTCGCCAAATACGCGCCCTGACTCGCTAAAAGCTGTAAATCAGCAGATGATTTCGCGCCGCTACAATGAAAAACGATATCACCCGGACGTAAAACCCGCGCTGCCGCCAACGCCTGACAACACTCCATTAAAGCATCGTCAGGTACCGACAACATCCAAAGATCCGCAGCGCGCATGCTGGCCAGATTCTGAGCAGCGCTACCTGCACCGATCATGGCAATCGCATCGTGTGCAGACTTCACATCACGGTTCAAAATTTGCTGCACTTGAAGCACGCCGTGCAGCGCCCACAGTTGCGCAAAAACACGCCCCAGCTTACCTGCACCAATGACATTTAAACTTGGCATGATGACGAAATTTACCTCTGATTGAAACTTAGGATTTAATGGAATAGATGGGAAACATCCATCAATTACACGATGCCGCAAGCGCCTAATATCGCTCCACAGCCGAGCAGCCACAATAAATGTAATCGGGTACGCCAGACGATCAAGGCACAAGTTGCCGTCAACAACCAGAGCGGCCAATCTTTTTGGGGCACATTATGCGCCGCCGAAATGATCCAACCGGTTGCCACCAACAAACCAATGACGAGCGGTGTCATGCCTAGTTTAAAACTGCGCACAGCGCGCAATTCGCGGTTTTGATGACCCCAACGTGCGGCAAAATAGGTCAAGGTGGTACTGGGCAATAAGATACCAGTCATGGTGATCAACACACCGAATAAACCTGCCCAAATGCTACCGGTATTCAAGCCGACATTCCAGCCCATCAGGGCGATAAACAGCACGTTTGGCCCAGGCGCTGCCTGCGCCAATGCGACTGAGGCATTAAATTGCGTCTCGCTCAACCAATGCTGTTGATTGACCAGATAACGATGCATATCCGGCAGCGTAGAAATCGCTCCACCAATCGATAGCAAAGACAACATCAAATACTGCAAGAACAGGCTTAGCCAATCGCTCCAGTCTAGTACCAGTAAGCCGGAAGCAGGCACATTAATACTCATGCCGCCAGCTTTCGATACACCAGCAAACTGCTGATACCACCCAAGCCCAACAACACCACAATCAAAGGAAAATGCAGCCAAGCGACCGCGATAAAGCAAATCAAACTCAAACCAGCACAAATGCGCCAGCCCAAAGGGTGCGCTTTCAAGGTCGAAAGCAAGCGTAAGCCAGTGGCGATAATCATGCCTGCAGTCACCGCACTCATCCCGCGCAATGCCCCAACTACTGCCGGAATTGTAGCGACTTGGGCATATAACAAAGCCAGACCAAGTAGCAACAGCAAAGGGAAGGTCAACATGCCCGCCAACGCCGCCAGTGCGCCAGACAAACCAAAGAAACGGCTGCCGACCATCAACGATAAATTCACCACATTCGGCCCCGGCATAATTTGCGCAACGGCCCAGTCTTCGACAAATTCTTCGTTACTTAACCAATGCTTACGTTCAACCAACTCGCGCTGTACCACGCCCAATACGCCACCAAAGCCTTGCAGCGCGAGAATGGTAAACGAGAAAAATAAATCTGTCCGTGAAGTCGGCTGCAATTTTAAATCCACATGCGTCATGATGTCATTGAGAAGGTTTGCTGATGATACTGTGCTGATGACGCTGTTGTGACTGCGAAAACGAGGCACAGTTTAATTTTTTCCTTCGCCTTTATGATGCAAACGAATCCGCGCGCGCCATTCGCCCAAGGCTGTTAACGCCCCCTGAAATTCACGTTCAATTAGATCCGCTTCGGTAGTGCTGATGACACCGTCCATCAATGCAACCGAAACCGCCTCAGCCACGTTACCGACCTGGCTCATCACACGGCAGACCGTTTGTGATAAATCATCTTCACTAATTGAGTCTGGTTCCGGCACCAAAAACGCTGCCATACCGTGCCGCCCCAGCATAGCATGCAAGGGTAGCAAAGCATCTTTCACACCGGCGCGATGACAATGTCCGACGATGAGCGAAACTTCTTCAAATGATGGGTAATGTGTATCAATACCGGGCGCAAGTTTGTTGCGCAATACGTTGACTGAAATAGCCATTTCCACGGCCAAGGCTTCCAGCCCGCCGGGAAAGGCGCGCGCCACTTTGTAAAGCGCATCATGTTGATTCATATCTGAATAACGGCGTGTCATTGAAACCCTTTCTCAGAAGCGACGAAAGATCTTTCCAACCAGACGCCAATTCAAAAACCGTACTTCAATACGGCAAAATTCTGCAACACGGTGAAAAAGATTTTGCATCAGCCTATTTAGGACTTACGCAAAATTGCGTTGGCTAGGCACGAAGCCGCAGACAGTACAAATAGGTACGGCAAGGCGAAGCAACAACGCCAACGTCTGTTTTGCGTAAGTCCTACTATTATTTTAGGTTGTTCATTATACTTTGTTTGCCCAACGCACTTCGCGCTATTCATCCGGCTTCAAGGCATCGATGCACTAGGATCAAAATCAGGCAAATCCAGCTCGATCTGCGCAATCTGATTGCTGCCTTTTTCCTTGGCTTTCTGCAAGGCCTGCAAAGCGCGCTCCAACATGGCATCGGCGCTGTCGCCGGGCGAATTGGCTGTGAGTCCGGTACAAAAACTGATGGTAAGATCCGGCGCAATGGCTTGCCAATCGACTGCTTGTAAGCCACTTTTCAAGCGATTAATCGCCTTCAAACTTTGGTCTAGCCACGTGGTCGGCATGACAATTGCAAATTCAGTGGCAGCGATACGGCCAAATGAATCCAGTGTGCGCAGCACCTTGATGGCTTCGCGGGTTACTTCTTGCAACACCTGTTTTGCGGCATCCTGCCCGTGCTTTTCCAAAATTTCCGGCAAATGATCGACACTGATCACCGCAAACGTGAACGTATGACCGGTGCGCATGGAGCGTTGCAATTCAAAATCCAGACGCGCCAACACGGTACGCCGATTCAATGCGCCAGTCAGATGGTCGTGGGTGGACAAGCTTTGCAGTTGTGCCAGAACCGCTTCCAAGGTTGGCACCACATCCTCACGGCTGCCTTGCTTTAGTTGCGCAATTGCTTGCGTTAACTGTTCCTGAGCAAACGGTATAGTCTGTTTTGTATTGCCTGACATCGTGCACTCCGTTTGTTGGAGAAAGGTAAAAGTGAACGCTACAATGCCTACTCTACCATTCTGAGATTAATCGGCAAGCCCCATGTTTATTGCGCAACAATCGCCCTTGCAGAAAATCCAGAGCAGCTTGTTTCCCAATGTGGATTTATGGGTGAAGCGGGACGACGTATTACATGCCGATGTTTCCGGCAACAAGTTTCGCAAACTCAAATATCCGCTATTACCACTGATAGGTTCCACTACCACGCTGGTCACAATGGGCGGTGCTTGGTCGAATCATTTGCACGCGACGGCACATGCGGCACGCCTAATGAATTTACCGTCGATTGGTTTGGTACGAGGCTTACATCATAATGAGCAAGATCCATCATTCTCTGCACAAATCAGCCCCACATTGCAAGACTGTCGCCAGCTTGGCATGCAACTCTATTTTGTGTCGCACCAGATATATCGACAACTGCGCGACGATGAAACCGCTTGGCGCGCCATCGTACCGCAGACCATGGAACACTCACTCTGGTTACCAGAAGGTGGCAGCACGGCGCTTGCCCTGCGCGGGGTTGCCGAGATAATTGATGAACTGCCATTTTTGCCCGATACACTGGCAGTCGCCTGCGGCACTGGCGCAACACTGGCGGGGCTCTTGGCTGGGCTTAATGGTCGTAGTCAGATTTTAGGCGTCGCGGTCATTAAAGGCGGCAATTATCTGCACAACGAAGTACAACATCTATTACAAATCGCTGGTTACGCAAGACAGGAAAATTATGCGCTGCTACAAGATTATCATCATGGCGGCTATGCCAAGGTGACGCCAGTTCTGCGCACATTCTGTAATCAATTTATGCAGGAAACCGGTATTCCAATTGAACCAACCTACACCGGCAAATTGTTTTATGCATTGCATCATTTAGCGCAGCGTGGTTATTTTCCTGCTAATCAACGCATCGTGGCAATCCATACCGGCGGCCTGCAAGCTGCGCGCATGACCAATATTGACACTAAAGGTTAACAATAAGGTTTGACACCAAAACACAATTAATACTGGGTTATGTATGTCAAAAAAGACATCTGTAACCGCATTATTTAATTAATATAAAAAATATACTCCCTATTTTTTATTTAAAAACAGAAATATAATTTTATATTGTTTCCACATGGAATTAATGTGTGAGAATAAGTCGTTCCTTTCGTACAAAAAATAGCGCTTTATTGTTGCCATGTAGCTGACCCCGGTTTCAACACAATAATAAATACGACATACACAACCATACTTAAGTAACAAACTCACCTATCTGTACTATGATGAAACACCACATTTATTCGTCTAACATGACTTTTCTTCGGTAATGGAAATCTTTGCCACCAATGATCAGGTAGGCCGATGGGAAAATGAACTTTCTGCAATGCAGGGAAGCGATCATGCTCGCATGCTGGTACAACTGGCTTGGCACATGCGCCAACGTGACACGCTCAAGGCCGTGTCGATGGCAGAACAGGCTGAGCAGGAAATCGCGCAATTTGACGACACAGAGTTGACGCCAAACGAGAGCAAACTTTTATTGGCGCGTATTTTATTAGTCAAAAGCGAGGCCAAATGGTTATTTTCTGAGCTGGCCGAAGCCCAATCGATGGCCGAAGCGGCATTACAAGCATTTCAACAAATCGACGAAAAAGAAGCGCAGCAAGGCGTTGCTGACGCGCACCACCTGATGGCGTGGATTGCCTCGTATCGTGGTGATTTGGTGACATTGCGCAATGAATATTCCTTAGCCAGCACCCATGCGAAGCAATGCGGCGATCTATCACGCCAACTGCTATCTGACTCCTATCTAGCAATTCAAACGGCATTCAACAACCTGCCTTTAGCGCTCAATCAATGGGGTCCCCAATTTATTGCCAACGCAGACAGCGACTCTCCCATGCTGGCGGCTTGTGCCAATGACTTTTTGGCCTGTACCACCTCATTTTCCAGTGAATTCGGCAAATCGGCAGCGCATGGCATTCGTGCTCACAATGCGGCGCTAGAAACCGGGCAAATTCGCCGTGCCATCAGCGTCGCCAGCAATGTGGGTGATGCCTTTAGCAGTCTGAACGATTATCAGGCGGCTTTACATTGGATGCAAATCAGCCTTGATCTGGCGCGCGCCTCAGGCTGGCCGGCTAGCATTAGCATGTCACTCACGCAAACGGCAGAAACCTTGCGCCGTCTCGGGCGGCTGGATGCGGCGAAAGCCATGCTGGAGGATGCAATACCGATTCTCTCATCGGTATTTGGCTCACGTGCGCATTTGATGGCACTGCGTTACCTTGGTGATTTATCGATTGATCGAAAAGAATTTACCGCAGCATTGGATTTTTTCTCATCCTTGCAAGAGCATGCCGACCAAAAACAATTTTCTGATTACATGATCGGTGCTAGGCGTGGCCGTGCGCACGCCTTATCGTTACTGAATAAACCAGAAGCAGCATTATTGATAGCCAAGGAAGCACTGGAGCTGGCACGTCAAAATAAAGATCTGTATCGCGAAATCGATGTCTTGCGCGTACTCGCCTCAATTCATTTACGCCATCGGCTTACCACGCAAGATAACGCGATTGATGCCAAGGCCGCAGTTGATTATCTGCGCCAAGCAATCAATGCTGCCAACAACATTGCCGATTATCAGTTGCCCTCCGAACTATTACTCGACGCCAGCGAAGCGCAGGCTGCACTAGGGCACTTTGAAGAAGCGTATGCCTTGAGCAAACTCGCTTTAGAAGCGCGTGAAAAAAAATATAATCAGGTGATCGACAACCGCGCCACGGCGATGCAAATCAATCACCAAACCGAGCGTATGCGTGCCGAAGGCCAGCATTTACGCGCATTGACAGAAGCCGAAGCGCAACGCGCTGAAGTCTTGCAACAAACCAGCGATGTACTAGAACGCTTGGGTAGCATCGGTCAAGAAATCACTGGTAGCTTGAATGCCGAAGACGTGTTTGAAGCCTTGAACCGCCACGTGCATGGCTTATTGCACGTGACTGCTTTCGTCATCTATTTGATGGATCCGGATGAGCAAAGCATGACATCTGCGTTTGGTGTCGAAAATGGTCAGCCCATCGAATCAGACGTGGTGTATATGTCGAATTCGGTGTCAAATTCAGCACGCTGCGTCAAAGAACGGCGCGAGTTGGCAATTCAAGTCACGCAGGATGAAGAAGTACCCGGTTTAATTCCCGGTACCGAACGTGTATTGAGCATGTTATTTGCGCCACTCATCATTGCCGATAAAGTGCTAGGCGTAATGACGATACAATCGTCACGCGTTAACGCTTACGGTGAACGTGAACGCATGATCTTTCGCTCACTATGCGCGTATGGCGCGATTGCGCTCAGCAATGCCGACGCTTATCTACGCCTGAAAGAAACCCAAGCGCATCTGGTTGCGCAAGAAAAACTGGCGGCACTTGGTTCTTTAGTCGCTGGTGTCGCGCATGAACTTAATACACCGATCGGCAACTGCCTGCTGGTTGCCAGCACACTACAAGATGGCACCAAAAATATTCTACAAAAATTAAATCAGCAAAGCTTGCGCCGCTCAGAACTCGCCACCTATTTTGAGGAAGCCAAAATGTCCTCTGAAATTATGATGCGTGGTTTAAGCAGCGCCGCCAATTTAGTCGCCAGCTTTAAACAAGTGGCGGTAGATCGCACCTCAGAACAACGCCGTATTTTCGATTTGCGACAAGTGCTAACAGATATCATCGCCACCCTGAATATTCGGGTCAATAAAGCCGGTCACACAATCAATTTAGATGCGCCAATTAGCGTATCGATGGATAGTTATCCTGGCGTGTTGGGTCAAGTCATTACCAACCTGATTGAAAACGCGATTTTGCACGCATTTGAAAAAGCGCAACACGGCACCATGACGATCACCATTTCGCAATCAGACCCACAACGCGTGCTAATCAAATTTGCCGACAATGGCATCGGCATTCACGAAGACAATTTAAAGCGCGTGTTCGATCCCTTCTTCACGACCAAATTAGGGCAAGGCGGCAGTGGCTTGGGATTAAACATTAGTTACAACATCATCACATCCATCATGCACGGGCAAATTACTGTGAAGAGCACGGTAGGAGTCGGAACCACATTCAGCCTCGATTTACCGCTGTCTGCATAGTTCTGTAATGGGCATGGGGTAATGAAACTCGATAGGTAATTTACTTTAGCAGGGATAACGCATGACCATTCTCCGATTATTGGCGGCAACACTGTACGCCTCTTCACTACTACTCGGTATTTTTGATATGACCCATGCACAAGCTGCTTCAGAATCGAACGACGTCGCACCGATAGCGATCAAAAAGGCTTGGCAGGAAACCCGTCATGGCGAAGTCGTCACCGATGACTATCGCTGGCTACAACAAAAAGACCATCCTGAAGTCATCGCCCACCTGAATGCCGAAAACGCCTATACCGAAAGCCATACTGCCAAGTTACATCCATTCGCCGATAAATTATTTACTGAAATAAAAGGTCGCTTACAAGAAGTTAATTTCTCGGTGCCAGTCCGGCGCGGTCTTTTTTATTACTACACCCGCACCGTCGCTGGTGAACAATATCCCGTCTATTGCCGGCGCGCTGCCGATGCGCGGTTAGCTTATGATGCGAGCGCACCAGAACAGGTGTTGCTTGATCAAAATGCCTTAGCCAAAGGGCAAAAATTCTTTGCCGTCGGTCTGATGATGATTAGCCCGGATGGAAAAATCTTGGCGTACACCACCGATACCATTGGCTATCGGCAATATCAATTACATCTGCTCGATATCAAGTCTGGGCAATTGTTAGCAGATAGCGCAGAACGGGTTACCTCGTTAGCGTGGGCGGCCGACAGTCATACGCTTTTTTATGTGCAAGAAGATCCAGTGACCAAGCGCTCAGAGCGCTTATTTCGCAAATCAATAGGCGGTAAGCCGATCCAAATCGCGCAGGAAAAAATCGAGCAATTTGATCTGCAAGTCGACACTACGCATGACATGGCATTTATTCGCCTCACTTCACGCGCAACTGATACCAGTGAAGTCAGTCTGTTGTCAACGCTGCAGCCGAACGGAAAATTTCGTTCAATTTTAGGACGCAAGCAAGGTCATCGTTATATGGTCGAGCACCGTGCAGATCAATTGATTATCACTACCAATCAACAAGCCAAAAATTTTCGCGTCGTCACTGCCCCAATCGCGACCCCCAGTGCGCATCATTGGCATGAGCTAGTAGCAACCGATAAAGATGTCCTGATTTTCGATACCGAGGTCTTTGCCAATTACATGGTTCTGCATGAAAAAACCTTGGCACTCAATCGCTTTCGTATTTACAACTTCGCCAGCAAGCAATGGCGCACCGTTCAGTTCGATGATCCGGTGTATCTAGCACGCAGCGTTTTTACACCAGAATTTTCCTCAGAACACATGCGCTTGAATTACCAATCGCCGGTTCGGCCTTCCACTATCATGGATATTGAGATGGCAAACGGCAATCGACAAATTTTAAAGCAACAGGAAATTCCCGGCGGTTACGATGCCAGTCGTTACGAAAGCCAACGCCTCTGGGCAACCGCACCAGATGGCGTGCGTGTGCCACTTTGGGCAGTGTATAAAAAAGGGGTGAAATTCGATGGCAATGCGCCTTTGTTGCTGTATTCCTATGGCAGCTACGGGATTTCTACCGAGGCTAATTTTTCGATCAATCGCATCAGCCTATTAGAGCGCGGGGTTATCTACGTACAAGCACATATTCGCGGCGGCACCGATCTGGGTGAACATTGGCATGAAGATGGCATGTTAATGCACAAGAAAAATACGTTTACTGATTTTATTGCCAGCGCCGAATATTTAATTAAAGAGAAATGGACGCGCCCAGAACGTCTGATCATTCAAGGGCGCAGCGCGGGTGGCCTATTAATGGGCGCGGTGGTTAATATGCGCCCCGATCTGTTTCATGCGGTACATGCTGGCGTGCCTTTTGTGGATGTGATGAATACCATGCTCAATGCGAGTCTACCGCTAACCACCGGCGAATACAGAGAATGGGGGAATCCGAATGAAAAAGCGGCCTATGACTACATGCGCAGCTACTCGCCGTATGACAATATCACCAATAAAGCTTACCCCGCCATGTTAGTGACTACCAGCCTGAATGATAGCCAGGTCATGTATTGGGAACCAGCCAAATATGTCGCCAAATTACGTGCACATAAAACCGACACCAATCCTTTGCTATTGAAAGTCAATATGGCTGCAGGCCATGGCGGTGCTTCTGGGCGTTACGAGGCAATCAAAGAAGACGCTTTTATTTTAGCTTGGATGTTGTCACAGTGGGGCATCGAGCAATGATGGTGATTATGATGAGTGATGAAAAACGGCTCCAGCATGGTTGCCGAGCCGCTCCCTACTGAATTAGGACTTACGCAAAACAAGACGTTGGCGTTATTGCTTCGCCTCCCAGACCATTTTGTAGCACTTGTACTGTCTGCTGCTTCGCGCCTAACCAACGCAATTTTGCGTCAGTCCTATGAATAAATGTTGGTGGTAAATTGGCCATTTCGTCAATCGCCAACAAACAACGTCTATGCATTGCCCTGTTGTTGCTTGTCCCGTTTATGAGTAGTATTTCCTGAAATGCCACGCTCAAAAAAGTGAACTCAATCTGACTATGCGCTCGCCCAACGCCGTCTCACTATGCAATCCACAGATGCAAAAGCTGATGCTATGTGCTGTGCTGGGTGTTGTACTCGTTATCCAACTGTCGCTGGCACACGCTGAGATTTATTCGTGCAAGGACGCAGCGGGGCGCTTAATTACCTCAGATCGACCCATTCCAGAATGTGCTGATCGACCACTTACCGTCAGGAAAAACGTCGGTCAGGCGCCACGCGAAATTCCACGTCCGCTCACCGCTGAAGAACGCAAAAAAGCGGAACAAGAAGAAGAACGGCGCAAGCAAGAATTGATTGCCGAAGAAGAACAAAGAAAACAGGAGCGCTATTTGCTGGCGCACTATCGTAATGAAGAAGATCTAGAGCGGGATCGAAAAGAAAAATTGGCGGCGGTCAGAGAAAAAATTCGGATTGGCGATGAACAAATCCAGTTTGTCAGCAAACTATTGAGCGAACTGGAAGCGCAGCAACAACAAAAATCCAAAGTGTCGCCGTCAGAAAATACTTTCTATCAAAATCGCGCCAATTCTTTAAAAGCCTCAATCCAAAGAAATCAGGCATTGAACAAATCTTATGAAGCCGAATTAGGCAAAATCAACGAACAGTTTGACACCGTGCTGCAACAGTATCGGGAGATACTTGCCGCCAAGAAGCGCTAACCATCACTGTTTGCGCTTCTAGCGTATAAATTGGGATGTATAGGAATGTCTTCTAGGTCATCACGCCATCACAACAAATTTCACTCGATGTGCGGGAACGATAATCGGCAATGAACTGATCAAAATCACCGCTTTGTCCGTGTTCCATAGCTTCCTGTTCAGCCAGTGAAATTTGCGCCAATTGCGCGAAATAAGCCATGTCTTCGGCACCGAGCGGTCTGGTTCTAAATTGATTCGCCAATTTGCGACTCTGCTTTAAGGCAAATTGCGGATACGATCCTTCATTTTGACGAATCGCGTCTAGCACCTGCGCTGACGGTGTTTTGCTGGCATCCAATAATTTTTCGCGCTGCGTTGCCATGCTATCGGCATGCTGCGCATCACCCCGTTGCAGATCGAGTAATCCGGCCACCGCAGCGATTTTATCCAGTAAATCCAGACCCCAGCTTTGCAGGCTCACTTCTTTGCCATGACGATGCAGGACCAAGCCTGGCTTTCTGCCCTGCTTCACAGTGCGGGCAAAATTGTCGGTGTTTTCATGCCACTCCACCTCGTTGGTTTGTGGACTTTCATCCAATGCGCAAAACAGCAAGAAAGCATCAAGGAAACGCGAAGTTTCCAGACTAATGCCTAAAGGCTCAAACGGATTCACATCCATACAACGCACTTCGATGTACTGCACACCGCGCGCGCAAAGCGCTTCGATCGGGCGTTCACCAGTACGGATCACCCTTTTCGGACGTATCGTAGCGTAAAACTCATTCTCAATTTGCAGCACATTGGCATTGATTTGCGCCCATTCACCATCGCGCTTCATGCCCAACGCTTCATACGCCGGATACGGCTTACGCACCGCTAGCGACAAACTGCGCATGTAATCCATCAAGGTATTGTAGGGTGGCACCAAGCCATCTTGGGCATTGTTCTGGTAACCCAGATCACTCATGCGCAGGCTAGTGGCATACGGCAAATACAACGTGTCTTCCGATAGTTGTTCCAGCTGATGGGGGCGATCACGCAAAAACGATTTGGTTAGCGCGGGTGAAGCGCCAAATAAATACATCAACAACCAGCTATACCGATGAAAATTACGAATCAAGGCGATATACGCTTCCGATTGCACGTGCTTGGCGTCACCCTCAATTTTTTCAGCCGCTTGCAAAATCGGCCAAACTTGCTCTGACAAGGAATAGTTATAGTGAATACCAGCGATACATTGCATACTTTTGCCATAACGCAGCGCCAAGCCGCGCCGATACACGTGCTTGAGCATGCCTATGTGTGAAGTGCCGTACCAAGCAATCGGAATCTCTTGCTCAGACGGCAAATGACCCGGCATGGATTGACTCCACAACATTTCATCGCCTAATTGGGTATAGGCAAAACGGTGAATCAGATCTAATTTATCCAACGCAATCGCAATATCTTTTTCGGCAGGGGTGATGAATTCGAGCAAAGACTCAGAATAATCGGTGGTAATTAGCGGATGGGTTAACGCCGAACCAAGCGAACGTGGGTGTGGTGTTAAAGCCAGCCGACCATCCGGGTTCACCCGCAAAGTTTCCCGTTCGATACCACGCAAACCCTCCACCAACAAAGCTTGCCGCCCAGACTGTAAAAACAGCGCGAGGCGCTGGCGCAAGGTATCACTCAAAGGGCTATTGTCAGCCACCAATAAAGGATTGAGAGGTTCAATGACTTGCATACTAAAACTTTCTAATTGAATTTGGACTGATACAGACGCTGCACAACTTAAGCAGCGCAACTGCAATGATGTATGTCCTGTAAATTGGCCTTCACCCTGTACGTCTCGCAAACAAGGTTGACCACATAGAATTTCTCGCAAGGATAGCCGAAAATCGACTTTTAGCTTGGCGACGTCTTAAAAGTTTCCACGAAAACAATATTCATCAAGCTTAGGTAAATCCACTAGATGCACTCAGTCTTGTTACATCTATCTTATTACCTCTACTCTGCCGTTGGTGAGCGCCGCCACGTTTTACCGATTTATTTCTCCTGAAAAAGTGGCAATGTGCTATTTTTAATCAATTGACCTACTTGGATCCGTCAAATCACAAGACAATCATGAATAAAAAATCAAATATAGAACACAAGTATGTCGGTTTAGTGACCCCAAGCCTGTCAATCTAAAAATCGTACACCTTCAAAAAAGCACCCGATTCTCCCTGCAACCGCCCATCAAAATGACGCCTACTTCCTCGCCACACGCTCTGATTCTTGATCAACTCTGTAAAAACTTTGGCCGCCCCGCCGTCGATCATCTTAATCTCACCGTGAAACGGGGTGAGTTATATGCCCTGCTTGGCCCCAACGGTGCCGGTAAAACCACCACACTGCGCATGGTAGCCGGCTTAATGCAGCCTGATAGCGGTAGCATTCAGGTGCTAGGCATTGATTTGGCACAAGATGCTTCTGCCGCCAAGAAAAAACTGGCTTACTTACCGGATGACGCCCTGCTCTACAATCGTCTAAATCCGTTTGAATATTTAGAATTTGTCGCCGGTTTATGGGGGATTGATGCCGAGCGCGCCAGTATCAAAGCACATGAGTTATTGGATTGGCTTGATCTCAGCAAACACGCCGATGAATTGATCGAAGGCTTTTCGCGCGGCATGAAACAAAAGCTGGCCTTGGCTGGTGCACTAATCCACGAGCCTGAACTGATCATTCTCGATGAACCATTAACTGGCTTAGACGCTGCCGCCGCGCGTCAAGTCAAAGATGTATTGCTCAGCCACGTAAAAAACGGCGGCACCGTGATCTTGACCACCCATATTTTAGAAGTCGCCGAGCGTTTAGCCGAGCGAATCGGCATCATTCAACACGGCAAACTGATCGCCGAAGGCACATTAGACGAATTGCGTAATCAGACCCAAAGCAGCCAAGCTAGCTTAGAAGAAGTGTTCCTGCAATTGACGGAGCCAGCTTGATGAGCAGCTTACGACACTTTCGCGCTGGCAGCCTACCCTGGTTACTGGCACATGAAATCCGCCTGTTTTTTTATGAACTAGGCGGCACCAAAACCACCCAGCAAAAAATCCAACGTGGTTTGGGCAAACGCAGCCTGATTTTCATGTTACTGGTCGGCCTACTGATGCATATTCCGGCATGGTTTTTCGTGCCAAAATTGTCGCCACTTTTATATGACCCACCAAAATCTCTTTTAATTGGCTGTACGTTGGTATTACTGCTATTTTTTAGCTGGATGCTATCGGCAGCGCTAAATCGCAGCGTGCATGCGCTGTTTGAACGTGGTGACATCGATTTATTACTCTCGTCACCGCTCCCGTCGTACACCATCTTCAGCGCGCGCCTAGCGGCTGTGATGACAGGCACGACCTCCTTATTTCTCATTTTTCTCAGCCCGTTTGCCCATATCGGTCTGCTGTTGGGTGAATGGCGCTGGCTGGCGCTGTATCCCACTTTGCTGAGCCTAGCCATGATTGCTTCATCCTGCGCCATGCTATTAACTTTGGCGCTAGTACGCTTAATTGGTGTACGCCGCACACTCACCACGGCGCAAGTCATTGGCGCACTGACTGGTGCCGCTTTATTTATTGTGTCGCAATTATTTGGCAACGTCAGCACCAGTTTTCGTAATCGGATCGTGCAGACCATGACGCGCTGGTCGCAAGACAATGCTTTGTTCGATGATACAAGCTGGCTGTGGTTACCGGCCAAAGCCCTACTTGGTGCACCACTGGCATCATTCGGATTTGTATTGCTCGGCCTGATTGTTTTTTATTGCACGGTACGTTACACCCACCATTTCTTTGTCACTGGCTTACAGCAAGTGAGCGGCATGTCGCATCAATCTGCTAAATCGGCATCCGTTGGCAAAAGCCAACAGGTATCGGCAAGAAAATTCCAAACCGGCTTGATTAAAAATGTGCTCATCAAAGAATGGCGTTTGATACGGCGTGACCCACAATTAATTTCACAGGTCTTGCTGCAGCTGTTATACATGTTGCCGCTATTTTTTGTGATCGTACGACGTGATGTGCAATTAGCGTCCGTGGCGGCAATGATCGCCTTCATCGCTTCATCGTTATCGAGTTCCCTGATCTGGATCATCGTCAGCGGTGAAGATGCACAGGATTTATTGCGGGCGGCGCCCGCTTCCTATAAAACAATTCGTAACGCAAAATTGGCGGCAGCCATTTTCCCGGTTGCGCTGTTGATTGCTTTACCTGCGCTATGGATCGTGACGAATCAACCCGTCCAGGGTGCATTCATTATTGCAGTTTGGTTGCTGGCCATCTGCAGCGCTGCCCTGATTCAATTGTGGCATAGCAAACCCGCCGCGCGGAGTGCTTTCAAACAACGTGGTCAAGGAAATCTAATTGGCGTATTTCTTGATTTAATTTGCTCTCTGAGCTGGGGCGCAACGATTTTTGTCGGTGCCAAATTTGGCTGGTGGGCTTGTGCTCCGTTGATGCTGGCATTGCTAACACTCGCCATCGCCTGGATCAGCCGCAAACAAGATGCCTAATGGCAGCAGCAAACCTAAGCATAGTGTTACATTCTGTCTTTTCTATTACCAACAAATATTAGGACTTACGCAAAATTGCGTTGGCTAGGCGCGAAGCCGCAGACAGTACAAGTGGTACAAAATGGTCAGTAAGGCGAAGCAACAACGCCAACGTCTGTTTTGCGTAAGTCCTAAAATATTTTTGAAAGTGCTGATTCAATAATGAGCTTCTTCACCAAAAAGCGCGTCATCACCACCATTGTATTGCTCGTCGTCGTTGGCAGCGCGGCGGTGGTTTATCAGAAGCAGATCAACAAGCCGAAGGTGGAGGAACCACGCTTTAAGACTGCCAATGTTGATACCGGCAATATCACGCAAACCGTCACGGCCAGCGGCACCTTGAACCCGGTGGCCTTAATTAATGTCGGCTCGCAAGTATCTGGCACCGTCTTAACCCTAAAAGCGGACTTCAATGATCGGGTAAAAAAAGGGCAAATTTTACTCACACTTGATCCAACCATATTTAACGCTCAGATTAAACAAAGCGAAGCCAACCTAGCATCTGCCGAATCCTCGCGCCGTTTGGCATTGGCGAATCTGGAGCGTAACCAAAAACTGGTGATACAAAATTACATTTCCGCCAGCGCGCTAGACCAAAGCAAACGCGAGCTGGAAGTAGCGGACGCCAATATCAAACTAGCCAAAGCGCAGCTCGAACGCGTGCAGGCCGATCTGAATAACAGCGTGATTCGCGCACCGATTGATGGCGTTATCATCAAACGCACTATCGATCTAGGGCAAACCGTGGCAGCTTCATTTCAAACGCCCAACCTGTTTCAGATCGCGCAAGATTTGACCAAGATGCAAATCGATACCAACGTCTCGGAAGCCGATGTCGGTGCACTAAAAGATGGTCTGGCAGCACGCTTTGTGGTGGATGCTTACCCAGATCGCGAATTCGATGCCACCTTGCGCCAATTTCGTTTGGCCGCCAATGTGCAACAGAATGTGGTGACCTACAACGTGGTGCTGGATGTTGAAAATAAAGATGAATTATTAAAACCCGGCATGACCGCGCAAGTGCGTCTGGTGGTCGGCAATAAACAAAATGTGTTACGTATTCCCACTGCGGCACTGCGTTTTAAATTGAACGACGAAGATCAAGCCAAAGAAGAGAAAGCACAAAAAGAAAAAG
>OFSE01000096.1_pt1 | contig 30733 bp, 44 predicted proteins | sample 1543261 | NCBI WGS metagenome assembly OFSE01 (sample SAMN07774225, study PRJEB24372) | wastewater metagenome | isolation source: Exp Tend VB 50WW | collected 2016-02 | reverse complement strand
TCGCAGTCGATCACGGCCGGCACGTTCACGCTGACCATGCCGACCAACGACGCCAGTAATGCGTTGCTTCGGATCGCATAAGGAGCACTACCATGACACCAGCACAACTTCAAACACTCAAAGCCGCCGTTCTCGCGTCGGTCGATCCGGCAGTGCAAGCAGCAGGGGCAAGCCGAAACGACACCGAATTGGCCCGCCTACTGAACCTGCCCAGCACGTTCTACGTGTGGCGCAGCACCGTTCCGGCCGATGAGGTAGCCGATGCAATCCTGTGGGACCGCCTCACGCCGGCAGACACGCCCGATGGCAGCGCAATCCAGACCAATCGCCTGCTGCTGTGCCAATCGAAGCAGATCAACTTGCAAGTCCTGCTTCAGGGGCGTGACAGCATCGGGACGGGCAGGCCGAACCTTCGTAATGGCCTATCGGATGCTTTGCAGAACGTCCCGTCCGGCATTGGAGGCGCTACGCAAGACGCTGGCTGGGCAGGAGCAAGCCGCGTAAAAGCCACCATTACTCGACTGGCAACGGTTGCGGAACGTGTATTCGCAACTGGCACTGGAACTACTGGCATTCCAGGCAATCTGGTATTCGAGGGCGATCTCAACGTCAATGACATTGGCGAAATGTGGAATAGCTGATCATGGCCAACGAGAGCTACATCAGCAAGGGAACATCGAAGCTCGTCAATGGCGAGGCTGGCGCGGCGTCGGCGTTTTCTGTGGAAGGTGTGACCAATACAAACGGCCGAGTATCTGACCAGATTGACTGGGGCGCTGCGCCGCGTCCGTCTTGGTATGAGTGGTCCTGTGAGGTTCAGTTTCAGGCTACGCCAACGCAGGGTCTCGGACTGGAATTGTACGTCTCGGGAGCCCCTGACGCAGACAGCACGCAAATAGATGGCGACATCGGCGCAAGTGATGCTGCACTCGGCGACGTGGACATGCGCCGCAACCTGCGATTAATCGGCTACGTCGTGAGTGAGAACGCGGCAGCAAGTGAGAAGTGCGTCGCATCTGGAAAGTTCCAGTTCACGCAGCGGTACATGAGCATCGTTGCCTACAACGCCAGCGGTGCGACGGTCAATGCGACCGATTCAAACTTCCGCTTCGACATCGTTCCGTTCTACGTCCAAGGGCAGTAAGTGGCGGGGTATTTCGCAGAGGAGTTTGATCTTGCGGTTGAGCAGCCGCAAGACCCGCTTAGGGTAAGGCAGGAACTGCGCCCGCTCTACGGCTTGCAGCCTGGCGGCTTCGGCCTACTTGATACCTCTGGCGTCCCCCTGACTGCGGGCTCTGGAGTTTCTTCCGGGGTATCACGGCAAGGGCGGATAATCTCCCTCACTGACAATACAAACGGCTACCTACGCAATCTGGCTGTTTCTGCCAACTACCCGCTGAGTTTTGTTTTCGCGGGGTCGACGCCCTTCAACGCGGTCGACTTTCGCTGCCCGTCCATGTTGGCCACGGCGAGCGATAAAACAGTCCGATTTTTTGGCAAAAGCGATGGCTCTGTAGCAGCGCAGCATATAGGAGGCACGACAAGCGCAACGGCTACTAGCGCGCAGATTTTCAACTTTGGCGAACAGTTTACAGCTGTAGCAGTATTTGGCTCGGCGACAGATGTAAGGGTTTACGGCGCAGGACCTGTGAGCCGTAGTAGTGCATCCTCCTCGACAAACGTCGGTGCTCTCGTCCCGCTTACTCGCCTGGCATACGGCCAATACAATGGCAGCGTAGCGCTCTATCCGTGGGGTGGAAACATTGCCTTGGCGCAGTGGCTCAACGTCTCGCTTACGGCAGCAGAGGCATGGGCGCTGGTCGATAATCCGTGGCAGATATTCGAATCGCCGCCGATAGACATCTGGGTGCCGAGTACGGGGGGTGCGACGCTCGCGCTCTCAGGCGTAGCCGCCACAGGAGCGGCGGGGGCGCTAGCTCCGACCATCACCAACGCCCTTGCTGGCGTAGCCGCCACGGGCGCGGTAGGTACCCTCACGCCAACGGTAGGGGTGACGGTCGCACTCACCGGTGCCGCAGCTACTGGCGCGACAGGGTCGCTGGCCCCGTCGATGTCTGTAGCGCTGTCCGGCGCGGCGGCAACCGGTGCGGTAGGTACCCTCACGCCAACGGTAGGGGTGACGGTCGCACTCACCGGTGCCGCAGCTACTGGCGCGGTCGGACTACTGGTTCCATCCATCATCGCGGCCCTTGCCGGCGCGGCGGCCACGGGGGCGGTCGGCGTTCTCACTCCAGTCACCGGCACCACTGTCGCGCTCACCGGCGCCGTCGGCACTGGAGCCACAGGTTCACTTGCGCCGGCGTTCAGCTTGTCCATTACAGGCGCGGCGGCGACAGGCGCTGCGGGCACGCTGACCCCAGTCTCTGGAACCACTGTCGCGCTTGCCGGCGTCTCCGGCGCGTCGGCTGTCGGACTACTCGTTCCGGGCTTCAGTCTATCCGTCGCCGGCGTGTCCGCTACCGGCGCGGCAGGTGTACTCGTTCCGGGGTTCGGCCTGTCCGTCTCGGGCGTGTCCGCTACCGGCGCGGTAGGTACGCTCAGCCCATCGACTGGGACGTTCGTCGCGCTCACCGGCGTTGCCAGCACGGGGCAGTACGGCTCGCTAGCCCCATCGTTCGCCTTGAACCTATCTGGCATACTGGCTACCGGGTACGCGGGCGCGCTGTCGCCGCCGCTGTCGGGAGGCGTGATACGCCCGCAAGAGCTATTCGTCGAACACGGTTTCTCCGAAGTGTTCGCAGAAACCGGGCGCCGTGAAACATTCGTGGAGGCCCCATGAACTGGATACTGGGTAAGGTCGTCGGCAACCCGCTGCTGATCCTGTGGATCGCCGCGGCGGCGTTCGCGGCGGGCGGCGTGGCCGGCGGCGCCGCCGCGTGGACGGCGCAGGGCTGGCGGCTGGATGCGGTACAATCCAAGTTCGATGGCTTCGTGGCGACCGTGAAGGCGCAAGGCGTGGCGGCGCAGAAGGCGACGGCGGCGCAGGAGTCCAGGGACAAACTCAACAAGGAGCAGACCGATGCTGCCACGAAACGCGATCTCGATACTCTGCGCGCTGACAATCAGCGCCTGCGCAACACCCGTACCCGTGGCAGCTACGTGCCCGTCGCCGCCTCCACTCCCGACAGTCCTGACCGAGCCTGCTTCGACCGGCCCGAGCTTGGCGCGGCGCTACAACGACTCGATGACGAGGTTTCAGGACTCGTTGAAGAAGGCAGTGAAGCCGCGATCAATCTCGATTCCGCCAAGGAATGGGCAAGGAGAAGGTGAATGAACCTCCACGAAACCATCGCAGTACCCGTTACGCAGAAGGTCGCCACGGCAGCCGCGGCGGGCGGACTTGGGATCGCCGCGTACTTCGGCATCACGTCGCAAGAACTGGGCATGTTCATTGGTCTGTTCATAGCCTTCGGCGGCGGCGTGACGGCGGCGATGATCAACTTTTACTTTCGGCAAAAGCACTTCAAGTTGGTCGAGGCGTATGTCCAGTCCGGGGATTTCGACCGGCGCAAAGAGGAGCGCAGGGGCGACATTTGCACGCAGTGCCCATTGGTCAAGCACCGCCATGATTGCGACAATATTTAAGCGACTGTTACGGGCGCTGACTGCATTCATCATCGTGCTGCGGCACGACCCTGTGGCTGCACGCGAGAAGATCACTGAGATATTGGGGATTCGAGGGTGATCAGCTATCAGGATTACTTCGGAAAATGGCTCGGGTGCGAGGACGCCACAGAAGAGCGGAAGACAAATGCTGTCCGCCTGCTGACCGCAGTTCGTCAGCTTTCGCTACTGGCGGAATCGGACGGAGTACATTTTTCCATCAATCCGCGTACTCGTTCACGTATTTCAGGTGATACTTTCGGCGGATTCAGGCCGCAGCACTGCCCGATTGGCGCGAAAAATTCCGCGCACAAGGAAGCGCTCGCCGTCGACATCTACGATCCGAATGGAAGCATTGACGAGTGGTGCATCGACAATCAGGACAAGCTGGAACAGTGCGGTATTTACATCGAGAACCCGAGCAAAACGATAGGCTGGTCGCACTGGTCCACAAGAAGGCCCCCGTCTGGAAAGCTGGTGTTTAACCCATGACCGAGCCAGAACGCCGCAAACAGGTCGTCAGACGGCGGATCAATGATGCCGTGGCGCAAGCCCCAGACGCGGAAGCGAAGCTGTTCGCCATCGGATTCAAGGGCCTGATGCTGTGGGTGTTCATCAACAAGATCGAGGACATACTGCACGATTGGACGCTGCTGCTGGTGTTCATCTTCACGTTCCTCGCGCCCGACATGTTGAAAAAGATTCTCGCCGCAAAGACTGGAACAGGGAAATGAAATGGACACCATCCTCAAGTTGCTCGGGAAAGACGGCGAACTACAAGTCGCGGTACGACAGAGACGCGCCGGAGTGCGACTGGGCCGGCGGCAGCAGATGTGCGCTCGCCACGCCCGTGATCCGGGTGCCGGCGAAGAAGCCCGACCGCGACGTGACGGCCCGCCGGCCCAGCATGAGCCAAGAGATCGGCTTCGGATGCTACACTACCCCACCATCCTGCAAGGAGTAACACCATGGCCATGACACAATCCACTCGCCCCGCCGGCGCCCAAGTCGGCCCGCTACTGTTTGCTTCGGCGTCTGGCACCATCCCCGCTACCGGCAACACCGTCCTCCTCGAAGTGCCAACGCTCGGCCTCAAGAATATTGGCGTGGACTTCGACGTCGGCGTGAACGCCTTGGATACCTTCATCGTGTCGGCGCAGTTCCACCCGGACGGCGCGTTCCAGACACTCTACAGCGCCATCACGTCGACGCCGGCCGGCCTCATCATCGCGGCGTCGGGCACGCTGGCCAGCACGGGTGCCGGCGCGACGGCGTGGCTGCTCATGGACGTCCGTGGTATCTACAAGGTGCGGATCAGCGCCAGCGGTACCGCCGCGGATACCACGACTGTTGCGATTCGGTGTTCGGGGTCGCGGTAGTACCAAAAAGAACCCCGGCGCGGTGGAGGAGGGGGCACCGGCCGGGGGCAGCACCACGCGGGGTGGCTACTCGTCTATTCTACCGCGTTTCGGACTCGGGCGACGGCGATGTCGAAGTAGCCGTGCTCCGTGTCGTTGTCGACGCCCACGAAGTTGAAGCCCTCCTTGAGCGCGGCCTTGCCGGTCGAACCCGAACCCATGAACGGGTCGAGTACCGTGCCACCGGGCGGCGTGACTAGGCGGCAGAGGTAGCGCATGAGTTCGGTCGGTTTGACGGTGGGGTGATGGTTACCGCGTGCCTGTGGGCGGTTCCCAGTACGCTCAGCGTGTGCGTCGCTGCGCATATTTAGGCTGCCAACAGCACGCTGTTCTAGGCCGTAAGTCCCATCGTTCCGATCCTTCTTGCTACACTTCGGCGAATAGAAAAACCGTGCGGCGCTGCCCTTGCCGGCGTCGTGCGGCGTCCGTGGCCCGCCGAAGTATTCGCTCTTGCCCGTGCCCACGGCGCCGTCACCATACCCGGTGATCTTGACCTGTGGCAGCGATCCGCCGGATCCGTTGCTGTCGGGGAACAGGGCCAGCACTTCATCGCTGCCGTCGTGGATCAGGTTGGCGGGCCAGCGACCTAGTGTTGATCCTGTGCTGTACTCTTCCTGTAGAGGTTGAATCTCTCCTATCATCCCTGTCATGTAGGAGGAGGAGGAGGAGTTGTGCCGAGTCGTAGTATCAATGCCCTCAACCCGACACCCATCAATGTTGATCGCCCCCGTACCAAACTGCTGCACGTTCGCCGCAACCGTGCCGATCAATGGCTTGCGAGCAACAATGACAGGCTCGTAGGCGGGCTTAAGACTTGTGCCGAACCCCTCATACTCTTTCTTGAGTTTGCCACATCGCGAGCAGCAGCCACTGTTTCGTAGTGCTCGTCCATCCAGTGCTCCAGATGCGTCGCATAAATTTTCAAATTGGGCGGCGCGTTGTTCGCCCGATTCAGATCCCTGTGGTGAACTTCCTCCTCGTCCGTCAGCGAGCGCCCAAGCATTTTCTCCGCAACCAGAATGTGCTCCAACACATACCCGTTCTGGCGCGCTCTCGGGTGTTCCGGCATCCTCACCATCACATACCCCTTCTCTGGCTCGATGTAGCGACCCCCTTTCCATGCGGGGTTGTTCGCCCCCGCCAACTTTTGGTTCGGGCCTCGCGGCCCACAGGAGCGGTTCGGCTTCGCTTTGAATTGGCAGGCATGACTGCAATACTTGTTCACGTTCGTTCGCAGCAAGTTTGGGCGCCGATAAATCGCCTTGCCGCAGCAATCGCACATCGTATTCGGAATTCGGTTTGTCATGGGTTGATTGTAGGGCATTTCCACTGCAAGCACAAGTACCTGCTCGCGCAAGATTGTATGATTTTGGCATCCCGCTGCCGTACACCCACATGATCGTGTCCCTGATCTCCCAGCCGGCGTCCTCGATTGCCGCCATCAGGCGGTGGAACGTGCGGGTGCCGCCGAACGCCAGCAGGTGCGCGCCCGGCTTGGCGACGCGCAGCGCCTCGACCCAGAACTCCTTGCCCGGTACGCCGTGATCCCACCCCTTGCCCATGAACCCGAGGCCATAGGGCGGGTCGCACACGATGGCGTCGATGCTATTCTCGTCCAGCAACCGCATAGCTTCGCGGCAGTCGGCGTTGATGAGGGTCGCCGGCCCTACTTCCTCGATTCTCATACCACCACCCCCGACATCTCGGCGTGCTCCATGTTGACGACCCAGCACGTCGTCGGCCCGCTGGCGTAGTTGGTGCCGGCGCCCAGCGTCTTGCCGGCGCGCGGGTGCAGGATGACGCCGCTGCGGATCAGTTCGGCCTCGATGTCGGCGAAGCCGAAGTGCTTCTTGTCGAGGTAGAACTTGATGCGCTTGCGGCTGATCCACAACGTCTTGATGGCGGGCTCGTAGCGCTGGCTGATCTCGTGGTAGGGCTTGTCCTGAACGGCCGCCAGGCCAGCGTTCATGGTGTTCACCACCAGGCGCTCGCCGACGTGCTCGTCCAGGAAGTTGGCCAGGATGGAGACGGGGCCGACTTTATTGTCGTCCATGGTGCCGCGCATGCGGTTGAGTTCCCGCATGAGCCACGGCCGGATGCGGCCGGGATCGAAGTCGATGACGCCGGCCTCGCGCGCCAGCTCGCCGCCGTAGAGCACCAGCGACGTCACCCACGTCCAGAAGCGTTCCTTGCCGGCCATGTCGAACTCCTCCTTCTCTTCGGCGCCGACCTCCGCTAGCCTGGCGCGGATCCTGTCGCGGTTCTCGACAAGGTGCTGGATGTACGCCGGCCCGGCGACGCCGTAGTGCTCGCGCAGCACGTTGGGGATGATGTCGGCGATTGGCCCGAACGCGTCCACGCGCGGGAACCGGAACTCGAACAATCGCAGGCTCTCGGCCTCGGCGTTCTGGTTCTCCAGCAGCAGCTTGGATTGCAGCGAGTTGTTGGTCGACATGACGAGCAGCGTCACCCACTCGGCGCCGGGCCGCAGCGTGTAGTCGGCGCGCATCGACGACCTGTTCTTGCCAGTGGGTATCGAGTACACGAGATCGCGCAGCGGCTCCGGCTTGATGGTCGTAGCCTCGTCCATGTACACCGGCAGGTTGTAGTGGGCGCCCAGGCGCTGCATGCGGGCCAGGTCGGTGTCGTTGCGGCCCACCCACGAGCCCTTCGGGCTGCCGTAGACGGAGCACATGAACTCCGCCATGGTGCTCTTGCCGACGCCCGACTCGCCGAGCGCGTTGACCGTGCAGCCCTGCCAGTTGGCGAGCTTCAGCAGCGGCGCTGCGAAGGCGAGCAGCAGCATGAAGGCGTGGGGCTCGAACCCCGGCGTGTCGAATACCTCGGTCAGCGTGCGCCACACGGCGAGGTCGCCGCGCGAGTGGAAGGGCTTCAGGAACGCCTCCATGCCGTGGCTGAAGCCAGCCTGCACGACCTCGCCGCGCTTGTAGAGCTTGTCGCCGAGCACGAACTCGGTGTCGTCGCGCTTCCATCCCTGACACTTAAACAATTGACGTAGCTTTGTTTGACTCTTCAGGCGTCTGATATAGGCGTCGCCGTACATATTGAATTTTCCCTTGATGAGCGGCTGGATGTGGTTGTCGCGCAGCGATACCTCGAATTCCGCCGGCTTGGCCAGTAGTGATGACCTCATGACACACTCCTTCCAACCTTCGTTGGGCAGCCAGTGCCGCCACCGCATGGTCTCGTAGCCAAGCTGTTCGTCATAGGCGAGTTCAACGGGGAAGCAGTCGAACTCGTAGATGAGATGCGTGACGCCGTCCTGCTCCACGTAGATGCCGCCGTCGAACTTGCCGGGCGTCTTGGGCTCGCCGCGCGTGAAGCCCTCGGGCGGCGCCGGCAGCGTCACCATGACAGGCATGGAGTCGGCGCCGTTCATGCGGACAGTCGGCGCCGGCGCGCTGACGACGTGCGTGCCTAACTGCGCCGGCGAACTGATCTTGCCGCGGAACGCGCAGCCGTCGCACCCGCCGGGGTTGCGACTCTCGAACGTGGTGCAGAGCGTCGCACCCATGGCCTGACCACGGATCTGAGCGATCTTGCGGTTCGTCTCCTCCACGGAGTAGGAGGCATGGCCTCCGCTCCACTCGTGGATGAGTTCGTCGCCCTCGACCGAGTTGCACAGGATCTGGATCACCGCATACCAGTGGGGCTCCGCTACCCGCCCTCTGGTATCACGTACTACACGGACTTGCGCGCAGCGATCAGCTACCTTGGTACCCGAGCACGGCGGGAAGGAGTTTTTGACGGCGAAGGCTTGGTTGAGCGTTTCGGTCCGGGCTTCGACTTGCCTCGGCCCTTCGGGAGGCTTGACTCCGACAGCAGCGAGCGCATCAGCGACACATCGTTGGAAAACCGCGAAAGCGACAGGAACAGCGTCGGCAATAAGCTCAACGGGTCGCGGTGCGGTGGGAACCTTACGGTTATGGGTTCCGACAGGCCGAAGGACACGCGCAAGGTCACTGGTACAGGCTGGGTCGGCGCGGAATTTGTGGTGCGCGCAGAGGGCTTTGAGGCTTTCCGCAGTTTGTTTCCAGGCTTCAGGTTGGATGTGATTTTCGAGGCTCCAATATATGTGGACGCCGCCGCCGCTGGATAATACCATTGGCATAGGCAGGTGGGTTGCCGCACAGAACAGCAACAGTTGTTCGCAGGCTTCTTCCTGCGACGCGAACTTCTTTGGGTTGCCGGCGTCGACATCGAGGTCCATGAAGAACGAACGCAACGCCCGGACGTTCTTGTGCGTGCGGACCTGGTGCCAGACAGAGCCATCAGGCTTGACGGTGTCGACGCTGCGCTCGCGGTAGGCAGCTACTGCCATGTAGGCGTGTACGCCGGCGGCGTCGTAGGCGTGCACCTGTTGCGCCAGTTCCTCGATCGAGTCGCAGACCTGGTTCTTGAATTTGCCGTTGATCAGCCTGGCGGCGACGTACAGGCCCTGTGCCGGCAGGATGCGGCGCAGGAATTCAATCGTGTCCATGGAGTCGCCCGGCGAGTTTCATGGCGGCGGCGTGCAGCCTGGCGTTGAACCAGCGGCGAATGGCATAGGATCTGACGACGCTGACCGCAGTGTAGATGAGGCCGATGTAGACGTTCGTCGCCACGGTCAGCGACGTGAAGCCGAATGCCGGCAGGATCAGCAGGTTGGCGACGAAGTTGATGCCGAACCCGATCAGCACGTTGACCCAGGACTCGATGAATGATCCAAGTCTTGTCTGGTTCATGACTCATCACCCAGCAACCAATCAACGAGTTGAATCCGCTCTCCTATCCAGGACATGCAAGGTACCGCCATCGAGTTGCCCAGCGCCTTGTAGCGCGGCCCGTCGGCGGCCGGCTTGCCGTGCGTGAATGGGATCAGTGTGTAGGGTGTTTCTAGGTCAAGCAGGAGCGAGAAACGCTCGGGAAGCGTTTCGTTTGGAATGCACCCACTTATGGCAGCCAGTACAGAGCAGAGCGAGGTTGCTACTGGCGAGATGCAGATCGGGGCGAGCGACCCAAGTGTGGATGTGGTGAACTTCCCCAGTGATGCAGCGTTCGTTGCACCGCTGGCAAATGCCGCGTTCTCGTTTCCAAATCGAGTGGCATTTTTTGCGCCATCTCGTGCTTGCGTAGAAAGCCTGATGTTCTGTAGTGATTCCGCCTTTCCAGTTCTGATTGCCAGCGCCAGATCGCGCAAGTGCGGTGCAAGCGCGGCTGCAATACCGGCGGCTTGCGTAGACGGGGGATACCTGTTTGATTCGGCCACACTGCTCGCAGACCACATCAACTTTCCGTGACTGCGTATTTCGTGAAGCAAGTCCGCGGAGGATGTACGCACACTCAGGGCTGCAAGCGGTTCGCGGTCTGCTCGGTACATGCTGGAAATGTTTTCCACAATGTTTGCATTCTGCGGATACCGTTGCGCGTCGACAGGCGAGGCATTGCTTGGCCACCTGAGACATGACAGCGCCACAGTGACAGTGTTGTTTTGAGGGTCTGTGCATGCTTCTACTGTAACGCGTTCCCGTATAGATGGAAAGCCTTGTAGTAACTCGCACTCGCGGGGCGTGAGGCGGCGGACTTGCATGTGGTTCAGTACATGCGCCTTGTCGCCTCCTCCTCCTGATGCCCGCAGTGCAGATGGCACGTCGCTCAGTTCGGCAGTGCCGCCGCCTTCTCTACCCCGTAGCGCAACTGCCACCGCCTGATGCCCGCCGCCGTTCTGATGCGAGTTGCTGTGGCCCATGCTGCGCATCGTCGAGGCGATCTCACCCACGCCGAAGCCATTCTGTCCAGAGGCTTTGCAGTCGAAGGCGATAGGTACCAATGGCGTGCCCCGCCCCGTGCCATCCTCGCTCGCATCAAAGCCCTCGCCGCGCAGCGCGTGGGCAGTATCAGGAACCAGCACGGCCGGGAACCTGTTCTTCTCTGGCATCGTCTGGCCTTTTTGCAGCACCGCATCCAGGGTTTGTGCAGTCTGGCCGCCGTCCCACCATGATCCGACCAGTGCTTCGCACCCGTGTCCTAAGTCGGCCCCTGATTTGAGAAGGGGGCTTGAGGAGGAGGAGGAGTAGCTTCCGATTCCACCACACTCGAAAGTGCGCGTTCCAGTTGCGGCGGCAACGCCTTCCCTCTTTTCTCGGCGCGGCGCAGGATGCCTCTGCAAGCTGTGGCGCTCAAAAAGAACCGCGGCGGCACGGCGCCAGTCTCCAAAATGTCCGACAACGAACACGCGACGGCGTCGCTGCGGAACTCCAAAGAACTGTGCGTCCAGGACTCGGTAGGCCCACCCATACCCGAGTTGGCCCAGCGCCCCGAGGAAGGTACCAAAATCCCGTCCTGATCCGCTGGACAGCACGCCGGGGACGTTTTCCCAGACAAGCCATTCAGGCTGGTATCTGTCCGCAATAGCGAGATAGGTGAGCATGAGGTCGCCACGAGGATCAGCCAGTCCTTTTCGGAGTCCGGCAACGCTGAAGCTCTGGCAGGGGGTGCCGCCGACGAGGATGTTGGGTTCATAGTTACTCCATTGAGACGCGAGAGTCATGTCGCCGAGGTTCTGCACCGTCGGGTAATGATGGGCGAGCACCGCCGCCGGGAACTTGTCTGTCTCGGAGAACGCGACCGCCTCGAACCCAAGCGGTGACCACGCCGCCGTCGCGGCCTCGATGCCGCTACACACGCTGAGATATCGCACCCCTACCCCCTCCGGTTACCGCGCCTCCTACTGCTGAATGGGGGCGGGCCTAAGTCCTTGCAGCCGGGCAGCCATCATGGCCACCCGCTCGCGCCTGACGCCCTTGTCCATCGCCTCGAACGGCAGTAGCTGCCGCTCGACGGCGACGACGAGCGCCTTGGTTATCGCCTCAGCCTGTCGGGCCAGCAGGCTGCCGACCCGCGGCAATCCGCCAGTAGACCACGTGTGGACGGTCTGTCGGCTGACGCCGTACATCTGCGCGAGTTCGATCTTCGTGAGACCGGAGTCGCGCAGCACGCGGGCGAAGTCCATCACGGCGCCGCGGCGAGACCGAGCTTGGCGCGGAGCTTCTCGGCCAGGCTGGCTCCGGCTGCCACGACCTGCGCGCTGGGTGCAGTCTGAGCCGCCGGCTGCGGCGCGGCACCGAAGCCGGTTGAGGGGGCCGCAGCCGCCGGCGGGGTCACGGGAGAGGGGGCCGTGACTTGTGCCGCCGGGGCTGAGGCTTGAACGGGGGGCGGGTAGGCAGCGATGAGCGCCTGACCAGCCGCTGATGTGGCACCCACGACGTCGATCGTCGCGCGGATCTCGGCGGGGATATGGCTGAGGTCCGGCGCGGCGGCAACATGGTCTCCAATACCGGGCGGCGTTATGGCATGTACTGTCGCCGCCGGCGCCGCAGCAGCCTCAGCCACCTTCGCGGCTTCCATCTCGGCGCGCGTGCGGCGCGTCCGCTTGGCAGGCTCGGCAGCGGGGGCCGCAGCCGCCGGCGGGGTCACGGGAGAGGGGGCCGTGACTTGTACCGCCGGGGCTGAGGCCCGGATCAGTTCCATGAAGTCGATGCCGGTCAGCGCCTGGTAGGTGCGCAGGCCGGCGTGGGTCTCCAGGCCGCCGACAGCCGTCACCGCCGCCTGTACGTGGGGCTCAAGGCCGGCGAACGGCGCCTCGGCAGTCGGGCCGGCGGGGGTGGCAGCAGCGGCAGCCAGGGCATGAGCACGGGCGTTCTCAGCGGCTTGGGCTGCCAAGTAGGCGGGGTCTGTAATCTGGCTTGCCCCAAACCCGCCAGTCTGGCCAGTCGCCGCCGCAGGGGCGACGTAGGCGGGCGCGGCGACATCCGGCGCCGGCAGGCCAAGGTTCGCGGGTGCAGCCAGTGCCGGCACGGCGGCGCCGCGAGACTGCGCCGTGATGAGCCTGACGTCGTCGCCCGTCTTGCGCTCGTTGACGCGGATAAACTCGGCTTCCGTGAGGAACCGATTGAAGCTGAACTGGAGGACGCCGTTGGCGGTCTGGTCGAATGTGACGTTGGTGACCAGCGTGGCGATGCCGTAGCCGCGACCGGACAGCGCCGACACGTAGGATCCCCAGTTCTTGAGGCTGCCCGCCTTGACCGCCAGACCGAGCATCTTGAAGTTGAGGTCGTTGACGGGCAGCACGGCGAGCTGCTTGCTGTCGCCGCACGCGCGCACCGGCTTGCCGGTCAGCTTACTTATCTTCGAGCCCCAGGCATACTGCGGGCAGGTGGCGCAGACGGGATTCTGTTTGGCTACGACGTCGGCGTCCGGCGTCACGCCGTTGGCGGACCGGCACGCCGGCTCCAGGTGCTCGCCTTCGACGTACTCGCCCTCGAAGAACGTGTGCGACAGCGCCGGGTTGGCGTCGACGACGACGATCTCCAGGCACATCATCGGCAGCGGCGGCTGGCCGGCGGCGGCGGGCGCCATCATCAGGACAGTCGTTTCGTCGCCGTCCTTGATGCTGAACTTGTTGGCCTTGATGCCGATGGTCGGGAACCCACCGGACCGCACGCCGCCGGCCGCCGCCGCGTTGGCAGCAGCTATGGCCGCCGCGATGTCGGGGGATTGCAGGTGGGCGGGAAGTTGCAGGTTGCTGGGGACTACGGATACTGCTGTACTCATGACTGGTTCTCCTGGGTTGAAGTAAGTGCTTTGCGTATTGCGGCGAGTTGGTTAATCATACTCACGACATCTTCGAAGTACACACGACGAATCATGGGGGGCGAGCCCCCGGCGCCCGGCATGGGGATATCGAACGCCGCCGGCCTGGCCTTCTCGATTTCCTGCGCGGCGGCAGCGAGATTCCTGTCGAGGTTGTGAATGAAAGTTGTTCCCTTCCCCACTTCGCCCGAAGTCAGCATGTTGTAGCAGGGCCAGCAGATGTTGTCGTAAAACTTGCCTTGGTCACTGCGGTTCTGGCAACCGTAGACGACACACTTACGGGCTGGCATCGGCGGGCACGGCGGTACGGGCGGCGGGGTCCATCCGATACTGACCAGCGCGTCTACGATCTGCGAATGGTACGTGTTCATGCCTTCCCCCTGCGCCACGCCAAATCCTTGAAACTCGTGTACCGGATCCCCGGCGGCTGGTCGCCGGCTTCGATCAGTTCCTTCGTGACGGTCTTATTTACTGCCTTGTTCAGCAGCGACCAGAGGCCATGGCGTTCGATGTGGCCGAGGATGTATTCCCACGCCATCTTCTGGTTCTGATTCCTGGCGACTGTGGCGAGGTCGTCGGGCGGCGCGGCCTCGCAGAGGATGCGATGGATGACTTGATCCATGTTATCCACGGTCACGCTGTCCTTGGTCGTCCAGAACGTCATGTGGCCCGTGGATGAACTTTTCCATTGCTGGGCGCCGGTCTTGAGCAGTTCGGCCTTGATGAAGCCCTCGCACAGCGCCATCTCCTCCATCATCGGCGCCAGCCTGGCCTTGCTCTCGGCCTGGACGGCAGTGATCTGCTCGTCCAGCTCGAATCGACGACTCATTACCTCGTCGAGGTTGATGTCTTCACTCATGGTTCCCTCCATCAGGTTGGTGATTGTAGCAGGTAAGACTGTAAAGTTCTTGGCAGGTTCAATTTTATTTCGGGTCCGAGAAGAGACTGGTACGCGGCGCTCATTTCCGCGCACTCGGGGCACACGGTTACGCCTAGCCGCTCGCCGCGCTCACAACACCACGGGCCTCGGGGTAGCAGCAACTGGTTCACAGCCCGACAAACCTCATTTTGCAGTATGTCGAACAGAATGCGTAGTTGCCCTCGAACGACGCATCTTCTTCTTCCATCTCCTTACCACACTGAGCACATTCTACTATCCCATTGAACGGGGTATATATGCCGTTGCCGTTCGACGGGAACTGCGCCGCTGTTGGATCGATGATGGTGCCATCTGGCTGCGTACACCACCAGTGGGGCTCGTTGGAATTCCATATCGGGCAGAAGTAATGTCCGCGGACAAGATCTAGCGACGGGATAGTGGCGCACAGCGCCTCAGATGCTGCTTTGCACTTCCCTCGGAACTGCGTGTATCCGTCGTTCATATTGACCCCACCCGAAAAAAGTAAGCGAGTTCCTGCCGGACCGCATCGCGTTCCTGCTCCACAACAAGGAGTTCGACAGCAAGTTGTTCGAGCCGGGTCGCCGCCGCCAGTCGCGCGTCTCGCACGACGTGGTCGTTCCACCCGTAGGGGTTCCGCAGGACGTGCAGGATGTGGTCGATCTTGGCCAGGTCGATGGTTGCGGCGGTCATACCAACCCCTCCTTCTTTTCAACCATGTCGAGGAGCAGTCCCTGGAACGCCTGGCGTTCGACCAGTCGCTTGTACACGCGCCGCTCGACCGCCGCACCGCTGAGGTTGACGATACACGTCGTCCTGTGTTGTCCGGGCCGCGTGATCCGACCGCAGGCCTGCGTGTAGGTGTCGTTAGAGTCGATGCCAGTCCACCACACCACGACGGATGCCTGGATCAGCGTAAGGCCGTGACTCATGGTGCCCGGATGTGCGACGATTATCTCCAGGTCCGACTTCTCATCCTCGAACCGCAGGAATATTTCGTTGCGCTCCTTGACCGGCGTGTCTCCGGTAACGATGGCGGTGTTCCAGTGCTTGTTCAGTTCTCTCGCGATCATGACTGTCATGGACGTAAACGGCACGAATACCAGGATCTTGCCGCCGGCCTCCTCGATGACCTCCATCAGGGTCTCCAGGCGGGTGCCGGTGTCGATCTCGTGCGGGCGGCCATCGACGTCATAGACGCAGCCGCCGGCGATCTGGAGCGCCTTACCCAGCTTCACGCCCTCGTTGACGGCACTGATACGCTTGCCCTCGACCTCGGTCATCAGGTCGCGCATGAGTTCCTTCAGGTGCTTGGTCTGCTCAGCGGACAGCGTGACGTCACGGGTCTGGTAGACGGTCGGCGGCAGGTCGATGCACTCGTCTCTCTTGAATCGTATGGCTGGCCGCATGACCTTGTGCACGATAGCCGTCGACTCAGCCCGCGGCGTCCAGACGTAGTCGGACTGGTGGTCCATGACCATGGCGCGAAACTGGCCGAAGAACTTGGGCACTGTCGTCGGCGTGATGAGGCGGCATTGGCCATAGGCGTCCTCTGGCGAGTTCGGCGTCGGCGTGCCCGTCATGCCCCACACCCAGGGTTTCGGCTTGCCGCTCGTGGGGTACAGGAACTCCTCCATCACCTTCCAGCGGCCAGTCTGTTTGTTCCTATACGTCGCAACTTCGTCGATTATGACGATGTCGATGTCGGGCCGCTTGGCAAGTTCTCTCGCGACTACGGCGATGCCATCGTGGTTGATGATATAGAAATCGGCCGGCTGGGCAAGCAAGCGGCGTCGCCGCTCAGCTGACCCGTGCAGCACGGCGAACCGGCGATGCGTGAAGTGGACGAACAGCGTGTCGCCCCACACGCGCTCCAGCGTGGACAGCGGTGCCACGACCAGCGCCTTGCGGCCGTAGCCCTCAGTCATGAGGTAGTCGGCAGCCCAGCACGCCGTTAAACTTTTGCCGGTGTTACCGGTAGCGAAGATGCACCCGTTGCGCCGCAAGAGAAGAAACCCGGACGGGACATTGAAGCAGTACATGAACCCGTCTGGAGACGGCTCCCGCCACACGTTCTGGGATTTGCCGCCCGCACCTACGCCTTTCAGATACAGGAGTGACGCTCCTGCCCTAGCGTGTACCACGTATTCAGGTTTGTGCTCTTCGCGTTCGGATACAAATAGCGTAGCTGTTCTGCCGGTGGCAGCATACGCATACTGGATGAAATCTGCGGACGCCTTAATAGTCGAGAAGAACTGCGAGGCGCCGGACTTACGGGCGCACCCATCCCAGTGAACGGCTTCGCCCGCTATCACTTCGAGCTGCGATATATCGCACTCCCAGAACTCAGGACCAAACTCCTTAGTATGCAGCGGCGCCTGAAACCGGAACACCGTGAACCCCTGCGCCGTCGGATAGTCGTTACTGGATTCTTTCCATTCGATGCCGGCGGCAGTGAGAAGGGTGCGCAGCCTGTCTTTTTTGCGCTGCTTTTTCACGCGCACGACACACCCATCAGATATGTACGGGAAGTGTCCGTCTGCAATGACGGCGACCATCACGCGTAGCTGTGCGTCATTGAGTGGAAACGCAGTTGTTATCTTGGGGGTGAACGTGGTAATGAACCGCCCCGGCCACCCCATCACAGAATCCTCATATCTGGATTCGACATACGATGCAGGAACCGTCATCCGCCCTCCCGTGCTCGCGACATACAAGACTGTGTGGTCTGGGCTAAGCAACTGATCGATGCCGTACGTCGTCTTGAATCTGATCATCTCCTCACAGGGGCGTCTAACGAACGCCGTGGGGGTGACGAACTCGACAGTCCCGTCGAGGTTGTACTGGCCTACCTTGCCATTCTCATACGAATCTATGCGCCGCCATCCGGCCGGCGACAGGTATTCGGTTGACGCGTCTACACAGCCGATGTCATTAAGCACGTAGCCGTGCGGGTTGGTGACCATGAAGCCGGCCGTCACGGCCTGGTGGGCGAAGGGCTGCGGGATGGTTGACTGGTCGCGCGGCCACGAGTAGTAGTGCTGGATCGGCGACTCGGCCGGCACGCCCAGCAGCGCGAGCCTGGCGACGGCGTCGATGGTGTGCGGCATGCAGACGAAGCCCGGCGCCAGCGCCTCGGCACCGCGGATGGTGGCCAGCACGCGCGGGTCGTCGGTCTCGACCACCAGCGCGCGGTCGTCGGGGAGGACGGTGACGGTCACTCCCCCAGTACCTCCACGGCGCGGCGGTACGCCTCACAGCGCTCGGGCTGCTTGCAGAACTGGTCGCAGACGCGCTCGTACTCGACAACCAGATCCCGGAGTATCTCCGGCGCCAGGTCTCGTAGCTGGCGTTCGCGCAGCACGCGCGCCACGCGGTCGGCGTGCTCGGCGTTGCCCACGGTGTGGATGTCAGCCATCACTGGTCTCCCGGCACGGCGAGCCCGAGTTGCAGCCGCAACATGCGGCGACTCATCTCCATGCCGTCGATGTAGCCGGTCTCGTATGACTTCGTAGCTGCGTCGGCGTGCCGGGAGACCAGTTCGCCTATCGTATCGATCATCATCTCCTGGAACTGTGTCTTCTCCCAGGGGACATCGATCGGCACTACGCCGCTCTTGAGTTGCCCTACAGCATAGGCGCATTCATCGCGTTCTTTCCTGTGGCGATCATACACATCGTTCATGGCTTCTCTCCTGCCAAGGTCGGAATCACAAACTGCACCTGGTCAGCCGGCACGCTTTCGACGTGGCCATCGGGCCACTCTACAATGGCGGTCGTGTAGTTGCCTGGACCGCCATCAAGTTCCTCGTATCCGACGCCAAACTGATGGAACAGCGCCTCGCCCTGTGGCTCCAGAACATACGTTTTCTTGTACGTACTTCCTTCGACTGAGTGCGCTATGAACTTGCTGACAGTCACTTTCCTGAGATCATTTCCCATGCTTCTCTCCCGTCAAGTCTCGAATGGTGGCCTCCAGTGCCGCCAGGTCGTCGTAGCCGTCGCAGCAGATGGACAGCCCGCCGGCCCCGAGCACGCCCTCCATGAACTCCTCCTGATGCGCCGACATGCCGCGCCGCAGCTCGCCGCGGCGGCCCGGCCGCTTGGCCTCGATGCTCAGGAACACGCCGATCTTCTTGCCGACCATCGCAGGCGTGATGACGACAGGCAGGGCGGCGATCCTGTCGTGTATGCCGTGCACGCCAAGCGCTGTCTGAACGACGGCGAAGTTGAAGGCGTCGCGGCGGTCACACCACTGTCGAACGACGTCCTTAACGTGGTTCTCTGTCTCCAGGTTCTTCATTTCCCCTCCAGTTGAGCAATTCGATTGAGCGCCGCGATTAGCCGGCGTCGCAGCCTGGCGTTCTCCCGCAGCAGGGCGTTGATGGCGAGGCGCAGCGACCAGCGCCGGTACTTCGGGTACATCACGCAGCGATGGGGAGATTCGGTAGCAGCATCCAGTGTGTTACCGGATGGTCCACGATCGCCCAGTGGATCTCCTCGTACTGGTTCCACTCGTACCAGCCCTCTGGCCAGTACGTCGTGTCGGTGACCTCGTCGTAGTCGGCGCCGTCGCCGTCGTTGAAGTAGCCGTAGTTGTCCTCGTCTACCTCGAACTTCGCCGCGTGTGCGGCGCGGAGGATCTGCCGGCCGCACGCCACCAGCACGGGCATCCCGCTGACTGGGAGCCTGTCCTCTACCGAGATCCATACCTTATCCATCTCACTCTCCTGGCGGCCCCTCGGCCTTGTCACAAATTCCGGCTTTGTTCGCCCCGCACTGCCGGCACGACTTGGCGCCGCGCCGTGGCGCCGCCGGCCAGTGGTTGGTTCGGTACGCGACTTGCAGGCGCTCGACTTCCGGAAGTAGGACTGCCCAGAGTTCGGGGAGTTCCTTGCGCCTAAACTTCTCGTCACTGGTCTGGCCATGCTTGAGCCAGATGTAACTGGTGTCGATCGTTTCGAGTTCGGGGAACTGGTGGAACGCCGTCGCCGCGAACAGCGCGAGCTGGTCGTTGTCGGGCCAGATCATGCCGGCCTTCCAGTCGCCAATGAAGGCGTAGCTGCCGTTGATGACGGCGACGTCGTAGATGGATCGGCACCACGCCTGCCGGTCGAAGTAACCGCACGGCTTGAACGCCTGATCCAGGGTGACGCGGAGCTGGGTGTACTTGACGCCCGGCGCGGCGAGCACCATGGCAGCCATGGGTTCGTAGGGCGCGTACTGCGCGGGCAGCGGCGTGCCCTTGGCGATGCGCTGCGTGAGGGCGTCGTCGATCCTGTTGCCGGCCAGCATAGCCTCGGTCTGCACGAACTCGACGCGGTCGGCCGAGCCCTTCGGCGCCACGTTCTTGTGGTAGAACATCCGCGGACATTCCATCCAATCTTTGCGTCGGCTGTGGCTCCACGCGATGAAGTCGGTTGTCATAGTTTTACCTGTATGGGTGTCGTGCATTCCGCGCAGCACACACGCCAGCCCTCAAATTCCCCAAGAGGCTTCTTGTGCAGCAGGCAGTTATCCATGATGCCGACGTGTGGGCATTTCCTTTTGTAGCCGACCTCGTCCCAGGCGCGCTTGCCGTCGCCAGTGAACTCACAGAACCGGATCGTTTCGGTTGTCATAGTTTTACCAGGTCTCCGTTACATAGTTCGTTGAGGAACTGTTCGTCTTGCCAGCCTTTCGGGCCGCCGAGCGGGTGTGGGTGGGGCGGTGAATAGTTTAGTTCCTGTTGGTAATGCTTCTAGTCGTTTGAAATCCTCTGCGGATACATGGAAGCACTGGAACTGTTGAGTCTCTAGTTTTATTGCCACCGGCTTCTGCTCCGCGAGGTAGGCGGCGAGGAAGCGTTGGGCGAAGTCGATAATCCACTCGTCGTTGATCCACATGGCACGTTCTTTTCCAACCCGCAAGGCGAGTTCCTTGATGTCAGTCATTTCTTCACCTTCCCAAGCTTAACCGCGAGTTCGTGCTTCTCCCAGCCGGCCAGGAACATGACGGCCTGCTTCCAGTCCTCGAAGGTCTGTAGCGTGATGTCGTTGGCGAAGCCGTGCTCGTTGCCGCCCTTGGTCTGGAGGCATATCATGCCGGCCCCATAATTATGGTCCTGGATCAGCCGGAAGCCGTTGCGATCGGCCATGCCAAACGCCACATCGATGTTGTTCTTCTCTTGCCAGGGGGTCATATGTGTGCCCACCGTTCTCTGCGTTTAATTCGGCTGATAGTCATTTGCCCTACTCCATATTCAGATGCGATAACATGCTGTGGCCTGGCGTCTGCGCGGATTCTAAGTACCTGTTCTGCGTTAAGAGGAGACAGGCGCTCTTTGTGTTGGGTGGTAAGAGGGCGCCCTTTGTTGGCCGCCAGTAGCGCCGCTGCTGCCGCGGGCGGCATCCCTTTACCGAAGCGAGGGTGCGCCGCACCGCGCGGCATGCGTTCAGGGTGGGTTATTGCAGGGCTCGGCGGCCTGCGCCCTCTGGCGTCTTTATCATGCTCGTTATCCAACTGCGTACCAACATATAGATGTCGCGGATTGACACACATGGGAGTGTCGCACCTGTGTAGTACCCACAGCCCTGAAGGTATTGGCCCCACATACACCGTGTAGTAGTGCCGGTGGGCTCGAACAGTCTTACCCCGCACTTTCAGCTTCCCGTAGCCGTCTTGGCCGGGCTTACCTGAGAATATCCAGCAGCCAGTATTGCTAATGGTGTGGAAGTCTAGCGAAGCCATGATAGGAGCACTTGTATGTCTATTTCCATACCGCTTGCATTTCGATGTCCGCCGCCGCCGAACGCCTTGGCGACAGCGCTGACGTCGTAGTCGCCATTGGAACGCAGCGAGCAGTTGGCTACCATCTTGGTCTGGTTCAGGGTCCAGCACAGGCCGAACGTGCCGCTCTGCACGGCGAGTTCGTGGCCGACATCAGAGGTCAGGTGCGGCGGGCAGTTGGCGGCGAGGCCAGGCAGGTTGAATTGATATTCGATCTCGACCCCATCCACCAACTTCCAGACAGAGCACTTCCTGGCGCCGCCCTTCACCACAGCCTGCACGTTCTGGTCGTGGGCGCGAAGGATGGCAGCGCCCTCGTGAATCATCCCCTCGGCATCGGAGTCCTGCGCAAAGTTATCCCGCCACTGCGCGAACGACCACGGCGCGTAGCTCCACAGCGCCTTGCTGAACTCCTTGGTGCCATCGATCCGGAACTGCCAGCGATCGTAGTCGTCGATATGTTGGATCAACTTGGGAACCTCGGTGCCGGGGCAGAAGTATTCCCAGGCGATCAGGGCGCCGGACCTGTTGTTGTCGAGAACAATGTAGGCGTCTTTTGCGCCGCCGAATGACTGGTAGAAGTCGCGTTCCCCGTCGTCGCACCACATTTGGAATGCAGATAGGTGGTGATCAAGCCAGACGACACGCTTGGCCGACGCGAACAAGGCGTCCATCACTTCGCGCGGGAAGCTGAAGTCGAGGATGTAGACGTCGTTGTCTTTTGCAGCCAGCGAGACTTTCATGTCGAAGTCCGCCGGCGTCGTAACTTCGCCGTATCGGCACGCCACGTAGTCGGCGCTGTCACCCAGCCGGAGCCAGGCCGCGAAGGCGGCGCCGAATCCGTCGGCACAGTTGGCATGATAAATCACTAATGGCTTCATTCTTAGTCTCCGTCGTTATCCCAACACTCGATGTCCGCATCGGCCGCCGCTGCCGGGTCGGTGCTCAGTCCGGCGCCGCATTCCAGTTCTACTTCCAGCGCGATCTCGGCGGACTCCCGCGCCTGTTCTGGGGTCATGCTGCCGCGGGCCTGGTAGCGCGCCGCGCACAGCCTCAACCATTCATAGCTGTCCATGTTGTTGCCCTCACCCATCCAAGTTGTCGAAGTCCGGAAACTGCGGCTCCGTCATCGGTGCCGGCGGCTCCATGCGGACGAACCGGGCGGCAGACGACAGCAACTGGTCGACGCCCTTGTGCAGGTACTCCAGCGTGTGGTAGTTGAATATCTCGCGCTCACCGGCGAGCACCGGCAGCGGGTTCTCGGATTCGTGGGCACAGACGGCGGCGACGGAGTCCCTGTAGACGTGCCACACGTTGCCGCCGGGGGTCGCGTGCACCCACGCCTGTTCGTTCGCGAACCGCACGTCGGAGCACACGAAGAGTTGCGGCATGAGTTCGGGGTACGCGGCGCGGCCTCGCAGAGCGACGATGGAGTCCGTAGCCTTATTGACCCAGTACTCCGAGTCCTGCGCCCTTCGGTACTGTGTCCCCCACCACTGGAGAACCTGACGGGGCGACAGTGGGAGGGCGTCAAGGTCAAAGTAACTGTCATAATGCCACTTGGCAATCTCGGCACGCGCGATAGGGACGAATCCGGTGTCGACGCAGTTCCGGAGCGCCAGCAGCGGCGTTTCCATTTCCTTTGTGTCGCGGTCGCGCAGCAGGCCCTCAGTGACGCCGAACGCCGCCGATACTTCGCGGCGCAGGGCATCAGCAAACGAAAACTGAATAAACCCGTAGCGCCGCACGAGATAGTCTGCGACTGAATCTTTCCCACTTCCTGCCCGCCCTGCCAGACCGATCAAAATCATGATGCCTCCTTTTTGTATCCAGTCCCGTAGCAGTCGGGGCACTGCCATGTGCTGAATGAGATGTCCCCCGGTTCGGCGTCATCACACTCGCCGCGCCCGTCGCATGTAGGGCACTTCGCTGCTGCAAGGAGGGCTTCCTCCTCACGCCATTTAGAACTGTTCATGACGCCCCCTTCAATGTGTCTCCAATCTTGCCTTCACCGATGAGCGGCAGCCCTGGCGCCCAGTCTGGCGTCCTGCTCATCTCCTGAACCATGAACGCCAGCGCGTCCGCCGCCGCGTCTTCTGGTACTACAGTCACGACGTCGTCATAGGTAGACAAGGCGACGCGCAATAAGTTCCCGATCTCCAGCAGTTGGCGGCTGACGATGCAGTAGTGGACGCACTGCACGGTGTTTTCGACTAGCTTGGCGCCGAATAGTTTCAGTCGGTTGCGACCGTTGAAGTAACTGGCCTGGCCGTGCTCGTCGCGCGAGATGCCGTCGTATCGCATGGCCAAGCCGTTGGGCATCCAGATCTTGTCCTTGGCGGTACGCATGACGCCGTGGGCGCCGAACACCATCTCGCGACCCTGGATCATGGCGTTGATTACCTCTTCCATCAGGCCCCAGTACGCGACGATGCGCTTGTACTTGTCGCGGTACCTGTCAATCAGCGCGTTGGTCACGGCGGCGTGGATGAGCATATCGTTTAGGTTTAAACGACTTGGTAACTCGGATACCGCCTTCACCTTGCCGGGGTTATTGAGGAAACGACTCGGGTCGACTTGCAGGGTCTCCATGTCGGCCATCCCGAACTGGATGGGAGGCGCCCCCAGCATGCCCTTGAGCAGCTCGGCGCTGGCTTTCAGGTACCCCATTCCGAAGCCGCATCCCAGAATTTGAACCTTGCCTAGTTGGCCAGGTATGTGGTCAGGCGCCACAACCTTTCCGTCTGGCTGAACTATTTTCAGTTTCCGATCAACCGGCCGGCCATAAATGACTGATGCGTGCTCGCTGTAGACGTCGCGACCCTGGGCAAACGCCTCCACGAGGTCGTGCTGGCCAGCCAGCCAGGCTGTGATGCGGGCTTCACCCTGCCCCGAGTCGGCCGTGATGATCTTGTGGCCGGGCGGCGCCATGATGGACGCCGCGATGACCGAGAGTTCGGGCCGGTTCTCGTTGTGCTTCGACGAGATGTTGAGCCAGTTCATCTTGTCGCCGCCGCCCATGCGGAACGTGTGCGCGGCGCCGTAGGACACGTAGACAGGCATCGCGCCGCGCTCGGCGCAGTGCTGGTACCGCGCGGCCCGCGTTTCGACGATGTTCGATTTCACGGCTATGCGCGCCTCGGCGATGCACCGGACCTCCTCGTCTTCGTCCTCCAGCAGATCCTGCATGCCGGGGTCCGTCTTGGCGAAGGCGTAGATCTGCTCGCCGGTCGTGGGACTGGTCTTTACAGGCGGCTCGACGCCGTACTCCCGCAGCAGGGCGGCGAGCTTGTCGTTGGACCCCACGATCTTCTTGTCGACGCCGGTGCCCGCGCACTTCTTGCACGGCAGCACGAGGTCGGGCGAGATGGCCTGGGTTCGGTCGGCGCCATCGCCGCCGCACACTGGGCACAGCATGCCGATGCGCCGCAGCACGTCGATCTTGCGCCGGCGCTCCGTCGCTACCGCGCCGCGGAGCCTGTCGACGTCGCCCAGGAATACCGGCTCGGTGAACATACGCACTACGGTATCGATGACTTGCAACTCCGCCGCCGGCATCTGCTCCAGGAATATCTGCGCCAGGTCGTAGGTACGCTCGCAGTCGTTGACAGAGTAGGCGCCGTACTCCGCCCGCTCTTCCCTGCTGAAGTCGGCGGCGCGCTTGCCCTTGGCGAACGTCACGTAGTCGCCCTTGCGACCGGGCAGGTGGCGGATGCAGAGGTCGTGCAGCGAGTTGCCGGCTTTCGGGCCGTCGAGCACGCGCGCCATGCTCAGCGTGTCGATGTGCATGGCCGGCCGGATGCCGTGGTGATGGGAGAGGATGAGGCCGTCGAAGTGGCTGTGATGACAAATGAGTGCCGTGTCGGCCCAGTCCACTTCTTCTCGCAGGAACGCGGCGGCGCGGTCGGGTAGCAGCCAGAACGCCTTGGTGTCGTTCACCTTGACGCCCAGCAGGATCTCCTCGAAACGGCCATCACGGACATACGCCTCCGTCGTCATGTTCGACAGCGTGTAGTCGGCGGCGTAGTATGTCTCGAAATCGCATACTATGGTATCCATCATGCCGCATGTACCTCGCAGTAGTCAGGGCCTCGCGTGGCACACTCGCAGGCACCCGGCCCGTCACGATGATAGAGTTTAGGCGGCTGACATATACGTCGCCCGCCTTTAGTGACGACCCACATGCACATGTCGGGCGTGCGGTCCGCCTTCTCGCCGTCCTCAACCCCAGCGCGGTAGGCCAGCGCGATGACGTGCGCCAGGGCGGCGTCCATGCGGAACCGCGCGGCGGGGTCCGCGACCAGGAACCGCGCGAACTCGGCGCGCATGTCGTCTAGCATCAGGGGCATGATTCGTCCAGACCATCAGCCATGCGGAGCAGCATAAACCGAATAGGCTCGCCCTCGCCGTAGACATGGGCGACCTGTTCGGCCGCCTCTCTCAGTATCGCAACCTGCGCGGCGCGGAGTTGGTCGGCAATTTTGCACTTTCCATCTGACACGCAAGGCTTGCAGATAAGCCAAGGCGAGTCATTAGATGCGCACTCATTAGGGATCATGTCTGCTCCGGCATGGCCTTGGGGTCGTCGTAGATCTGCTGCTGGTCGCTAGTCATCGCGTCGCCCTCCCGGCGCCTGACGTGTGGTGGCGGCGCCAGACCTGATAGAACAGATCCTGCATGGCGGCGCGGGCGGCGTCGGCGGCCTGTAGGGCGCGCGCGGGATCAGTCTCGATCAGTTCCATGCAGCGGCTGAGGTTGCGGTCGACGGCGGCGCGCGTGGCGGCGAGGTCTGGGGTTGGCCACGTCATGTTGTTACCCTTCGGTGTTCGTTCATTCTTCCCTCACTCATCAGTTGATAACAGGCCAATGGCCTCTTGTTCTTCCAGCACTCCGACCGCGAGGCCGTCATTTAGTTCCGCGACCGCTCGCACGGCTTCGGTCTCGGCTTCTACCGTGCGGTCGCGCAGGTGGGTCTTTACGGGGTCGTGGTGGCTGCCCCGGCGTCGCCACCAGCACGACTCGCCGCCAGGGCTGTACTCGCCGGGGTCGGTGTCGACGTCGGCCTCTTCAGCTTTCAGGTAGTCCGATAACATCGTCATCGTGTCCTCCATTTCTTGAGTAGGCTGTCGATCGACAGCGAGTCGGGCTGCCCAGCCTTCTCTCGTCGCCGGGCGTGGCGCTGCCGCACCATCAGCAGCAGGTCGGCCTGCTGCTGTCGGGTCAGGCGCCGGCGTGTCGGCGGCCGCGGGGCCATGCTAGCCGCTGGGAGTACCAGGCTATCGAGACGTTCGGGCAGTGTCGTCGGCTTCATCAGGATTGCGTGGAGTCGGTGCGGTAGAGTTATACGCCAGATGGCGAACACATCACGTTATACCTCATTGCCCCACACCGTCCAGCCGTCACGCGGTCGGCGCGCAAACAACTCAAGGCGCGGGCCGTCGCTTACGGTTTCGATCAAATCCTGAAAGAACTCAGGCTTAGTGCTGTGCGAATTGTGCGGCCTTTTCACGTTCCACCAAGTACTGTCAATGCGCGGCTTCTTTGGCATCTTTCCCTTGCGCCCGAGAATCAAAAACTCCGTGGTCGGGCAAAACAACCCGCCTTGACCAGTTCCGCGTGGAGTCTTGCACCACGTCAATGTCTGGCAGTATTTGAAACCCCATGCAGCCAACACCTTGAACGCATCCGGCAAATACTTCTGCGTCGTCCAAAGGTACAAATCGCAGTCATCGGCAGCGAGTTCGCCTACTTTCAGGGCGCAAATTTCGTCCACACTCATAGTCGGGTATGGCATCGGTATTTCCTTGTTCGTTTCCTCGCAAATACCAGAAACAAGAAAAGCCTTTTCACTCGCCTTTCCCCACTTACCATACTTCCACGGCGGGTCTGCAACAATCGTGCGGAATCCACCATGAGGTATAACCAGTCGGTCAAGCGGACATTCATTCCGCTGCGCTTCATTCACGCGGCTTACCTCCAGCGTTGGGGCGCAGCAGTGACCACGGCCCGAAGTTGTCGCCAGCCGAAGCCCTCGCGTTCGGGTCTGTGTATGGCACCGCCATCTTGTCCATCTTCTCGTCGTCGGTTGCCACTACTTCAATCCTGTAGCCTTCGCCGTCGCACACGAAACACTCGGCCCTACCTGTCCCGGTTTTCAGCGCCGCATCTATCGCATCGCGCAGCAACGTCAACGCTTCGTGCGTTCCGGCAATATAGGCTTCGTCGTGCCAAATCTCTTGGCTGTAAATGTGCAGTGTTTCCATCGTCATTTCTCCGTAAGTGTCAGCGCCCCAACCCGGCGCTCAACGCGGACGCTGCGCTATCAGGCGTCTCGGTGGCCTTCGTGTTCTCATCGCTCATGGCTTCGTTTCACTTTCGTGGCGCGCAGCGCCGGTTAGCTCTACGTTAGGCCACATCGCCGAGCGCATGTCGCCGTGCCTGCTCAGAAAGCCAAAGCGCCTCTTTGCGGTCCATCCGCGAAGACCGCACTACCAGACGCCCGTCCCCGTCGTAGCCAACCACGAGCACATCCTGCATGTTGCCGGTCCTGGTGAACTCCAGCGCCGACAGCAGCGCTTGTTCTGGTGTCATCGTTACCGTGGCAGGAAAGGCAAACACGTTCTGCGCTACCGCCTGCGCCGTCCCACCAGCGCCGACTTTTGCCTTCAGTTCCGCAATCGCGGTCAGCGTCTGGTCGGGGTCGCAGCATCCGTCGTCACCAATGCCAAGCGCCTCATCAATCGCGGCCAGCGTGCGAACCGCCTGTTCAAACATGCTCTTGTAGTCTGTCATTTCCGTTCTCCGTTTCCACCAGCGGCATAACCCGTCAATCCACGCGGACCCGCTAAAGCGGGCCGGTGATTTTTGCGTTATGCCCCACGTTCAGCCGCATCGAGTAGTTCGCCAATGGTCAGCGCGAAACGTTGGTACGACCACAGCGCATCCTGCCGCTGCTCATGGCGCTCCGCGTGTTCCTTCGCCAGCCGAATGCGCTCTCTCAGCGGCAGCGGAAACAGCGGATCCGGTGACGCACTCCACTCGCGCTTCCATTCAGTAATTGTTCTCGGTGCATTCGTTTCCATGCTTCCTCCTGTGTGGCATAACCCTACGGTCGACCCCGTTCGCTTCGCTCTCTGGACGCTGCGCGATGAAGCCGCGCCGCGCCGGTCACCTACACGTTAGAACGCAGCATCTGCGCCGCTCCGGATACCGTTCGCGTCCATCACCATGCTTGGCGCCCATCCGGGGCCGTTGATGAACTTCAACCACGTTTCAACGCTGCTGCCTTTGTCGGCACCCCATCGCGTTCCGGCCATGTGCTGCGCCAATTCTTCGGGCGTGGCGAATACCGGGGAAATCGGGCTGCCTTCGCTGACAGTCTCCCAAATCTGGTAGCCGTCGCCAGTAGGCGGCTCGCTGCGCGTCCAGTCGTCTGCCGCCTGCTCGGCTTCAGGAGATTCCCAGATCGTCCCGTTACCGTTGCATTCCTGGCACGTCCCCCACTCTTCCGGCAGTCCCGCTGCTGCAATGATCTTCTTCGTCGCAGACCATTTGTCGCAGGCGTCGTGCCCCATGAAGGACGGTGTGCGGCCAGCAAGGCCAGCAGTCAGTTCTGCCATGTCCGCGCCGCACGTCTTTCCTTGCGTGCTGTAAAGTGGTGCCTCGCACAAGTAGGGGTGGCATGCGCCTCTCAGCGCGTCGGTTCCTGACAGCATCAGCAGCGACACAAGGTCGCCAAGGCGCTGGCTTGCCGTTGTGGCTCCGCTGCCACTGCAAGCGGCGCAATTGTGACTCTTCGCGTAGTGCGGGTTCAGGAAGCCGCTCCACGGCTTGTCCATCGGCCACTGAAAATCCAACGGCACGCGCTTCAGTTCTCTTCCCATCGTCTTCTCCTTAAATGCGTTCTAACTAATCGTTCCAGCGGAGCCACGCGATAATGCCGCTCAGCCCCCTCAACTCAAACGTTGGGCGTCACCAGTCCACGCGGGCCACGCTTCAACCCGGCGACGCCATTGCCCTTGCGCAACTTCATAGGGGCGCGCAAACCCCTGCCGTCCCCGGCTCTATATAAAATGGCCGGCATTTCAGCCGGTGCCGCGCTAGGCCCGCAGCAAGCCAGTAGTGGCCATGATTGCCTCCATCAGTTGTTGTTCGCGTCCTGCGATTCATTTCGCCGCCCAACCCGTCAGTCCACGCGGACGCCTTCGGCGCCGAACATTATGTTGACTCCAGTATGGCGTCAAGGTGGGCGAGCGTCTCTACGCCAGCATCTTCCAATCTGTCGAGGAGGGCCAGCGCGGTGTTCAACTCGTCGACGGTGTTGATGTCGGCGTCGTCGAGCCGGGACAGGAGGGCGAGCGCGGCGCCGAGATTGTCGACGGTGTTGATGTCGGCGTCGGCCAGCGCGTCGATCATCTTGACTGTGGTGTCCAGGTTCTCGATGTCCAGCTCGGCGGCGCCCAGGGCGGCGATGCTGGCCGGCGTGAAGCCCGCCTCTTCCACTGCCTCAAGGATGGCGCACTCGTCGTCACTGGGTTGCAGCCGTTCAACCCAGTCGACCAGCCACATGAGGTCATCCGGCAGTTCGGCGCGCAGCGCGTTCAGGGCGTGCTCGGTGCCCATGTTGTTGAGCAGTGTGGCGGTGATCATGTCCATATCCTCTTGGCTGATTTTACAACGGCGGGCGCGGGCGTACATGTAGCGCGTATCTGTCGGGCTTCGTCGCGGTAGTGGACTGCCGCCCACGTCGCGGCGGCAGTAGTGCAGAGCAGGACCAGCACGGCGCCGATAACGACGTTGTCCGCGGTTCTGGGTTTCATGGTTCCCCTTTCGTTGTGGGCGCGGCTTCGCCTTGAATACGTTCTGACACCATCGCATCAAATGAGTTCCACCTGCCGTGCGCTTCATCATAGGCGACGCTGATGCGCTGCCGCGAGTCCGATACGGCGCGGCGATCGTGCAGGCACTCGGCGAGGGCGCGGCCGTGCGCGATTATGGCGTGGTAGTGCGCGACGGCGCTCATGTCGCCGCGTACAACATGTATGCCAGCAGGTTCAGGACTGCGAACACCGCGACGGCTTCACGCCATGCAAATGGTTCGGGGCGGTTCATAGCTGCCACCCGCGGATAGCCGCCACTGCGGCGACGTACTCGACTGCCGCCAAGACTTCACGGCGGTCCGGCTTGTCGGCCCAGTATTTGCGGGCCTCATCTAGGCGCTTTTCACGGCATCCGATGCGAATAGATAGGCGCCCATCGCGCTGCCACCCATATGCAGTCCACCCATCTGGGTAACCGGCTCCGATTATTCCGTCGGCCCCGTACAAGTCGGCCCTGTACAAGTCGGCCGCGCTCAAGTTGGCCCCGTACAAGTC
>OFSE01000095.1_pt1 | contig 30767 bp, 32 predicted proteins | sample 1543261 | NCBI WGS metagenome assembly OFSE01 (sample SAMN07774225, study PRJEB24372) | wastewater metagenome | isolation source: Exp Tend VB 50WW | collected 2016-02 | reverse complement strand
GGGATGACATGGCCGCCCCTACAGCAGCCCCCGCAACCTTCGGAGCCGCCGAACTGCTCACCTCTCTGGAGGAGGAATTGCAGGCGGCCCGCAAAACCATCGACCTGCACACCCGCCACGCTGAGCGGGGCCGTCGCCACCAAGAGGCCGTCGCCAAGCGCGCCAAGGCAGAAGAGCGGTTCGCCGCCGTCAAAAAGCTGGGAGAAGCCCTGAAAGCTCTCCAGGCCAGCGAAGCAGAGCGGGCCTTTGCGCCCCTTACCACCGCCACAAACGAGCTGCTGCAGCAGATGCGGAGCCCGTTTCGGCTCCAAGTCAACAGCGCCGCCGACTTCGGGGCGACCGATGCCCGCCGGAATGGGGCCTATGTTGCTTTCTGGTCGCTGTCCGATGCCGAAAGGGCGTGCGTCGGGGCTGCGATGGCCCTTGCGCTGGTGCGGCTGTCCAAGAGTCCCTGGCCCGCGTTGGTGATGGATGGACTGGAGAAGATGGACCCTCCCACTTTGGAGGGCTTCTTGAATGGAGTGATGGCCGCTTTTGCGGCAGGATGGCTCTCTAATTTTGTGGGCGCCCATGTTGCTGGGAGCAGTGTGGAAATCCAGCACCAGGGGGTGGCCGTGCATTGGATGCCGCCTGGCGTCGAAGTCACCTTTGAGGAGATCTGATGCTCTCCCCCGCCCAACAACGAGCAGTTGACGCCACCGACCCCCGAATCTTGTGCCTTGCGGCACCCGGATCGGGCAAAACCCGCGTAATGGTGGAACGGGTGGCCCGCCTGCTTCGGCAGGGCTTCCACCCCAAAGAGATCCTTGTCCTCACCTTCACCCGAAAAGCCGCCGGGGAACTGGCAGATCGGGTGCGGGCGATGGGTTTACGGCCCCCTCGAATCTTCACGTTTCATGGGTGGGCTGCGACCTTGCTTCGTGAGTTTCACGACGTCATAAACTGGGCGTGGAACTTCTCGATCTATGACGACGCAGATATGGAGGATTTGACCCTCTATTCTGGGTCCGAACTGGGTCTGACGAAGAAATGGAAGTCCGCAAAGCGCCTGATCAAAGAGGAAAGTGTAAGAAGCTACGTTCGCCGTCTCCTCTGGGAAGCGAACGCCACTGATTATGATGGTCTTGAATTCTTTCTCGCGAAAGTCCTCCAGGAGCGCCCCGACATTACCAGTCGATACACTCATGTTCTGGTGGATGAAGGCCAGGATACCAGCGACATCCAGCAGAAAATCCTGGTAGCGCTGAACCCGCAAAACCTGTTCGTAGTTGGCGACCCTGGCCAGTCGATCTACGGCTTCCGTGGGGCAAATCTCAAAGGCTTCACCGATTGGGGGAAGGATTACGAAATCCTCACGCTCCCCACCAACTATCGGAGCAGCCCTGAGATTGTCTCCATCGCTTCCAGAATGGGCGCGGCGATGGAGCCGGCAGGATTGGAGCAGGTCCCCGCTGAGACGGCCCCTGTAGGGGATGTGGGCTGGTTCCAGGTGCTTGAATCCGAAGAAACGGGCACCACACTGATCGACGAAATCAAGGCCGCCGCTCGGGACGGGGAGACGCAGGCGGTGCTGTGCCCGACCTGGAAGCCCCTGGAGTGGATGATTCCGCTTCTTCAGGCAGCAGAAATCCCCTTCTACCTCGCGCGCCCCGTGCCAGCGATCTGGGATTCGATGGAGATGCGGACCCTCGTTGCTGCTCTCCGGGTCGCCCACAACCCGCACGACCATTTGAGCTTGAAGACGGTACTGAACGCCACGAAACCCCCGACCGCTGCACAGTGGGCGGAGGCGCGGGCCCTGGCGATGGCGGAGGGGATTCCGATGGTAGCGGCAACTGCCCGCACCAAGGGGATTATTCGCCTGCACCCTTGCGAGGACATGAATCCTAAATGGATGGCGCCCTTCTGTGCGCGGGTAATGGCGATGCTGGAAAGCTTCTGGTCTGAGATGCACCTCCAAAGCCGGATCGCCAAGCTGGCGACCTGCCTGGATGAAATCCTGGCCACCCGCCTGGAACTGGAGGAGTTCCTTTCCTGGTACGGCTCTCGGCAGGTGCAAGGCATCGGAGAGGAGAAAAAGCCGGAAGGACTTATCCTTTCCTCCATTCATGCTGCCAAGGGCCTGGAGTGGGACCAAGTGTGGATCCTCCGCTGCGACCGCATGGCCGAATGGGTCGGATCTGACGATGGGGAGCGGTTGCGGCTGCTTTATGTGGCGGCGACCCGCGCACGGCGACGGCTGCGGTTTGTTGGGTGGGATGAAAGTTCGATGTTTATCAATCGGTTTTTGGAGGGATGATGCCAAAGAACCCAACCCACCACCGCACAATCAAAGTCGGCGAAGCTGAAGTCCCGATCCATCGGTGCGCTTCCTGCCAAGCAGAAATCATCTGGGCTCGGACTAACGCGGGGAAATCCATGCCGCTGGATCTGGAGCCTAACGAATCCGGGACGATGATCCTGGTACTTCGGCACGCGGAGGGCGGGGGAGTGATTGTGGGCTGCTTTTACAAAAAGGCGGGGGAGCCCGTGAAGCCTGGAGAGAAGCGGAGAACTTCCCATTTTTCGACCTGCCCCAACGCGCAACAACATCGGAGCAACCAATGAAATCCACCCCCATCCTCATGTCCGGTCCTCTTGTCCGCGCCGTGCTCTCTGGTCTGAAGACGCAGACGCGGCGGCCCATCGAACGGATCGCCAAAATCGGCCCCGTTACCGAGTTTCAACGCAGCGATACGCGCGGGTACGATTGGATCATGCGGGACCAGCGGAAACTGTGGAATGACCTCACTCACGCGGAATTGCTGGCGCGGTGCCCCTACGGCTCGGTTGGAGATCGGCTTTGGGTGCGGGAGACCTGGAAGATCGGAAGCTGGAAACCAGACGGCCGACTGGCACTGGACTACCGAGCCGGCCCAATCGGAAAGACGCCCTGGATTCAGCCGCCACCGGAGGCTTTTGAGAAGCTGATAGGCGAATCATTCAGCGACTGCGAAAAGGGGCACAAGCTTGATCCTGAGCGGGTCCGCGACGAAGGAAGCGAATGGAAATGGGACGTCGGGGAGAGCCCTTGTCGCTGGCGCCCCTCCATTCTGATGCCCCGCTGGGCATGTAGAACGGAGCTTGATCTTCTGGATGTGCGAGTCCAGCGGATTCAGGACATTTCGGAGGAGGATGCACAGGCGGAGGGCATACTGTCGCCGGACGTCCACGCCGCGATGACGAACGTACTCGAAAACGCGTCAGACAACGGCCGTTTCTACCGGGTCGCCTTCGAGCGGGCATGGAAGGAAATCTACGGCCCCGAATCCTGGACTTCCGACCCCTGGGTTTGGGCGCTGACTTTCAAGCGGGTGCACCAATGAACCGCATCGTCTACGCTCCGAAGCTGCCGAAACTTATGGCGCTTCTCGGTAGCAAAGGATGGAACTGGAGCCGGCTCGCCCGCGAATCTGGACGCGACCGCCCACACCTTTCCCGATTGATGGGTGGCCACCACCGGGCTGGGGCTGACTTTGCTGAGGATGTAGCGGCCGCGTTGGGTGTGGAGGTTTCGGAGATTTGGGAGGTGACCGGTGCGTAATCCTCCCGCCAATTGCGGTGCGGAGCCTTACGAATGCACCGCCAACACCTGCCCCGGAAAGAAGCACCAAACCGGTTTGGGGTGGTGCTGCGACAAATGCGGGATCTCTGTCGAGCCGCCAGCATCGGCGGTCAAGGCGGAGAAAGAGCCGGTGATTCCAGTCGATAAAGATCAGTTGAAACTGTTTGGGGGTTTGTGATGTCCGGTCGCCAGCAATCCATCTTCCAGTCGGAACGTTCGTCGATGCACGATTCGATCCGTCGGACGGTTGATCTACTCAACGAGTATGGCCCACGCTTCCGACGGTGGCGCATCGCATGGAGTGGAGGGAAAGATAGCACCGCCGTCGTCACGCTGATTATCTGGCTGATTGCCTCCGGTCGCGTGAAGGCACCGGTGGATGGTCTGGAAATCCTCTACGCCGATACCCGGATGGAGCTTCCCCCGCTCTGGCTGGCAGCCCAGGATATCCGCTGGGATCTGGAGGAGCGCGGGTACAAGGTCCATGTAGTGATGGCGCCCATTGAGAAGCGGTTCCTGCCCTACATTCTCGGGAGAGGCGTTCCTCCCCCGAACAATACAACCTTCCGATGGTGTACTCGCCAAATCAAGATTGACCCCATGAAGGCAGCCCTTGCCGAAATTGGGGCATCCGAAGCCGATCCTATCCTGATGCTGACCGGCGTTCGGCTCGGGGAGAGTGCAGCCCGTGACGCCCGGATCGCTCTCTCCTGCAGCAGCAAGGGCGGCACAGAATGTGGTGCTGCACAGTTTCAGGCAATGGCCGGATCTACCGACGATTCGGGCCCGAAATACTACCAGCCGCCCGGCCGCGATGGGCTGGCAACGATGGCGCCAATCATCCACTGGCGGATCTGTCACGTCTGGGAATGGCTCTCAGGCTGGGCACCGAAGGAAGAATTCGGGGGTTGGGAGACTGCCGGCCTTGCCGCTGCCTACGGCGGTAGAGACGGCGATGAAGCGCAGGAAATCGCGGCCCGGACGGGGTGCGTCGGTTGCCCCCTGGCCAGCATAGACGGCGCCCTGGATGCGATTCTACGGCTTCCTCAATGGGCTTATCTGGAGCCCCTGAAAGAGCTTCGTCCGGTCTATCGGTGGATGCGCGAACCCAGGAACCGGCTGCGGAAATCGGAACCGGAGAAGCTGAAGAATGGAACCTTGGCAATGAACGGCCAGCGCATGGGTCCGCTTACGATGTCCGCGCGCATCCAGGCCATGCGCCGTATCCTGGCCATCCAGAAGCAGATCAACGCGGTCGCAAAGGCGACTGGACGCCCAGAGATCGACCTGCTGAACTACGAGGAATTGATCTTCATTTGTGGGCGAATTGGGGCAGGACAATGGCCCGACGGGTGGACAGGAACCGAGGTGCGGGCGGACACGGCTATCCCCGCCCAGAGCGTAGTGATGGACGAGGATGGTGGCCAGCATGTGGAGGAACAACAAATGCTTTGGCGCGCTCCCGCTCTCCGCAGCGCTTATCCCCTCCACTACCGCCCCCGACCAGCTCGTCTCGACCCCTGGCGCTCTCAGATGGGCGTGCTCTCCGATGGGGAGATCAGCCGGCAGTCGGGCGTTTGTCGGTCGGTTGTAGGGGAGATGCGGCGGCGGATGCGGATCCCGACCGCCAGGGTCCACCGGTTTTCCAATCAGCAGGGAGGTTCCAATGGCTGAACTTCCCGAACTCCCCGAACGTATCGCCTATGAGGCCGCCGTAGCAGAGGCCAAAGCTGCTGAAGTTGTCTACGACGCTGCTCGCCAACGGGCCCGCGTGGCATCCTATGCTCTCCAGCGGGCTGTGCTGAGACAGGCGGAGATTGCCACACGCAGCCGTGCTGGAGGGTCTAATGCCCGCTGATGGAACCCTCTTCGGTCCCCGCGACCAACTTCGGATCGCCGTGCTTTTCGCCGGAATTGGCGGAAGCTGCATCGGGATCCAGCGCGCGACTGGTCACAGTCCGATGGTGGCGATCAACCATTGGCCCTATGCGATCCGTACCCACGCAAAAAACCACCCGGAAACTCTGCACTTTGAAGAAGATGTATGGAACATCTCTCCGCAGAGAGGCGCAAGGGGGCTGCCATTAGATGCGCTATGGGCGTCACCCGATTGCACACACTTCTCCAAAGCGAAGGGCGCACGTCCATTGAGCAGCGGTCGACGCTCGCTGGCCTGGGTGGTTGTGGATTGGGCGCGAGAGGTAAAGCCTGGGATTATCTTCCTGGAGAATGTTCAGGAAATCCAGACGTGGGGACCGTTGTATCCCGACGATCATCCAGTGGAGTCTCTTCGGGGTCGGCCGATTCCCGAGCGGAAAGGCGAATGCTGGCGCGCCTGGCTGTTAGCGCTGGAAGCGGAGGGCTATCGTATTGAATGGCGGATTCTGGTGGCGGCGGATTATGGCGCTCCTACCTCGCGTGAACGGCTCTACCTGATCGCACGTCGGGACGGCCAGCCGATTGTATGGCCGAAACCGACACATGGCCACGGCCTGATCCCCTGGCGAACGGCGGCGGAGTGTATCGATTGGTCCGTCCCAGCCTGTTCAATCTTTGCGAGCCACAAAGAAGCAAAGATATGGGCAAAGGCAAACAAACGACCCGGGATTCCCCAGCGCCCACTGGAGTTCAAGACGCAGGTGCGGGTGGCGGAGGGGTTCCGCCGGCACGTTCTGAAAGGCGAGCCCTTTCTGGCGCCGATGCGATCGATGGGGGAGGATCGGAGGTTTGAACTGGCGGCGTGGTTCACGAAGTTCTACGGCACATCTACGGGGGCCTCACTGACGCAGCCAGGCCCGGTGATCACAGCCGGCGGCGGTCACATCGGTCTGACGGTGGCCTGGGTTGCGAAGCACTACGGCGGCGTAGTCGGCCATGGATTGGAGCAGCCCATTGGGACAATCACACGGGTAGACCATCATTCGCTCTGTGCAGCGTCGCTACTGTGTCTGACGCATGGTGGCCGATTGGAGCCGATCAACGAGCCGGCGAGAACGATCACGACGGCGAACCGGGGCGAGCGGGCTGTACAGGTTGCATTCCTCTCGAAATTCTATGGGGAAGGCGGCATCTCGCAGGGGCTCGACCGGCCGCTGGACACGATCACGACGCTGGCGCGCTTCGGTCTAGTGACGGTGAATATCTGCGGTGAAACGTATGTAGTGACCGACATCGGCCTGCGGATGCTGACCCCTTGGGAGTTGAAGCGGATGCAGGGCTTTCCCGATGACTTTGAAATGGATGGAACGATTGCGGACCAGATTGAAGGCATCGGAAATTCGGTGTGCCCCCAGATGGCCGAGGCAATTGTGCGGGCGAATGTGAGGGCAGCATGAGCGCCCAGTCCTTCCTCTTCCCCACCCTCCCCGAAGTGGAGCCCGCTCCTCCCCCTCCGAAGGTAAAGCGCCCTCCTCCGGAGCCAGGCGCCCCATGCGCGTCTTTCTGGGCTGGATCGCAGGCCCTTCTCACCTGCCCAGGGGATTGTCGAGCCCTCCGCAGCTCCGAACAGTGCGCCCTCGATGCTGCCCGACGGACCCAGACCACGGGCCTCCGGACGCAGACCGGCTGCTCTCAGTGCGGTGGCGGCGCGTTGGCGGTGGTGACATGCCTTTCGCCTGTCACGCTTCGAAGCCGCGGGGGAATCCCGAAGAAGCGCCCCTTTCAGCCCTGGGAGGAGCACGATGCCTGGAGAATGACCGTGCTCCAGGAGCGGGTGATCGGATTGGATTGGGCACCACGTCCGAAGCGGTTGGAGCGGTACGTTTTTCGTCGCGGATGGAAGGCCATCGGATGGAGGAAAGGATGAAAAGCCAGCTTCCTCCCACCCGGAGAATTCTTCTCCGCCCATTCTCCGGATGTTCTCCGGTCGTTTCCGCCTGCTACGTCGTATCACCATCCATAAAATAGATGAATTGAGGTGCCATACGATCCAGGTAGCACCTTGGTTGCTCGCTGTCCAGTTCAGCCCTGTGCCGCCCCGCGTTGCCCGAAACCGGCACAACCGGCACAGATCTGATCGGGAGAGTGATCGTCAGAGAATTGTCAGGGAAAATTATTTTCAGAATCTCAGCACAAACAGCCCTCTCGGACCATCTACAGGGTGGGGGACGGAGAGCCCAGCGTCGTGATACTTATGCGGTGTGACCGACCCCCACTCCGAAATCGCCGCCCGCCGCAACTGGCTCTGTGAGCACGCCCGGTTAGGCAGGGTGACGATTGAAGAGATCGCGGTAATCGCCGGGAAATCCCCAGACCCCCAGTTTCAGGCGCTGTGCCAGAAGGTGTGCCAGTACATCCTGGTTGACGGATTGACCGCCACAATGCTGGCTGGCGGAGAGGTCCCAGCGATGACGGGAGACGACACTGAAGCGGGGATCCGTGGGCTGGCCCGGTCCCTTGGCGCCGCAATTCCCCGGATCGCCTCAACCCCGGCTGCTCCTCCCGCGCCCCCTGGGTGGTGGGGGAGATTGCGGCTGGCGTGGAGAGTGCTGTTTCCTGGCCAATGATTGAACTGGTAAGTGTTGCTTGATAGTTCGAACTGCCGAGAAATCCTCGGTAGTCCAAAACGCAAAAAGGAGCCCTCTCCGCCCGAAAGCAGAGAGGGCATCTATTTCGTGACCCCACGAAGATGATCAGACGGTCAGCACCAGCCGAACCGCAGCAAGCCCACCTTCCCGAGAGCGGACGTTCTGAACCCACCACTGGGGCCAGATCGACGCGCCAACGGCATCCAGATCTCCCAGGTCTCCGACCCTGGCCACACTCACCAGTTGTCCCCAGATCAGCTTTGTGACCTCTGGGCTCCAGGCGTCGATGCTCTGATTCTCTCGGTGAAGGTGGAGACGGAAGCCCTTGAGGGTGCCGCCCTCGACGTGAGGGCCAGCGTTGTAGTTGTCGACGGTAACGCCCATCTATGCCTCCCCTACGCCCAACGAGGGCGACGAAAGAGGTGCCAGCCAGGCCGCCGCGACAGCCCGGGGATCCACCACCAGATTTTCCGCTCCGAATCCGAGCCGTCTCCGTAGTTCCGTTCTGGGAAGTCCCGCTGGAATCTCCGGCGTTTCTTCTGTGCTTTCTGGGTGGTGTGGAAGTTCGAGGAGACGCGGCTGGTTCATGGCGTTTTTCCAAAGGGAAGATGGTGATCCAGAATGGAAAATAGCCCGGTGACTGGCGAAGTGGCAGAAATTTCGACCGACGCCAACAACCAGACCGCCAACGCGAAGATCATGCTGGCGATGGCCCGCCCAATCCACGCCCGCGCAACCGGGTCGGCTCCGAGGGATTGAAGAAATCCGACCGATGCGGTGGAGAGCGGGTGCGGCTGTGCCTCCCGAGCGGCTTCTGCAGCTCTCGCCTGGCGGTCGGCGCGGACCTCCCCGATCAATTCCCGGCATGCCGATTCGAGTCCAAGGAGGAGCCGGGTGAGGCCCTCCACCTGGAGGGACAGGGCGCGGAGATGGGAGCGGAGGGAGGGCTCCTCGGGGGGGTCCTGTGGGTTCATTGGGGACTCCATAGAAGAACATTTATGCGCCCAGCCGCACCCGAATCACCAGCATAAATGCATTCACCAGTGGTTGCGCGGCATCTGAGCACTGGAAGCCGTCAGGAACCGGTGGCAACATAGCGAATGGTTCGCAAGCGAATGGATCGCAGGGCGCGCTCAGCATCCTTCCGCCAGACGTGATCAGCGTTTTTGATGGCCTGGTTCCCCTGCATGCGGACATGACAGAACATTTCCCCGACCTGAGCGCCCGCCGTTGACTCAGTGCGAAAGAATGGCGCCAAATCCGCGATCAGACAGTTCAGCGCGCCCTCCCAATGATCCCAGTTCTTCCCTGCCATTGCAGCGGATAAAGCGTCACCGGTGGCGTTGGTTGCTTTGATTATGGCCGCCTCAGCTTCCTTGAGCGCGGGGGTCACCTCGCGCCTGATCATTGCGTCCGAAGCGATCTGCAAAAACAACATTGATACTCCCGTTCCGGCCTACATGTATCACGGGGGGGCATCCAGTGACGCCCGATGCCCGGGGCTTGTGAAGTTGTAGGCCGCGCTCCTTGGTTGTTGCGATAGTTGAAAGTTTCTACGGCTATTTGCTTGCGCGTGGGCAAATAGCAGGCGATACTGATGGGGCGGGAAGGATTGACCGGACCGCTCTGGAGTATCAAATGCCTAAGACCAACTACGAAATCCGTTTTTCCGAAATGAACCTCGACCAACTGCAAGCCGCTTTCGACGCTATTCCGAGCGGTATCCGGCATGGGACCACTACCATTGGGCAAGGCAACAATATGCAGTGCATTGACCGCCAATGGCGCGGCGTTGACATGTCAGATCCAGAAGAAAGCGCCCTGTATCGCGCATGGCTCGCGCGGATTGATGCTCCCCGCCAACTGGCAAACGGGCTTCGGTCGGCATCAATTGTAGAGGCGCAACAACGCATGTTGAAATCGCTTGTGCCTGTAGAACTCCCCGGATTTTCCCAGACCTGGGACGGCCCGATGGTTGACTACCATTCGGAGTGGGTTGCAGGCCCGCAGAATTCCGATCGGTGGGGTCGTGGCGGCCCGGGGACGCTCCAACGGAAAGCCATCCGAGTGACGGCGTACGGTGTCAACAGTTCCAAAGAAGACATACTTTCGCACGCCAATACTGAGTACATGCGCGAAAACTGCACATGGACAGACGAAGGCAAATACACATACACGCCCCCACAGGATTTGCGTGCTTTCTTGGGGCATGTGACAGCCAATGCGTGAACGCATCCGCCAATACCTCCTCAACGCCCCGCTTCCCCCCGAAGGCCCCGCCCGTGAACGGTTGCGAGCGGCTCAGGCCCTGATCGCAGCAGGCCTCCCGACCGACCTTCTGGCTATCTGTTGGGCCGAAGCGGCGGGTTGCCCGGAGAAGGTGGCTCACGCTCGCCGGCTGCTGCAAGGGGCGCTCCCTTGGCCTGCTAAGGGGCGCAAACGGGGGCCGCTCGTGAGGGCGGTTGAAGCGTGGGAAAACGATCCACCCACTACGACCGCCACAGAACGAGATCCGCACCGAAGAGCGGAGGGAGGGATCTTCTGGGGGGATGGAGTCCTTCGCGCTCACGAAATCCCCGCCGCGTTGAGCCTTGCGATTGCCGTCATCGCCATCGCAGTGGTGGAGGCGAGCGTGGTTTCGAGGGCGGCGCACCTTGCTTCGAGGGCAGCGACCTTGGCAGAAAGCGCCTTTGCGACGAAGGTATAGCCCGCCGGGGGATAGGCCACGAAGTTCCCCGGCGAATCATACAACTCAACAAGCCCGGTTGCTGCGTCGTACCCCGCAATAAATGTCGTTACATTCGTCTGGTTATTTGTCCAATACTCAAGAAGGTGCATTACAGCCCCGCGCTGAAAGGTTTGGTGACGTAGAAAGAAGCACCGTAGAACGTGCCTCCTTGGTTGAAGCAGGCTTGCTGCGGCCCCATTTTTGTGGAGGCAGGAGGCAGGTTCGTGGTCACAGTTTTGGTGACCTCTGCACCCCATTGAAGTGTCCCAGTATTCCAAGTCCGAATACCGATTTCTACCGATCCGCCGCCCGATGCCACTGTCATCCTGAACCGGTAGAGCGTGGAGGCGGCGACGGCCACCGTGGTATCCGTGTCCGTGGACGCGCCGCCGACTGACCCCTGTGTAATGAACCGCCAATTAGCGCCGCTTGCTTGCCGGTAAACGAAGAGCGCCTGAATAGTGTTATCGATTAGGTTGGCGGTATTGCCGCCAGTCGTTCTATACCCGATTTTGTGAGTGGCATTTGTGAGGGTACCCTGCATCCCACACAGCCAATACGCAACGCTTGGCTGCCCAAAATAGAGCATGTCCCAGTTTGATGCGGACCAACTACCCGGACCCCCGCTGACCGTGCTGTAGGCCACGTTGCTTGTCGAGTCGTAAGCAAGCGCGCTTCCTACAACCGTAACCACCATGTTGTCGGCGCCGATTGCGGTCGCCGGATACACCATTACGGTGTGTGCAAGCGTCTCATCGCGGTCCACGTTGGACCCGCCGGTGAGTGAAACTGTAGGGTTGCCACTTACGCCGCTGCCATCGGTCACGGAAATGCCGGTTCCGCCGGTGATGGTGCGCGTAGTCGCTGTTCCGGCCCCTGTCCTCACGATGATGCCGGTGGAGGAAAGCGCGGCCAAGGCGTCTAAATCGGCGTCCCACGCCTGCACATTCGTCCCAACGACAAGCCCTAAATCTATGCGGGCATTGGTTGGCGACCGATACGCCGGAAGCCCAGCAACTACGCCGAGAATGTATCCGTTTGTCCCGACCGGCAGACTTGCCAGCGTGGTTGAGCCGGTGGCATACAGCAAATCACCGGCGGTATAGCTCGTCAACCCTGTGCCGCCGTAGCCGGTTGCAATTGTGGTACCGTGCCAGACGCCAGTTGTGACGGTCCCAAGGGTGACAAGAGCGGATGTCCCCGCCCATGTCCCCGCTGCCAGGGCCGTGAGGTCCGCGTCGAGGGGCTGGTAGCCGGCTGCGACTGCTGACAGGGTGGCGACGACGGAGGTGTCGACGACCAGACTGGATCCGGAGAGCGTGAGCCCAGTGCTGTAACTGAGGCCGAATGAGCGATTGGCGCTGAGGTTGCCGCCGCCGGTCAGCGGAGCCGTCGCTGTCAGGACGAGGGATGTGGGGACGCCGCCACCTCCGCCGCCAGACACGTCGATCACCGCCTCCCCGTTCACATAGGTCAGTGTGCCAGAGACAAACCGAAGAACAGAGGTCTCAACCCGCGTTGTCCCCTGTTTCACTACCCACCTACGAGACATTCAGCCTCCAAACCACCAGATCTGCCACTGCTGCGCCGGGGGACAACACAACCCGTTGCACCCAGGCGGGCTGCTCTATGGACAACTCTGAATCTACCAACCAGACAACATTCCCAGGTTGGAGCCACTGATATTGAGGGACCGCATAGGTGATAACGGTACGGGGGAAAGCGTAGAGTGCGGCCTTCCACCGGACCGTCCGGATCGCTGCTGTTGCCTCATAGACGGCCACCGATTCCGACGAGACCGACCGGACACCGTAGACCTGATTGGATGTGCGGACAGAGAGCGACGGGTGAGATGCGCCGTCCCATTCTTCCGATACGACTGCCGTTTTCCGGGTGTTTCCCGAAACCACATCCACCGCATACCGAAGCTCAATTCGGTTGGCGATCTCGTCTTGACCCTCGCGACGGGACCGACCGATCCGCTGCACAGCAGGGCCTGCCGTTAGGGTACAGATGCAGTCTCGTTGTGTCGGTTCCAGAGGAAGGGGGACGACGCGCCAGCCGTTTGGACCCGTGAGAATTGCCACGGGGAGCAGCGGGAGGAGGGCGTCTGTCACCCATTCCATTGGGGAGAGCGGTTCTTGAACCATCGCTCCCAGAGGCCAGGCGTCGAGCTGGTCTCGCACCGTCGAAAGCGCGCCGCGGTCGACGGGGAGGGTCGATCTGGAGAGTACTGCCTCCAGGATGGAGCCGGCGCCGGTCGCTGCGGATCCAGAGACGCCGACCATCCCAGCGCCGCCGGTCCAGGCAGCCGTGTAGTCCAGCGCCACATCAATCGCGATATCGGCAGCCGAGGTGATGTCTACCACCGCCACCAGGCGCCCGGCCCTGTCCTCCATGTGCTCGATGAGGAAAGACTCCACATTCGGGGTCGTCGTCGTTGCGCTGGTGATCGTCCCGTCGGGATCATGGTGGTAATGGACAGTTTCTGTGTAGGTCCCGTCCGAAATCAGCACACTGGTCGCCGTCACCGCATGGCCCGCAACCAGAAGCAGCTCCCGATCTCCTCCGCTTACGGTCGACCGTACAAAAAGCGCGGGGGAGGCCTGCGTCCCATCCGACCCAGGGGCCCCAATAATCCATGGATATGCAACCCCAATCGCGTTTTCCGCCGCATCTGGCCACGTCACTGCCGAAACGGTGGCGCCCGATTCCGGGAATTGTGCCCGATCCAGGGTGACCGACTCCTCAATCGTGAGTCGGATCCCGTCTCCAGGTGCCCCATATTCGTAGTCAGTGATTTGGCCCGAAAGCACGATCAGCCGGTTTTCCCAGGTGTCCCCCTCTCTCCAGACGGCCACCTCCGCAGGCTGCCCATCCAATTCGTATCGGGCGGCCAGATTCGCGCCCACATCGAGACCGGGAACAACCGCCTCAAAATCCCCAGATCGCGCTTCTGGAGCCCGACCCATCCAGAGGGCCTCCATCTCCACCGTCGCCTCTCCGAGCCCGCCCGGAATTGCCAGCCAGCGACCAGCGCCGCCGTTGGTGAACTCGATGGAGAGCGCACCATTGGCGACCCTCCAGGTTTTCCCGCCAAATTCGAAGGAAAGCACCCACCAGAGGCGGGCGCCGGCCAGTTCGGAGGAAGTGAAGCGGCGCCTCATAGTTTTTCAGCCTGCTTCAGTAGTTTCGCCAGCTTGCGGGCGAGTTTGGCGGGCTTGCCACCCTCCATCCGGTTGCACCAACCAGCGGCGCTGCGGATGTGCTCTGCAACGATCTGACCATCGAAACGGTTTGCGTCGGGATTGTTGCCAGTGTGGATATGGTAGGATCCGCCCTCCCACAGTAGTTTTCGGGTGCCGACGATCTCACGGGCCAGCCGTTGCTCAACAACGACAACCGGGTCGGAGCGGAGGGTTTTTACCAGCTTCAGATCCACGAATTTTTCGCTCACGGCTCCTCCTCCACAACAATCCCATCCAACCCGAAAGAGGCGTCCTGCCCCTCGTTCCCGCGTTGTACCGCCAGTTTTACCGGGTCGAGAATCCGACCGTACAAAATGAGGCTGGGGTCCAACACAGAAATAATGGTGGAATTGCTGGAAGTTTGCGGCATCCGAGCGACATAAACCACGGGAGAGCCACCCAGAGCCCGGATCATCCCGACCAGAGAGAGCCCCGCACCATGCGCGCTGGCAATCGGGGCGCCTGCCGTCGAGAGCTTTGCGTACCCGGGCGCGGGAGTAGCGGCGTACATCTGCGAAGAAGGCAGCAAGTCCGAGAATGGGAGACGGGCGCGCCGGATAAACCTCCCAGCCATAAAGAAGCTCCGAACCCCACCTTTCGGACGGTCTGTCTCATATTGGGGGAGATACTCCACATCCCGGCCCGACGAAGGGCGACGGGGGAGGATCCGGAGGGAACCCAGCAGCATCTTGCCCAATTCGATGTAGCCGCTGGGTGTAGTGCAGGAGGCGATATAGAGCTTTATCCTTGAATAGCTGGCTGGCTGCGCGATGGTGAAAACGCCTTGCGGAGAGTACAGAGAGCAGGTTCCAGAGGATCCTTCGGTATCGTCGATTCCTTCCAGGCGAATCCACGCCTGCACACTGGTGGAGAGCCCGATCTGGCCCTCTCCATTCGCCGCGATTTTGCGGACCTTCCCGCCGCCAAGGTCGATGGTCCCGCCCGCGAGCTGGTTTTCTGCGACGTAGAGGGCTGTCCCGCCGCTGCTGATCACCACAATCCGACCGGCCCGCGTCCAACTTGCGCCGGCGGTAAGCGCAAAGGAGCAGGGTCCGAGGTTTACCCAGGATGCGCCGTCCCATCCGTACAGGATCGCCGCCGGGAAATTGCACTCTATCAAAGCAACGGAGAGCGGCTTGCCCTCCAGCCCCGTGACTGAGGTATGGAGATCCCAGATCAGGCTCTGATTGTCCGCTGCGTCGAATTTTGCCCCGACCTGTGGAGAGGGGGAGATTTCCGGGTGAATCTTGTCCGGCCCGTTCTCGTACGCCGTTCGGATTGTCCAGGTTTCACCAGAATAGGTGGGGCCACCATTGGCAGAGATGGACGTGGATCCATCCAGGTCGACCGGAATTCCCGCGTACCGACGCCCAAGCAGGTCACGGGGGATGACTGCCGAGCCGAGCCCCGTTCCAACGTAGGACGCGGACTCATCGTCGATCCAGTTGAACCAGCGCCACGACGCAGCGGAGGCCGCTCCGGAGGGGTGACCCCATTCGACCAGCGATGCGCTCCAGGTGGCGCCTGCGTCGTCGGTGAGGGAAACCGTGCCCACCAGCCGGATGAATTCCCGCTGAGCATCCAGCGGGTCGGTGAGTACCTGATACCAGAGGGACGTTTCCCCATTGGTGATGGAGGCGATCACCGCAATTTCTCCACTCACCGTCGCCGTCGCCAGCGTGGTCCCCGATTTTCCATCGGTTGCTGTGAGCGTGGTCCCGTCAAGCGTCACTGTAAGCTGATACCCGTGGCTCCCATTGGCCGTCCGCAGCCGGACACGGGAGAACGACCCGGAAGTCCGCTCAACCGACCAGGAGGCGATAATTCCGCCGGCGACGGTTCCACCAGGAACCTTGCTGTACGCGACCGCCTGCACAATCGAGACGGAGACGGAGAGCAGCCCAGAAGCCAGCGATTCAGTGGGGGAGCCGGTGACGGTGCGAGTCCACCCGGAATCGGCTGGAAGGTCAAGGGGAAGGTATGTCATCCCCCAGGTCACCTGTCGGGAGTCGCGCCGCCACCGGTCATAGCCGGGCATCGTGATCGAGGTGTAGCCGCCCAAAGCGTAGACGGACATCGAACCGCCGTCGTAGGTCGATGGGTTCGACTGGTGGCCAGCAACAATCAGAAGCCGGCCTTTGTGCCAGCAACCGGCCGCGTCGTCTGGATAGGTGCCAGAATCCTCTGCATCCCACCAGACGCCGCCCCCGCCCGCCAGCGATGATCGGGCCATTGCGCCCCAGGTTGCTCCGAAATCCAGGGATTGATTCACGACCCAACGGTTTCCGCTGGAAACTGTACGACCCGTAATGTAGAGAACGCCAACCTCGTCTACAACAAAAACGCAGTCTCCCTCGTCAAAATACGAAGAATTCACATCCAGTCCGCCCCATGCCTCCGACGTGGTTGCCTTGACACCTCTTGTCGTGCCCAGCGACTGATACGCAGATTCAAGGCGGAAAACATAAGGAAAAGCATCGATAAGGGAAAGCCACGCAACATAAAACGTCTCGCCGAAGACCACAACATCCGGATAGCCGCCGCCATCCTGGGAATTTGGGTCTTCCCACCAGGAATCCGTACCGATTTTGTACAGGTCAGAACTCCAGACCTCGGTAAAGTTGTGGCCAGCGTCGGAACTGGCGTATTGACGGACCTCGTTTCTGTACCCCTGGTCTGCGGGCGTTCCTGATGCTGGATAAACGCTGGTATCATTATATTGCAACCCAGCAATCAGCAGGATTTGTCCATTCGCATACGCCCCGCGCAACCGCGTCGGATAATACCCCGTCGTCGCGTCGGCCGAAACCGTCTCAGGAAGCACCCCGGACGCTCCTGAACTCCATGTCGCCCCATCGTCGTCAGAGAATTGCATCTGGATCGTCATCGTCGAGGTAGCAGAATCCCGAACCCAGACGAACAACAGGAGCCTCCCCAGCGGAATCTCAGCGGAGGGTGGAAGCTGAACCAGACACGGGGCGCAACCCGCCGCACCCAATGCGCCGCCCGCAAGGGTGATCTCCGCCGGCGTGTCACCATTCAGCGACCCGTAGACATGCGTCAGCGTCGAGCCCTCCGCCCAGACCGCCAGACCGCTTCCGGAGGCCAGCGAGAGGACGCAGGGCTGCCCAACATCGGGCGACGCAGCCCAGACCAGCGATTGCCATCCGGTGAGCACGGTGGGGGCATCCCAGCCCAGCCACGGATTTGCGTCGCCGCTGTTCTTCCAGAGGAACGATGCGCCAGTCCGACCGACAACCCCGCCGCTCTGGGTGGTGATGGTGAGGTCGCCGCCGGCGCCCTGCTCCCCGTGGGAGGCGAGGGCGAATTTGTATGACCCGGCCGGTGTTGGGGCGCCTGGGATGGGCCCCACCGCCGTATAGGACGAGTCATCCGCCAGATTCGAGAACAGAAAGGCCGGATCTGGAATCAGGAAGGCCGGATAGGCCGAAAGGCTGCGATCAGTAGGCATATTTGCCTCGGTGCCCCGGTCGCGCCGGTGGTTGCTGCTGGGGTTTTTGTCGGCTCAACACCCGGAGAATTTCCGACAGGATTGCGGGTGTTGCGGACTTGTCCATACCCCTGGCGAACGCCTCTTCGTCGGTCGCGGACTTCCCAGCGACCAGCGCCGCCGCTTGCTCCCGGGCGCCGGGCTTTGCCATCGAAGAAGCAGGGATAACTGCCTCTCCCTTCTGATAGGTGGCCGGGTACTCGTTAGACCCGAGGGTGCCGGTATGGAACTTCGGAGGAGGTGCGGAGGCGATCTGGATTGCAGCAGCGCCGCCAGTGACGAGAGCAGCGCCGGCAAGGATCTGCGGAATTGGAGGAGGTGCGGGAGTCGCAAGGGCATTGGAGACAGCAAGGGCGGTGTTGATACCGGCCTGGGCAACAGCGCCCGCTTTCTGGGCAATAAAAAGGGCCATAGACCCCTTCTTCTGCTCGTCACTCATATTCTGGCTCACCGTCTGGGTGAGAGAAATGAGAGCGCCAGCGCCTGCAGAAGCAAGCTGGTACTTCGCCTGATTTGTCTGTTGTTCGATCTTTGCCCGTTCCTCGGCTTGTTTCCGGGCATCTTCTGTGCGCTTGGTGTCGAGATCGCGAAGCTGCTGAACATAAGCCGCATTGGCGGCCAGGGACGCGTCCCGAGCCGATTGCTCTGCTGTTTCAACGCCTGTTATCGTCGTTGTCGCCGAAAGCGCCCGCTGCCGATCCGCCTCAATTTGAGCCAGCAAAGCGGTATGCGCCGACTCAACTTTTTCAGCGTCCGTCATGAGTGATTGGCGTTGCGCGCCTTCAATTTGAGCCAGAGAGTCCAGCGCCCCCTGATAGACCTTCTGCGACCGCTCCGCAGCATCATTCTCCGCCTGCATGGCGGCGTTCAGGCGACGAAGGGCCTCTTCTTCTTCCCGGGTGGCTTTCGTGTGGTCTTTTCGAGCAGCCTTCTGCCGATCCTTCGCAGCAGCCTCATCGATCTCCGCCTGCGTCAACTTCTCATGTTTCTCTTTGTTTTTGCCGAGTTCAATCCCGGCAATCTGCATAGACTGAACCTGCCCATCAATCTGCTGCTGATAGTCGGCAGTGTCAGATGTAAGGCCACGAACCGCCATCCCCAACGGGGTCCAGGCTGGAATCCAGGATTCAGCGTTATCGACCATTTGCGTCGAAACGCTCGCCTGATCCTGCTGAAGTTTCGAGAGCTTTGCCCTGGTTTCTTCTATCGCTGCATTGTACTGCTCAAACGCAGTGATAGCCGCTTTCTGTAATTCTCCCTGTTCTTTTGTGAGCTTCCCAGTGGCGACCAGGAGATCAATCTCTGTGTCCCTGGTATCGGACATGAGCGAGTTTAGCCGCTCAAACGCAGCGTTTTGGTCGATTGTGACCAGTTCTTGCGTCTTCGCCACCTCATTATAAGAATTGTAAATCCCATACAATGCGGTTCCGACAACCGCCAACTCTCCGAGCGCCGCAACAACGAGGCCGGTCGGTCCCGCCAGACTCCCGATAAACCCGCCCATAACCTTGACCGCACCGCCACCCATGTCGAAAGCCTGCTTGAGTTGCGGGCCTTGCTGAATCAGGATGGTAAACGGGTTCGTACCGGTTGAGAGCTGGGAGGCAACGTCGGAAAGTTGCATCCCAACCTGACCAATCGCCGCCTTTGATGCGCCAGCAGAAACCGCGAATTGCTGATTTGCGGTGGCTCCCTTGGTTACCGCCGCAGTGGCCTGGGTGGTGGCGGCCGTTGTGGCCTGGGTGACCTTCTGCGCGGCCTCCGACTCCCTTGCCATCGCCTGCGCATACTTCAGGGCTTCCGACGCCGCAGTCTTCTCACTCGCCCCCTGCTTGACCAGCGCCGCCGCGTATGCGTTGACGTGCGCAAGCGCCTCTTCTGCCGATTTCCCGCTTTTTGCGTTGGCAGAAGCCAGGGCGATAGCAGCTTTTTCGGCTTGTGCAGCAGTCGCACCCGGGATGGCTTTGAGCCCCGCAATGTACTTGCTGACATCCGCCGAAATCGTGAGGGTGTAAGTGGCCATTAGCGGAATACCTGGCCGCCAATCTCAGCAGCGGCTGTCACAGCAGGGCGCTGCAACAGATTGATGTGGGGGCTGTTGCGAATAAAAAACACATAGGGCGCTGCGTTGCCGATCTTGCCGACGAAGGATTCTCTGGTTTGAGCGTAGGAAAGAATTAGGGCGGACTTGGAATATCCCGAAGAAACTGGCCAGTTTCTCCAGGCGTTGAACATGAGCGGAGGCAGAACCCGATCAAACGCCTCTGCGAGGTCGGGTGCAATCTTCTCCAGAAGCTTCAGAGTGTCCGCACGAATGGCCGGATCTATCTCAACTTGCGCGCCGGCATACTTGACGATGCTGGTGCGATTTCCGAGATATTGCTCGCCCTTCAAAGTCCACAGTCGGGCGGTGTTTTCGAGCTTTGGAGCGCCATACTTCTGCTTCTGGGAAGCAACACGATTCGCCTGATTTGCGATGGTTTTCGCAGTTCCGGTATCGCGGGCGTTCCAAAATGAGGTAGATCGCTCGAACATTGCTCACTCCGGGCTGGAGGAGTTGGGCGAAGATCCCCCACTGTGAGCCGATCGACGGTCCAACTCCACCAGCAAAGCTTGCTGGAAGGGGGTCAACCCGAACCAGCGGGAGGCGTCTCCACACTGACGTCTGGCAACTGCGAGCCCCCAGAGGATGGATTCGCCCCCTGGGGACTCGAAAAACCCTGGCCATCCAGGGCGTTCCATTCAGCAAAACCGGCAGTGGCGATCTGGCTGCAAACGCCCACCACCTGGATAGCCCACTGAGCGAGGATCATTGCAGGGACACCATCAGCCAGAAGGGCATCGCGGACGCGATTGGCGGCTTCGGTGGATGCCTCTGGATCCAGGGGGAGGTCAAGAACGTCTGCAGCGTCTACGGCGGCCTTTCGTTCCTGCCAGGCTTCCGTCGCGCTGGCCAGGTCGCGCTTCAGACTGCGCAGCTCGTCGGGGGGAAGCTTGGAGCCCATGCCTCGGAGGGCTGACTCGAATTTTGACTTCTCACCGGCCGCTGCTTCCAACAGCGCCTTCTCACCAGCCACCCAGGGTCGATCACCAGGCCAGCCGACGGCCAGCGCCAGCAGTCCGAGCGCATACACCTGTCGGGTACCATTGGCCATTGAGCGGCGACCGGCGACCTCGCAGGCCAGAAGGGGATCGATGGGGATCTTTAGTGGCTGGCCTTTGTAGGTAATTCTCACAGTGGGGAGGGACATGAAAACTCCAGATCAGGTGACGGTCACGCCGCCGTAGCAGGTACCGGAAAGCGAGATTGTGTTGCCGTCTTTTGCTTCCGCATAATCCCAGGAAATACGGCATTTTGACAGTGCGTAGGTGTTGGTTACGCCACCCAAAAGGATCGTGACCAACAAATCCAGACACCACGCCTGCGCACCATTTGTCTCGGTCGAAACTCCAGAAGCGAAGTCCCCCGTTTTGTTCAGAGCGTCATGGACCGACCCGGTCACGGTGAGATCGCCAGAATGATAGACAGTGACCGAAAAACTGATCTCCAGATCGTCGCCGTAGACAAGTTCCTGAAACCCGCCACGATCCAGGATTTTCACGGCTTCCTTATTGGCCTCTTGCATGCCAGAAAGCTTGAGATCCCCGGGGCCGGGGCCAACCTCGACCGTAATTGGAGAGCCTGTACCGTCCTTAAGTGTGACGGTAACATGGCGATGGGTGCGAACTTTTTTGAGGACCGCCATTGGCTACTCCAGGTCGTATTCGACCAAAAAATGAATCTCACAGAGAAGATGCCCGGATTCCCCAACCCGCTGCGGACGGAGCAGGGAGGGACCATTCGAGCGGTCGGGCGTGATGTTACCGTCGTCATCCCAATCGCCAATAAGCTGGCCATAAAGATGGGCCATCGACAACCACGCGCGATCAAAGTCGTATTTTTCCGCCTCACTTACCCCACGGCAGGGGTAGAGCCAGACGGCGGCCACCTCCTGACGGAGCACGGTGGTCTCTTTGGGGCGGGTCGGAAGGTCGGTGGCGTCTCCCAATTCCACCCAGACCCGGAGGTATTCCTGGGTGGCGGGCAAATTCATTGGGGTCATCGGGAATTCACACTCAGCCCAGGCTGTCACATCTGACAGCCCCACGCCGGCACCCACATAGGCGGATGTACCGATGGAAGTCGGAGAAAGTGCCGTAATCCTGGCGATAATAGCGGTACGGACGGCAGAAGGAAGCATCAGCACCCCCTCAACTGGCGACCGCCAACGGAGCCCCAGGTGTTGAGAACGCCACCGCGAGACGACTGGCGCTGCTGGGGGTCATCGACGCGCCCGTCGTGGTTGTAGTCCGTTTGCCAAGTAATCTGGGACCACTCAACGTCAAACGCTTTGTGGTATTTGGCCGCCGCCTTCTCCCAGTGCTCCTTATCAGCCGATACCGCACACATGTCGGATGCTATGGCCAGCGTGAGGAGAATATGGCACTCACGCAGAGCGTCAGGAGTGCGGATCAGGTAGGGCAGGTGGCCCGCCCGGATCAGCATTCGTACGATTTTCTCCCATGCCTGATTCATTGGGGTCTGAACTGAAACCCCGCCTAATGCCGTGCCAAGGGACGGAAGCCGCCCCGTAGTTCCCGAGATGTCGGAAGTAATAATAGCAGGAGAAAGCTGAATAAGCGCCAGCGCCGCCGTCCGTTCATACTGGTAGGCAACGTCCCCAATTGTGAACGTCCACACTTCCCGGTAGCCCTCTCCGAGCTGGAGGGTGGTGGGGAGACTGGAACTGGGGATCGTGACCGTCGCGATGTTGCTGGCCAGAACCAGCGTACAGCCCGTGACTTCCAGGCCATCGGGGCGGTACAGAGCAAAGGTCGCCGCGGTGACGGTCGGAGAGGTGCCTGAATACTGGAGAGCCCCCACAACGGAGTTTGACCGTCCCCTGGCCAATACGTCGGGCCAGAGGGTGCGGAAACTCCATAGGGTCTCGCCAGATGGCATCATTTGAAGGCCACGACCCGGTATTTTTGGCCGTTGGAGAAGGTCACGACAACGTTTGTGGAGTCGTGAGAGCCGTACGATACGGAGAAAACACCGCCGCCGCCGATATCATCGGGGATCGCGTAAGCAAGCCGGGGGATCTGACCGAAGCCGTGCGCGATGTTCTGGGCAGAACCGGTGCCGGTCTGTTGCGTCGAAAAGAAGGTAGCACCGCTTGCGAGTGCCCCGGCAGTCCCGCTTGTGTTCCCGGTGACATTTCCTGTGAGGTTGCCCGTCACATTGCCCGTCACATTGCCGGAAATGCCGCTGGTAAAGGTCTGCACCAGAGCCCAGGTATTGGCAGACGCGAGCAGACTGGCCGTCAGTGTACCTACCTGTGCCTGCATGTACCTCCATGCAGAACCGTCGTATACGAAAACGGCGAACTCTTTCGGCTTCAGCGCCAAAACCGTCGCGGCTGCGGAGTCGCGAATCGTCGCGGTGTAGGTCGCGCTGCCGTTGGCAATAATGTGGCAGGAACCAGAAACCTCAACCTCCGCCAGGAAGTCCAGGTTTCTGGCCGCGTCAGGCGTAACAAAAAGCACCGGAGGCGTGTACTTCCCGATGGTTCCGTTCGCGGTGAGCGCAGTGACCGAATAGGCGGCGCCAGTTGCGTGAGCGAGAATAATTCGCCTTGCAAGCGTGGCCGCGGTGCGGAGGGCGGTGCCAAGAATTTCGGCCATTATCGATTCCCTTTCTGTTCGGAGACACGGGCGACTTTCGCGGCCCGCGCCATGGATTCATCGTAGGAGGGGGGCTTGACACCCAGTCTTTGTGCTTGCTTGCGGATTTGTTCCGCAAGCTGTTCGGTTGTCATGCGCTCAGCCATTGGGCTTCTCGACGGTCGCGGCTGCCTTCTTGGGCTTCTCCGCCTTCTTGGCGGGCGCGGCAGGCTTCTCGCCCATCCCCCGTGTCGCCGTTTCCGCTTCTTCCAACGTTTCCAGTGCCTCTTCGCGGGGTCCAAGGGAGCGCTTGAGCTGGCTCTCATCGAGAGGCTGCCCCTTGATGCGGGCGACGCGGGCCTGGAGCGACCGTTTTTCGCGGCGAATGGCCGCGGCGTTGACCTCTGGGGTTTTCCCGGTCTGAACCAGCCAGACGCGCCAAGCGGACCACGCCGCCCGATCAATCTTCAGCTCCGCGATCTCGTCGATACCGTCCCCTTCCAGCCATTCGAACGCCAGATGGTTGCACCGCCCCGCCCCGCCGTTGTGTTCGGTGACCGTGTACCGGAGGTAGCCGCCATCTGGGACGCCAGCAGGTAAAAACTCGCGGGGAAGCGTCTCAAACGGGTCAAGAAGCGGGGTTCCTTTCATCGCCAGATGTTTGGCAATCTCATGAAACCCGCCACCTTCCTTGGTGGAAAGGAGTCTTTCGATGGACCAGTCTGAAAGCCCCCGAACCCCGTTGGCGCCAGGAACGGCCAGCACCGTCACAAGATCGGGAACCACATAATCGCCAGCTTCAATGCCAAGGACCTCGGCATATTTATCGGTGACTTGCACCACTTCTACAAGCCCGGGATTTGGGTGCAGCAGATAGGCCCTTAGATGCTCATACTTGAGCATATCGGTGGTGGACCCGCCGGAGGGCGGCGCGTAGGCCTGGGATTGGCGTGAAGGGGAGATTGTATCAGTGGGGACGGGCATCGAATACTCCTAAAATCAGGCCTTGGAACGGACCAACGACTGGAAGGTAATGTTGCTGGACTTCAGCCCAATGCCGATGTTGGCATATGCATTGAAACCCGAGGTCCGGAGGTCGGAACCGGAGACCTTTTCCCAGATGAGCAGGCCGTACCCACGGATGATCATGTATTTGGCGCCGGCCGGGATCTTTACCCCGTCCGGACGCGCGATCGCCCGCTTCCAGGCACCCGGGGAAGTGCAGAAGCCCTTGAGGACGCTGGTGGCGCTCACAACGTCGTCGGACAACTTCACATCGAAGCCCAATCCGTATGGGTCAACGAGGTTTTGTCCGATTTTGACCCGCTGCATCCGCTGGGCCAACTCGGTGCCCCAGAGATAGTTTTCTGACCGAAAGGACTCGATGACCTCATTGTGCTGCTTTGCACGCAGCATGATGATGGGCGCTCCGAGTTCACCAGCGCCGTACTTGGAAGTATGGGCTGCCCGCAGGTCGTAGATATCGTCCGCACTGAGCGCAGTGGTGGTGGCCCCGACGATGTTGGCCGAAATCGTTGCACCGCTCGCGGTGAGCTGGGTCCGGAGGGTCTTTTCGTAGCTGGCCGGAACCAGTGTCACCAGTTCGTCCAGCGTGAGGCTCACGCCGTTCGGTGCGGTGCCCATCAGGATCTGATTGCGGAAGGTTTCCGAGTACCCAATCACATATTCCGCCACCGCGACCGACCCATAAGCCGTCGTCTGGGTGGAGCCGGTGATGGCGCTGACTTCGGACCCGGCCGAACTCATTGCCTCTTCAAAACCTACTCCAGAAACCTCACCCCAATGGGCGGTATCGGTTTTCTGCCCTGCAAAATCAATGACTTCAGGGTCAAAAAACCCGCTTGCGGACACATCAAGGGCATCCACCAACTTTCGGGTGAGGCGGTTGCTGGCCAGAATCCAGGCAGGAGGAAGATTGGAGTTGCTGGACTGGGTTTCAGCGTAGGAGGTCGGGGTAGCGTAGGTAACGCTCATCGTAAATCCGTAGGAGGAAGGAAGATTACTGCCTTTCTCCCCCTACACTCGATATCGGTGAGCGGCCCGGCGGGGAAGGGTGGCGCATGGTGGCCACCGATGTTCAAAGACTACTCGACGACGCGGGCGCCGTCAAGCATTTGAATCAAACTTGTGTGGACTGGCCGCCCTCGAACTTCGCATCAAGGTCATCCATTTGCTTCCGCAGCGCTGTTTTTTCTGCTGGGTCCCTTGTTTTTTGATATTGCGCCATCAAGGGACTGTAGGCCGCGTTGTACTGCTGGGCAGTCATCCCGGTTTCAGTCTTGGCCGGAACGGTGTTGGTGGAGGTGTTTGGGGGCGTCGGCTTGGCGTCGGATTTTGTTTCTGGCTTGGCAGGATCCGCAGGTTTTGCTGGATCTGCCTTGTTTTCGGCAACCGGAGCAGCCGGCCGAATCGTTGCCACCAATGCAGCGCCCTCCCCAGCAGCCCATTCGGCGAGGGTTGGCGGCTTCTCTACTCCCTCAATATCTGCGTTGTACGCCGCCTGAATGCGTCTTGTGTTCTTATCGTCCGGGGCACCAGTGGCCAGCGCCAAGCGGGCACTGAGAAACGCTTGCTGCTTTCCAGCCGCCTCAAGCTGCTTCTGGGCAGCCTGCAGCGCGGTCTCCACCTGTGCTTTGGCGGCCCGTTCAGTTGCAACAATAGAATGAGGAACAAGGCCCTCTTTGCCGAGATCGATTTCAGTTACACCGTCGGAAAGCTTATGCAGCGCCATTGGCGACTCCAGTGGGGATTGTGGGTTGAGTGACAGGGGAAAGAGATGCTTCGTCGTCGTCAATCTGTTTCAGGGCCCGAATTGCGTCTTCTCGGGACGTGCCCGGGTGATGGCGCTGATACAAAATCACGCGGCTTGTGAGTTTCATTGCCAGTTCGATCTGCTCTGATTCGAGCTGCGTTTTCTGGTCTTCGGGGCTATCAGGAATCTCCTGATAGGCGAAAGAGTAGCCGTCCTCGGGAAGTCCCAGAAGGGCGCCCGCGATTCTGAATGCGTGGGCATCCGCAGCCCGGAAAAACGGCTTGGACCGGTCGCAAACCATCCGCTTTGCACGGTTGCGGATTGCGAGGGACGCCGCAGAAGTTGGGTTAGCGGCGGTGAATTGCACGTCATCCGCTGCGAGACCCAACCGGGTAAGGAGTGCCGACTCTTCGCCAGCCATCCACATCCGAAGCTGGGCAAGGTCGGCGGAAGGGCGGAGTTGAGTGATAGACCCCTGCTTGTTGTCCTCGGAGGCGACCGCAAGCAGGGTGCCTGGGAGCATTGAGATCCGCGATGCGGGCATACCACCCAGACCGGAGCCATCCGTCGAGGTGACTGGGGCGCCGGGAAGCACAATATCGACACCAATTGCGGTACTGTGCGAGGAGTCAAAAGCGGACTGCCCCGCGGCCGTGGCAAAGGCCATCGCCTTGACCGTGGACCTGGCCAGCCCACGCACCTGATTATGGTGCCAATACCCGCCAGAAATGGAAGTAGCGTAGTGATTATACGGGGCGTACGGCGTCCCGTCCGCAAACCTCCAGGTGTAAGCGGCGCCCCTGAGGCCCTCAGCGGGAACACCCTCCAAGATATTTGTGTATCGGACTGGCTTATCACCAGCCGATTCAATGTAAAACTCCGGCTCCGGCCCAAGACGGTAAACGTCCCAGCACCACTGAAACCCAAGGGTCTCGTCGATCCCTCGAAGATCCCGCAGCCGCAATTCCCGAAAACAGACCAGTCGGCTCGGATCATCGGGCGCGACATCGACGGTAACCGCACAGCAGGGCACCTCCCGAAAATGCAGGGCGCCATCCACCAGGGAGATGTGCAGCAGCGCGTCCCCCACCCCCACAGCCAAGAACTGCATACGCTGCATCCAAAGCCAATAATCAGAATCCTCCATTGCGGAGGCCAGATCCAGCCCATCCGGGGACCGGTGCATGACCTGGGGAGCTGCGTTGTAGAGACCCGGTATAGTCAACTGCGTAGCAGCCGTCAGAAGCGCATTATTCGAGAAATCAACTGCCGGAACCAGGGCTGACCGCTCGGGACCCAGGAACGTATCGATCTGGGGGCGGATATTGTTCTCACCCCCAGCTCCGTCGCCGTAGTCCTGGTCTAACAGAAACCGACAAAAGCGTTGACGCTCCCAACGCGCGGAGTCTGCTGGCTGGAGAGAAAGTATCGGGAAAGTAGGCGTGTAGTTCATGTTGTCATCCTATTCTGTCGTGCGACTTGATGCCACGCTTTTCCACCGAGAGCCGTCTCTAAGCCATACCGAACGGCATCCAGGATGTCTTTGTATCGGGAACGCTTGTCACCGTTCCACCGCTGCGCAGCTTCGATAAACCCGACACAGCGGGGATTTACGGCAAAAGCATAAGCGGGCTTGACCATGCGGGCGTTGAGTTCGGCGAGGCCATTATAAACGGTTCCACCTGATTTATACGGGACTTCGATTCTGGGGAACCGATCGATGTTGATGTTCGCCGCGTCCGCAAGGCGGCGCCGAAGATTGGCGTTGTCCTTGCGCAGTTGGGCTTTCGTGGTCTGGATAGCAGCACGGTCACCCAGCCACACATCCACATGCTCACAACCGAGCCCATTCCGCTTAAGCATGGCCAGGATGTTCTGCGCGTCCTCCTGGATACTGGTGGATGTGGGCTTTTCGCCGGCTACCACCTCGTCAATAACCCAAAAACGGGCGTCCTGGGGACGGCCAGGCTGACCAGGGGCACAAGCCATGAGACACGCGGCCTGGCGCCCGATGCTGGTGGAGTGATCGATGCAGACCAGCAGCTTCGCGCCGCCGGGGGGCGGCTTGTAATTGCTGACACAGTGATCGCCCCAGGCCGAAAGCCAGCGATCTACCAGGGCGCCGGACCACGCGCCCTCAAACCGGAGAGGCCGCTCTGCTTCTGGGCACGCATCCCAGGCTTTTTTGATCTGAGCTTTCGTGAGAAACGGGGGGAGCCCGATCGGCGTGACTGCCGCAACATTCAGTTTAGTATTGTGAAACCTCACAATGCCGTCGTCTACCTTCCTTTTCAGCCAGTCTTGTGGTGGGCTGTCGGGCGTAATGGTCATGGAGATCCAGACCTGCCCAGCCAGCCGCAAAAGCCGCATAATTACCTCTCCCCAGAGGCTTTCCGGGGGAGGCTCGTCGAGAACTAATACATCCAGGGTACCGCCCGCGATTCGCTGGGAGCCCTGTTTGTACGTCGCAAACGTGATCGTCGAGCCCTTTCCCGGGCCCGACTCAAACACAATCCGGGGAGGCTTGCCGCAGAATCCGAAAGCGGGCTTGAAAACCGCGTCGGGCGCGTGAATTGCCCGCTCTCCCTTGGGGGTTTCCTCTTTGTCCAACAACTCCCAAATCTTCTGCATCAATGGGATGATTTGCTCTTTGGAGATCGACACAACGCAAACATGAACCGGGCCCGGACGGCGAGCCTGGAAGAACCCAAAGCCCGCGATAAAGGCTAATATCTTCCAGGCTTGGGCGTAACTCTTTCCCAACTGGTTCGCCGCCAACCAGAGCAGCGGAGACCCGTCATGATCCGGATCTTCAGGCGAGCCCATCCGTACCCACGCCTCTTGAGGCTCTGTGAGCACAGCAAAATGCAGGGCATTCGAGCGGAATGCCTCTGCACGGCTACCCTGGCGGCCTGCGCTCAATCGCTATTTCCCGTCCAACGCGATGGCAGCACTTGCCTGGAAACGAGCCAACAAAATCTGATCGTAGATCAGATGGTTGACCCCCACCGAACGAGTGCGGAGTTGTTCATTCAATGCCATCCGAACCAACCGAACACAGCGCACTGCTGCCGATGCGTCGGCGCATCCTGGGCAGTTCGCAACGATCACCTCTGCAAAGGTCTTTGTGATCTGGTTGATACGGCCAAACAACTCCTGCAGTTGCTGGTCACCGATGGGCTGCGAATGGACCTGATCCATCTCAATCGCCTGGAGTACATCCCATGCGACCTTTCGGCAGTTGTCTTCTGCCTCCCGAATCGCCTGATACAGGGGCACCTTTGCCGGGTCGTTGTGGTAGGTAAACCAGTTGTCGAGTTGTTCTTGGGTGATTCTCACGATTGACTCCTGGGGACGAGTCCGGCCCCCTGCGGAAATGATTGGGCCGGAAAAACGAGGTGTCCGGTCGAAAACGTGACGATAGGCTGGGCCCCTGCTGGCGTCATCCAGGGTCCGCGCAAGCAGGCAGCCCTCTGGAGATTCCCGAAGCTCCCGATCCTGGATACGATGTCCGTCACCGCCGAAACAACCGAAAACATAGGTTTTCATTCGCCTTCCTCCTCTTCTTCCTGGTTCCAGGTCGGGTGAAGCAACTGAAGATCCCGGAAAATCTGGTACTGCGTCCGCATCGGCGCCTGACGAATTTCCTCACGTAGAGAGGCTACAGCCTCTTCAGGGCTCATTTTGGAAGCAGGAGCCGCCGCTCGTTCAGCCTCAAGCTCCTTGTAGACCTTTGCCTTTTGCGCCGAAATTTTATCGACACTCCCCCAGTGATGATCCTGAATGGCGCCGCGCAACGCGGACTCAAGACGACGATACTCCCCCTCCAGATATTCGAGTCGAGTCGGGATCGTGATGGTGCCCGGCTCTACCAGCGGAATGAGGGGCGCTTTGCCACGGGGCGGACCACCGGCGGCCTGCTCGGCGAGGTATTTTTGGACAAGAGCATCGGTCTCGTCCATTGCGGCCTTGTCAAACGCAGCCGTAACCTCGGATTCTTTCGGATCCCAGCGGGCGCCAACCAGCTTCCGAAGCTCAGCCTCAATGCCGTCCAGAAAATCGCAGGCGACGCGATCGTCGGAAAGCGTGAAGTGCTCCCAACGCGGATTTCGATTCAAATTCATGGAGCCCGTGATGCACAGGTTCCACTTTTCGTTGCGAAGGGTACAGAACTTCGCATGGACCTTCGATAAAACGATGCACTCGTCTCCGAAAAGCTCCCGGAGACGCTTGCAATACTTCACTTCCCGCGCGGGGAAGCTGTGATCGACCAAAAACCGAAAGCGGCGGATAACGCCGGCCGTGACGAGCCAAGCAGCCATTTTGGCGTCACGAACGCCGAAGGTCCAGGTCGAAAGCATGACGTCCGCCGGGCCGGTCTGGTCAAGGCAGGCTCGGAGCAGGTCCAGCATGGAAAACTGGCCCTTCGTGATGCCCAGGATGTTGCACCCTTTTTTGAGGGTGCCGATGGCTTCTTCCGCCTTGCCGACGGGAGCCTTAATGAGCTGCTTTTCGACCTCCGAAAGTGTAAGACCGACCGAGCCGCTTGAGATGCGTCTATTGTTAGACGCACTTTTAGGCGCCTTGACCGGTTTTACAGTTTCAGGCTTCATTTCGGGCTCCGGTTGCGCGCCCGTAGGGACCGGAGCGCGCGCGTGGGCTGACAAATAAATA
>OFSE01000092.1_pt1 | contig 31174 bp, 48 predicted proteins | sample 1543261 | NCBI WGS metagenome assembly OFSE01 (sample SAMN07774225, study PRJEB24372) | wastewater metagenome | isolation source: Exp Tend VB 50WW | collected 2016-02 | reverse complement strand
CGGGGCGGGGGGACTGAACCTCCCAGCAAGTCAGCGGCTCGCGTCCCATGCTGCGATCAGCAAGGTACCAAACACCAGGCTCATTGCTGAGATCATCGGCGACAACAAGCTCAAGCGGGTAATTGTTCTTAGTCTTCATCTTGGTGATGTTGTTTTCCTGCGCGGCAGAACCGGCTAGGCCATCAACAAGCCGACCAATCATATCCACTTCGGTAAGACGGAGACCAGTACGCTTCTTACCAGCACTCACAATTAAGTGAGTCGGCGAAACGCCCATTGGGTCCCCATTCGGTAGCAGAATGGTGCCCATCTGCTCAATCCCAGCGTCAAGATTATCCGTATTGAGCGGAGATCCCTTACGCAGATTGCTCCATACGCCCATAGACGAATCGTCAATATTCACAGGGTGGACACTGGAGAAAGCTGCTAGACCGTCATACCAGAGATACGCGGTAAATAGCGAATTGGTATCCCAAGTGGATCCGCCAGTCTTGCCATTCTGAAGCGCAACCTTGGTTAGACGATCATAAAACTTCTTGGTATTGCGGCTAAGATTCTCAACAGCGCGCGGAAGCACGCGCATCTGATCAACGAGAGTCTTGCGACGATCAATCAGAAGTGCATCGCTCCAAGCCTCAGAGTGAGCCTGATAACCGCGAGCATTAACCCCGTTCCAGGTCTTTTGAGATTTTAGCCACTTCTCAAACTGAGGAATGACTTCAACCCAGAAAACTTCAATTGTATCTGTCGCTTCCGCAGAAACGCCCAGAAGTCCATCGCTCCAAGTTGTGGTCTGTTGATAAAGATCAACAAACCGCTCAGAGAGAGTCTTGAAGAGTAGCGTAACTTGGCTATCATTAAGCATCATGGTGCGTTAATCTCCTTAAAGGATTTCTACCCAGGCGTGAGTAGTAAGCCCTGCTCGGGAAAATCCCTTAAAGACTCCAGCGTCAACATTGACGCCAGGAGCGCCCACAGTATTATCATCAATTACATCTAAAATAAGATTCTGATGGGCCTGAGTCACAGTGCCATCAGTCTTAAATTCAAAAATTCCGCGACGGACAAGCCCAGACTTGGCAGCAGCAGCGCCAGGGTTGTTATTGACATGGGAAAGACCCACGCCAATTACCTTGGCATTCGCCAAAACTTCAGCAATTGCCGCCTTGCCATGGCCAGTCGCGGTGTTAGCAGCGACCATTGACCCCATAAACCATTCGGAGTTTACAGCCGCCGGAAGCACGACATCCGGGTTAACTGGTGGCTCCTCACACTTGCGAACAAAATCTTTTGCGAGCGCAGTCATGATTAACCCTTCACATTCTTGTAAACATCAGCAATTGGAATTCCAAATCGCGCTGACATCAATTCAACATCGCCATGAGTCAAACCGTTTGGCATGGAAGGCGTCATCAACTGACCCTTCTTATGCGCGGACTCAGGCGCTGGCTTTACGTCAACAGGGCCCATCGGGCGCGCGTTATTGACATGATAAGATAGCTGGTCAATAGTCAGGCTATTGGCCCAAGCATCCATATCATCATTGAGATTCTTATTTGTCTCTTTGCCAAGCTTCATAAGACGATCACGCTCAGTCTTCTGAAATTCAGCAAGATCCTTGGAAGTCTTCTCATGTTTTTCAGCAAGGGCGACAGCGCCATCAGCGCTAGACTTACAAGCATAAAGAGCAGGAATGACAGTTACTTCATTTGTCTCAGAATATTCAATTCCAGTAATATCCTTGAGAGCCTTAGCGAGCAGTGGACTGATCGGCATCTGCCTATCTCCTAGTTGCGAAGCGGCAGACGCCGCATGTTTGATTCCATATTCAGCGATAAGCTTTTCAAACTTATCTCGATAATCAATTTCGTTAACTTCTAAAAGACCATAAGCCTTTGCATTCGGATCGGCGCCAGCGTAAACCAGGCTGCATTCCCGAATGCGATCAATAGAAGTTACTTTGAAACAAACAACTGATCCATCAACTTCAGTACCAAGTTTCTCCCAGAATTCCCATGGATCTTCGAATGTATGGGAGCGCTTTAGCGTATGATTGATTCCAACGGAGAAACTCTTAACTGTGACAGGTACATGCTTCAATCCGGCGCAAATAGCGCCCTGGGTAAGCACCATATCGCGCTTCTTATCAATTTTGAATGTAGCGTCTACTCCAAGAATTCCCTTTGTGGAAAGTCTGGGATTTGTAGCAGCACCAATCCAGCTATCGACAGAAGCATCGTGATTGAGATAAAGAGTAACTGCAAATTTCTGCGCAGTCTCTTCAGTCCACAACGCCGGATCTGAATAATCAACCCAGTGACCCTTGATCATAGTCGCAGAAAGCATGCGACCATCGCAAGTCAATGAGCAGTCGTCTTCTGTGAGAGATACTCCGCTCGCATCGGAGAAAACTGGAGTAGATCCGAAATATGAAACATCGTTCAAAACAAGGCTACCTTCGACAAAATCAGCATTTGACTCAAACTGATTCGCGTTGAAGCGAAATCCGTTCGCCTCATAGAATGCGCCTTGCCTGATGGGACGGGTCATTTCAATCGAGAATACAAGAATAGGGAGTAAAATTTCTCTTGACTATTCCCTCTTCTTCATGGGCATACGTAGCATTTTCAATGCTTGATCTTCATCAATTGGATATTTCATCTTCTTGGCCAGCGCGATTGCTTCCAATCCAGAATTCCAAGCATTGGCCGTGATAGTAGCAACTTCAGCGAGAAGTCTTGCATCTTCCGGTGGCGCACTGTTCCAATGCGGAGTAGGCACTTGATGGATGTTCCGAATGCCGTGCTCGTATAAATAATATGGTAAGCAAATTTGCTTATGCGAAGAATCGGACAAAAGACTAGCATCAGCTTCAATATAATCTTGACGTACTTTACTTTGAGTTGCGCTAATATTCGATCCTAATCCGCCAGTAATTCCGCTGCTAGAAGTAGTCAAGTTTTGACCAAGAATTGAAATAGCAATGCACTGGTCTAAGAATTCTGGGCCAAACGAAACGAATGCCTTAAAAGCATCTTTCTTTAATTCAAGAAGCGAAGTTTTTGCTCCGTTCGGAAGCATGATTACAGAGTCGCCTACTAATTCTTGAAGTGAATCAGCGAGACGCTGATAATCTTCAATTTTAGCAGAACGGATATCCGTAGATTCTACTACAATAGGGGGATTGCCATGACGTTTGCCGTGGCGCCCCCAATCGATTAAATTGGCTTGACGATATACGATCAATTGGGGAAGAACACGAATCAAGCCCCCCATCCATGGGCGAGTCATTCTACTTTTGAAAATGACCCATGTTCCATCGCCAGGCTGGACAGGGATACGCCCAGATTTCTGCATTCCAGACTTATCAGTCCAGTCTGCCTGCGCTTCAAATCCACCAGTTGTATAATTGTAAGTAATCCAGCGAGGATGCCACGGCTCAAGATATGGCTGATCTTTCCATCCGTTGATACTACAAATGCAAAAACCCATGATCGCAGTTGTGCGAATTACTTGTCTTTGCGCGGATTGGCTGAATAAGACAGACCAGTTATCTTTAATAGATCGAAATGCGCGAGAACTATCACCAGGATGAGTAGAAGGAATCCACTCGAATGGAAGTCCGGTAACTGCTAATTCGCGGGTATTGAAACAAGCATTAACGCGATCATCACGATCTATTGCGTCGAATAATCCCGCAGTCCATTGAAAATTGGCATTTTCATGTTCAATAACTGCAAGTTCTGCCGCTGCTAGATCATAGCTGGTGAGAGTGTACGGAATGCGATCTTGCGAGACATTTCGCTTATCTGGATACCTGGCAGGCTGAAAAAACTTGGCGACAGACTGGAAAAATCCCATTGTCGCAGGGTAGCGGACAAGAGGCTGAATATTTAACTTGACACTGACTGCTTTTCTAGCTGTTTCAAGATTTTATCTTGTGCTGCATCGTCACGCCAATCGCTTGCTTTCCATCCTCTTGAGTAAGTGTTCAATCCGATTGGCGCTTGAATTAACTTTGGTTGCGCCGTAAAAATGACTTGGCGCTGCACTCGCATATAAGCAGAATTACGTTTTAACTGGCATATGCTAGCTCCGCAAGTTTTCCAATTCTTTCTTTTAGCATACCACCGGGGGCAATAGATACATTTAGCGTATTTTGGCCTATTTTTAAAGAAACAATTCGCGCAAGATTCCCATTTGTAATATGCGCTTCCGCACTTGCATATTTTTATTGAATCATATCTTTTACTGTATGATAATCTCATATTTAGAATTATTTGTTTCTACTATAGCGGATTTGCCGTCAATATGTTGACGCATAATCTCGCTGGTTTCAATTTGGCGAGCACCATACTCATCGTAAACAAGAATTCTAGCTGGATCCGTGGTCAGCGCCGCGAATAAAGAATCAGCAGGGACACAAGCCTTTTGATCCAAAATAGTTAGATGTTTGGTATTATAGAACTCTCCAATGAGCTTGTACAAATATCCAAAAAATACAACTTCTCTCGGATTGTGCGGTTTTCCTCTAGTAGATTCATTCAGTCTAGCAAGGCGAGTAACAGTAACTCTTATCTTCCCCATCGGTTTTTCCATGGAACTTCAGCCACTCCCCTTGATATCATATCTGCCGAATCTCTGATCTCGTCATCGCTTGGCTGTTCTACATCAGCAGCCAAATACATGAATGCTCCTGAGCAAGCGTCAACCATGTCATCATGGATGCCGATCCCCTTCCTAGGGAACGCTTCGTGCTCGGAAAAAAATGCTTCTGACAGATAAGCATACCACCCGGGGGCTTTTGTGACAAGCTTTACATTTTTCGCTTTCGTCGCGGCAGAGTAGCCTCCTGCTCTGACTGTTTTGCTCCTAGAAGGTTTAATAAATTCAATATCATATCCAGCGAGCAATTCCAGAAACTCAGCCTCGACGAATTTAGTATGGCTGCCACCTTCCATCTCGATTCGGATCGCGGTGGAATATCCATCAGATTTCGCATATTGTAAAATTAACTTCCTGGTGTCATTGGGGTGTAATCTTCCCCTTGAGATATCTTCAATGAAATATTCACCGCGGTAGCGATTCATCTTGCATGACGCTACGTAGTCAGGATCTGTTCCTTTTTCAATTGCGACATCTTCATCAATTCCCGCAAGGTCCCAATATCGGACCCTCAGACCCCTGGATGGTCCGACTTCCGTATGGCCGAACCACGCGCGGCTAAACTTCGTACCGCGAGCAGCTGAAATCTTAAAATTGCCCTTTAGCTTAATTTCAACAGTAATCGGATCTTGATTTTTCAATCCTTGGATATAAGCAGGATTGTTTTGAAGTCCAATAAGATTATGCTCTGCCATGGAGCGAATAAAAGTAAAACTCAGTGGATCACAATCTCCGCCAAACTGATGCTTTAGCTGTTCTTCAGTATCTCCCCAATGGATCACATTATCTTTGTAAACAAAATATCGAACAACTCCTGATCTTTCAGGTATCGCATATCCAGTTACAGGATCCCAATACCACTGCAAAAATTCTGATAACCACGGGGCGCCGTCAGGATCAGGGTTTAGCGTGCCGCGGATATATGCTGGAATGCCAGGAATTGAAGATCGGTTACGAGTAAGCATATAGAATACTTGCTTTCTCGTAAATTCTTGAATTTCATCATATTGAATAATAGGAGATTGAGCACCGTCCTTCTTCTGGACGCCAGCTTTTCCACCCTCAGAATTCAAGAATGCGAACTTGACTTGTGCTCCACTAGGAAACTTCCAACGAAGCAACTGCTCGTTAGGCTCTGCACCAAATTGACCATAAATCAGTTTGCTTGTATCCCATAATCCGCCCTCTTGCATGATACGAGGGCGATCCAATCGCATGATTGTGCAGTGGAATCCTGGCGTTCTTCGCCATTTCAGCGGAAGGAGCATTTCCGCAAACGACTTTCCCCCGAACACTCCACCGCCGAAAAACGCAATTCGCGCTTTACACCTTAGATATTGAGCTTGCGGACATTTGCAATTAGGCAAATGCTCAGAGGGAGGAATCTTGTAAGCGATGCTATGGATATTTTTGGGCAACGCAAGGCATGCAGGATCGACAGCCTGCGGCCCAAAAATGAGGCGAGGCATTATTCCTCAATTTTTGTTTCAGACTGAATGATCATCTTATCAGCATATTCAGATTTAATCTTTAAATTATTCAGATATTCCATTTCTTTTTCTTTTGCTTGTTCAATCGTCATACCGTCTAAACTTTGCAAGAATTTCATGTGATCGATAGTATGGCGAATTCCTGACGGCATTCGAACTTTATTCTGGATCGGCATAATCTGCTCCTTCTTTATTGCCAAGATCAGGGGGGAATTCCTCGCGCCGTGCTTTCAGAATTTCGAGATAAGCTTTCGTGTACGCAATAGCCTGGGCATGGCGGCCCATCTTCTTGGCTTCTAATGCTGATTTGAACGTTGCAAGTCTGAGCGTTTCGAGTTGATCTTGAATCAGTCCCGCAGGTTCGGGCAAATCTGGATTCAGATGCGACCGCAACCTCAGCCGCCATCCAGTATCCACCATCGGATCGAGTCTATCTGGACGATAAAGAATCCAGCCTAACCGGATCATCTCCCCAGTAAATTCAAACTTATCTGCGCAATGGGAGTCAAACTTCACATATTCAGAGTAAAGCTCCTCGGGAGAGACATACTCGTATTCCGAGGCGCAGCATCTTTGCTGAGCAAATGTCGCAATTCTTGATTTTTGTTCTTCGGTCATGATCAAAGTATAAAATAAAAAAACCCCCTGTCAACCCTCGCGATTTGACAGGGGGCACCGACTAGCACAACGCTAGCCAGCCACAATCCAAATTAGGAAGCCTGCGCAGCGTCCTCGGCCTCAGCGGCAGCCTTCTTACGCTGGGGCGGCTGGCCGGCGTCAACGAGCGCCAGATTTTCAAGCGCGAGAAGCATCGCCTTCTCACTAAGACCCGTAACAATGTGGCCAGTGCCCTCGGCATTCTGATCCACATCGCCGCGGGACTTCTCGCCTAGCGCAGTCTCAATCAGTTCCTTAGAATTTGGGCCCGTTACCTCAATAAAGGTAACGGGAACAATCTTCTTGAAAACTGGATTGAGGTACGCGGCAGCCTTGATCACAAAAACATTCTTGCTCATAGTATTCTCCTTCTAGTGTCAAATAATCCTAATTCGCACAATGCAAATTATGGAGTCATTCCGTCTTTACTTTAGGACGATCAAAGAAAATATTTTTATCATCAGCTTCATACTTAGAATGTAGTTCTTGTACTAAAATCTGATGATTTTCATTCGCAATTTTCAGGTCAAATCGTCCCGCCCTAGCTTGCGCTTCCGCTGCTGCAATTCCATTCATAAATGAATTGCACTCAGCTACACTAGCACGTAGCTTTAGCTGATCGATCTTAGCTTCATCAGTTAGTTCATTCGCCATAAGTCACCAAATTTGTAATTGCTCCCAGATATTAATCCGCTGGAAGCCCCGGACGTTGCTCTTGCTTGGCTGATGGTATGGCAACCGTTCCCATCATACCGACAGAAATGAAATTAATCACTCTCTAGCATTTCTGCTATCACGGTCTGTCATCATGAGAGGAGAAGTTATTTAGTGCTCTATTCCTCATTGAGCACGCTTTATTTCGTCGATCCAGTATCAATAACTTACTACATCCTCATGGGCATGGCAAGGCCAAAATGCACCGGACCCTCGTTTTTTTCGGGCCGAATGACGATCGGGTACGAATCGTCAGCTTGAAACTCGAAAGTAAGGGCTTGACAAGTCCAGGGAGCGATCAACGTGCGGAGATTACCGCAATGCACACCAAGCACAGTAGCCCTGCCATCATATGCCACCTCGATTTCTTCGATGCCAGACCCCAGATCAGGATTCTCCGATTCAAGCCTGAGCACCCCTTTGTCAAGCTTAAAAAACACCCCCATGGTCTTATCAGCGCAGACAAGGGCTATGCGCTTTAGCGCGTCCACAAGTGCATCCTTAGGTATGCTGGCAGACCGATCAACCTGAGCAGGGATGATCGTGCGCCACGCTGGCGGAAACTGTGAGTGATCTAACAACTGGCATGACATAGAATTGTCCGCACATTTTAGATAAAATCGATTGTCATGCACAGCAATCGTCACTCGCTCAAATCCGTCTAGAAAATCTTTGATTCTTTCAACTGCTTTTCTAGGCATCAGCATATCTGGCAAAATGAAATCGTATTGAGCAAGTTTCGCGCCATCAGTCGCAACAAGCGTACCGTTGTCAGAGCAAATGGCGCTCATAAACGGCCGCGCTTCATTGTCGCTCATCGCCGCTTCCACCTTTTCAAAGGCGACAAGCAACTGACTTGCTGAAATTTCCATTACATGTTCAGGAAAAATATGGATTCTTGGAAAATTATCAGCAGGCATCGTCTTGCAAAGATGCTTAGACTTACCAGATTTCACAACCAACTCAGTTGCGCAATCCTCTGACTCAGGAGCATCTAAATCGCAGCGATCCGCTCCCATGGCCTTGACCAACATGAGCAAATGGTTAACCGGCGTAGTAATTTCCCCCTCGCGTACCACTTGCGCTGGATATTGAACGCTTAGACTGATTTGCTCATTTGTCGCAGAAAGATACAATGTATCATTTTCGGCGAGCAACTTGACATTATTGAGAATTGGCATGCTTGGTTTCTTCTCAATGATCGCAGCACATGCCTGTAACCCAGCGATCAGAGATTTGCGATCAATGTCAACGTGCATTAGCAGTATCCGGCATAGTTAAAATCTTTTTTACATTAGAGCTAGACGGTTGATACGCCGTATTGACTTTGTTCAAACTCTCGATCCATTCTTCGCAATCCAACTTACTCATGGTTGGATTGCCAGTGATAGAACGGATGGCTTCCACGAATTTGCGACAACCGCCGATATCCATATCAGTTGTCATGTAATTTTTGTTATCTGGTTGACTCATTTAAGCCGCCAAATCATAAATGGAAATTTGATTATTGCCATATCCCTTACTATGCCAATTTAGCAAGCAAAGAGGACATCTTGTTATGAGCGTTTGAATATTTCTAGCCCATTGATCAATAGTCATTTCTTATCTCCTGCGAGCATTGGAGCCAAAATATCAGCGTGCATATCCTGTGGCATACCGTCGATCAGACGGAGCATTTCAGCAATTCGCGGAGGCTTCCATCCTTCGGGCTTTAGCTGCTTCCCATTAGCATCTTTAGGTCCATCGAGCTTGCGCATGTTAGACGCATGCACTTCCTCAAAAAATAGATCCAAGTCCACGCCTAGCGCGTCTGCCGTGCCATCGACTACATACTTAATATCGCAAAGTCCATCGATAGCTTCGTTTAGATCAGCAGCGAATTCTGGAAGAAACTTAAAATTATCCATAGTCAAATCGGTATGGATAGAATTATCCTTAATTTTGACCCGGATACCAAGTGCGCAACACGTTTCCAGCGCCTCTTCTAGAATCAATCTAGCCCTTAGTATGCGGACTTCAACCGATGGCATACCGGGCGATTCGCGGCGAGGAGTATTAATGGATCGGTTAAAATCACGAACTAACTTTTGTTGGCGATTCATACTTTCACCTTATTTCCGCAAGAGCATAGCCAGTATCCATTGTCTTTCTTGACTAATGCATTTCGAGCAATTCCTTTATGCTTTGATCTAACTTTCTTCATTTTTTGTTGACATTTTGGGCAATGCATATTCATGGTTTCACCTTGTTGTCTAAGCGCAGAAACAGTGCCAATAAGATTATGAAAGCTATTATGCCAGAAATTAATATAATGAAAATTTCATTATTAGTCATGATTCATCCCGATTCAACGCATCAACTACTTTCACAGCAAGTTCTGGAGTATCCATCATTCCGCAAAGTTGTCCATTATGATAAATAGTGCGGCCTACAGATTTGCCACAGCGCCAAATAGGAATTCTGCATTTCATAAATTCACCCACATCAAATCCGATAATGTGCGCGCACTGTTCCCATACAATCTTTGTCGCTTTAACCTCATTAAACAAATTAATGAGCTTATTTATGAGTATTGCCTGTTTATTAATAGGAATGCTATTTCCATCAGGAAATAATACAAATCCTTCATAAATTGACAGGTTCACATTTTCTGCTATGCAAAGTAATTTTCCTAAGCTCATGATTTTTTCCTGTCAAGTACTATTCGTCATCAGGTCTAGCAAGCTGGGCTGTTTCATCTGTTTCTCGGCCCTAAGACAATTGGCCACCGCTTGCTTGTAATAGCTCTCTTTCAATTCAATACCAATTGCTTTTCTGCGAGATGGGAGGAATGCTCCTGACTGACATTTGCCTCCCAAAGCTACATAAAGCTCTGATCCAATACCAGCAAATGGTGTAAGAATCGTATCATTGGGGTGACTCCATAACTCCATGCATCTACGGATAACTTCTAATTGCAAAGGGCAAATATGGCGCTCATCTTCCTCCTCCCTCGCTGACTCTCTTTGCAATGTATCTGAAGGATTAATGTCCATCCATACCGGGGAAGCCAATCGTTGCCAGATATCGATAGGCGTTCTAGATGCATCGCTGCTTAGTTCATTTTGCTTACCGCGGGGTGTAAGCTTATTTCCGCAATTAGCACAATATTGCTCGCCATATTTATATTCGCGGATGCATCCAGTAGTATGCCTGATTATTTCATTTACTTCAGGATCATAAATAGGGATGGTGTCTACTCGATTTTCGCACACCCTGACATCTTGGATCCAATACTCGGCGCGATCCCCCTTCTGTACTAGGTTGCCCGCTATGGGGTCCAGGTTCTCCCCTGGCTTGCGGAAGGTCAGCAGGGTATCGGGTATGCCCTGACGGGACATGGCGCTGTCCTTCACGATCTGCTTGTGAAGCAGCCCTAGCGCTTTGGTCCGCTGCATGGCCGTCACGGGGTCTTTCCAGATAGCCACGCGAGAGTGATAAATCCATCCGGCATCCTGAAACGCTTTGATGATGATGCCGGGAAAATCGATTAGACCAATATACCCGTGGTTAGCCTTTGAAGTAGGCAAATCCATGCAATGGACGCTGTGAAGCCTTCCAGGCTTTGTCAATCTAAAGAGTTGTCTAATAATGAAATTATAGTGTGCAGCGAAAGTATCGTAGTCAGGGCAATTGCCAAGATCTCTTTCACTAGCACTGTAGGTGTACAAAGAAGCAAAAGGAGGAGAATGAATCCCATACCCAATGCTAGAATCTGGGAGCCCTTGTAATACTTCACAGCTATCTCCATTATAAAGCGCAAAATTATCTGTAATGTGCTGATTGACTACGTTAGTCATACTATTTTACCAATGAGATGATTGAAGCCTTTTACTACTTCGCCCAGGTGCTTGTCAAGCGCATGATATACAGAAAGAGCAATCATCGCAGCTTGTCTGTCTTCTTGTTTGATTCTTGAGTCTGGCGTAAAAGCAATAGTTTCTAATTTATAAACAAAATCATTCATGCGTAAGGAACCTCAATGCGATTGCAATTTCCGCAATTGCAGTGAATATCATACCAATTGCGATAATAGAACTCCATGGCTAACACACAGGATGCCGGGCATGGTTCAACTACGTAGTCACAGTGGCACCCATACTTTGCAATATCACGAAAAATCGTCATTAAGCCGATGGGGCTCGGCTTGTATCTGTAAATAACCTGCATATCTTGTTCCGTTTGTTGTGGCCTAACTCGTGACATTTTGTACATCTTGTTTTCCCCTGAAATCCCTTTTGCTCTCTGTGTACATCGAAATGTTTCTTACAGTAGTTCCACTTATAGTTAGGCTCAGAGCAAGATCGACACAAGCCTAGATCTACATGTTTCTTCTGATAATTAAGCTGGCGACTAGGCATCTAAATTTCATTTTCTAGATTTATCGCATTGATCATAAGAATTTTCTGGCATATCTGCCCCCAAAACCAAATCCATTCGCTACGCCATTCCGCCGATCCATAACCCTGGTCGAATATTAGTATAATTTGACCAAACTTTATATTTACGGGAATAGATGGAATTTGAGAAGCATAGATCATTTAGCGCCATCTCCCGGCTATAGCCCAGCAAACAGCCATGTCATGATCAGCGCCAATCGGCGGGGCCCTTGGATGCGCGAGACTTCCACTGCCCGACGGCACAAGAGCAGCCGAAGTGCCGCGCTACGCCGGCAGGATCAAGAACGGCGTGATGGCTCCGGCAGTCCCGATCATGCGGCGCCCCCTCGATGAGCGCCCGGAGGTGGGCGACCTCGGCGCGGGCTTCGTCGCGCTCCTTGGTGACGACCCGCATCGCCGTGGAGCCAGCGTAAGACTTCCAAAATTTGTTTATATTAGCCATGGTGGTACAGTCATTATAGTGTCAGCAGCGTAAGAGTCAAGGGTTTTTTGTGCGCTTAGCACGTTTTCACGCTGTGTCTCACGCATGTTTTCCAGCATCTGAGCACACATGATCTCGAAGTCTTTCTCTTTGCGTCTGACGTTCTCTAATACTGCGCCCTCAGCGTCAGAAGTCACGATATGGCACACCACCGGGTGAGTTTGGCCAAATCGATAGCATCGGCGAATGGCTTGAAACATCGCTTCATAGCTATGGCTCAATCCGACAAAGCCCATATTGTGGCAAATCTGAAAATTTAATCCAAATCCTGCTATTTTTGGCTTGCTAACCAGGATCTTGATTTTACCAGTTGAGAAATCAAGCAATCGTTGCTCTTTCTCATCTTCAGTATCTGACCCGGTAACTTCGGCGACTGATGAAGAAACAGAAGATAACGCTTTTGTAATTGACTGCGATTCGTCATTCAGATCGCACCAGATAAGCCATGATGCCTGCGGATCTGTTTTTACAAGCTCAACCATTTTCGCAACGCGATCATCAATGCTAGCCCGTCTGGCTTTTCTTTGCTCATTGAGCGTTTTGGCTTCTTGCGCAAAGAGATTTCCAGTTTTATAAGCAAAATCTTTGCCTACTTCTACAATATGCTCAAACATATGTAGCGGTGGAAGTGCAAATCCCTCATCTGGATATCCCAGATCAGACGGCAATCTTATCATCACCGCCCATTCGCATACCCATTTCCAAAAGATATCTTCAGCGTGGCCTTTTAGTCGCCACTTTTGCGTTTCTCCGCCATCGTGGACAAAGAAAGACGCCAGCATTTCCACGCGGTCCATAATGCCAAGAAACTCAGCATGATTACCAAGCTCCTCATAATCATTTGGGGCAGGGGTTGCTGTGCAAGCCAAACGATAAGGAGTAGCTGCAAAATAGGAAATGATCTGATTGCGGATTTTACCAGAATACGCTTTGAGTATGCTGCTCTCATCAAGTATTACTCCTGTGAATTCATCAGGCTGGAATTGATGAAGCATTTCATAGTTAGAAATGAAGATAGACGCATTATTGATTTTAGAAAATTCCGCTACTTGCTCTTGATTTCTAACAAACACAACGTGAATGCCAAATTTCTGTCCTTCGCGGACAGTCTGCTTTGCCACGGCTAGCGGAGCAAGAATTAAGACTTTTGGCTTTTGGCATTGGATAACATTGGTCTGATCGCTTGATTTGTAACTTTCAATAGTATAGAGCGGCATATGATTAGCACATTTGCAATTATGCCTGATTACTTCTCTCGCCCAAGCTAGCTGGGTCAGAGTCTTGCCTAGCCCGGTACCGCTAAATATTGCAGCGCGCCCACGGCGTAAAGCCCAGATCACGGTATCTCGTTGGAACGGAAACATCGTTTCTGGCAAATCAAAAGGGCCGGTCAAGCCTATTGTCTGGGCTGTGATGGATTTTTTGGCGAGAAATTCTGAATAATCTTGCATAACTGAAGTATGCAGGAGAATTATCTTGATGTCAAAGGGATTTTTAGAGTTCGCAGCAGGTTCCCTGGATCTCTCCCCATTTGTCTTCGCTTCCGCAGATAAGACAAATATGGGAGCATGTTCTTAGTTCACATGTAGGGAATTTGTTAGGATAAGGTTTTTGCCATTTTGAGCAATGCGCAATATCGCTCCAAAAATGTTTATGATCAATTGTAGAAGTTGAATTTGTGCTTGGAGATAATATCTGTGCTATGTCTCCGCAGCCAGATATTAAAAATATGGATATTAAAACCCATGGGCGCATTAAAGCCAAGTAAAACGATGGGCTGTGATGGATTAACAATCGCATAAAGGAATTATGCGATATGGGGGGCTAAAAATCAATTACATAAAGCAGCCTGGGGGGACCTGCTCAAATTCAGTTTCGCCGGTAGTTCCGCAGAATGTGCAATTCTTAGACCTACTGCGAAACTTGCAGTTGCCTTTCCACTTATTCCATACAGACCAATCGCTAAACGCTCCCCATGTATGATCATGCGGTACATCGCACAGATTTTGCCCGGGTGTATTTGGTGTATTTGACCTGATGCCCGCAAGCATCCGTTGCTGCATCACTGGATTCGTGGGAATGCAAATACTCTTCCCAGCATACTCGCCGCAATAATACTCCGTATCCATGCTGGTATATGGCAAGCAATCCACATTTGACTGGCACGGATGAACATCATCACATTTTCCCGCGCTAAGCGCAAAGAATGAAAACAGGAGAAAGCCAATCTTTAACTTCATAGAATTTTCCTTTTGAAGAAATAGTGAATCAAACGATGATCAACGTATATTATTTGGATTAATTCCCATCCAGATGCGTCATACGTATTTAAATTTATGATATCCCATGCGAGCGTAACCTTCAGATTCCCATCTATCATAACAAATTTACGATTCATAGGATTACCTTACTGGAGCAACAGCGGCATTGCGTACCACCGGGGCTAGCCAGACTTGAGGAGGGGACATGTATGGCGCATATCCTGGGCAACTGACTAAAAGCCAGCCCTGATCAGTTACTGTGGTTCTGCAGTTTGATGCATCGTCACTACTTTGACTTGATGTACTTCCTGCTGTGGTGCTTGTGCTAGACGGCGCTGTTGAGAAGGGTCCGCAAGCGATGAGCGTAATGCTTGATGTAACGAGGATCTTGAACGCTGTTGAGATTGTAAAACGCATGATTACTCCTTTGGGAATTAGATAATTTCGTTTTGAGCTATTTGAGTTGCTTTGGATAAATTATAGCTAAAATGACTAAAAGTTAGCCAAAAATAATTTTCCAAATTTTGAGTTTGGATTTTTGAGACTAAAGTTGTATTGCTATGTAGGTATTTTATATAATATTTCTGATAGAAATATAGAAGTTGTGACACATGTAGTTATTTATATAATATTTCTGATAGACAATTTTGGTGTGTCCCGCTTCCGCGCAAGATGGGACCCAATTTCCTAGTTTTGCTAGGATATGGCCCTATTCTTGCTAATCCAAATCAAAGATTAGCAAACAATGTAATTACGTATTATGTATTACCAGACTGCGCAACCGTCGTCGCTGGTGTCAGTCTCGAAGGAGTAGTATTGTCCCTCTTTCATCCCCTCTCGCTGAGAGACAGTGAAAGACTGGTTATCCTCAGTGATCACAACGCACTTGTTCTCTTCGCACTGGTCAACAAAGACAGTGGAAGTAGCAAGCTTGAGAGCGATGAAGATGATGTTCAGCATTTCGTTGTCTCCTGTGTTCTATTATGACCATTGCGCTACTCAGCGCAAGAACTATTTTCGATTATTTTACAACAGGTCAAGTGCGCGAGTAGCGCAACCGAGCACCGTGCAAATCAGATGCCAGTGACGGGCGATCATGACAGCACACTGACAACCGAAATGATCGTCTTAGCAGCAGTGGGCTTGCTGAGGAACTTGACAGCAGCGCCGCACACAGCGCAAATCAGCGAGAAGTGACTATTGTACAGCTTGACTGGGGTCCAGCACGGGCAAATGCTGGCGACGGGAGAGATGCTCTTTGAGGTAGTTTCGAAGTCTCGCATTTTCGTTTTCTCCGTCTTTCTGAGTTAAACATAATTCAAACTCAGAATAGAGTCAAGAAAGAAAATACGAGAAAATGAAAATATCTACTTCTCAGACTTCGACTTGTGACCCTTGCCACGATTCTGCAAAAACTGTTCCTCGACTCCTTCCATGCACGACTGACGGGTCCACTGATCGTCAACCTTGGCGCCGGGCCTCATGGCGGGAGTCGCATCCATGCGAAAGCTCCCGCCCCCCAAAACCTTGATCGTGGCGATCTTGTTCTCCACCTTATCGACAGTGAGAGAACCATTGTTGCATGCCATCATGAGATGCAGTGCCAGCAGAGCGTTCATTATCGTTTGCCTCCGTTGTAGATAGAACATACGTCGTCTCTAGCTCATGTGCAAGGGGTTATTTTCACTTTCTCTCACTTTATCCATTGGTCATAAGTGACCAAATCACTGGTCATATTTGACCAGTGGCCTAAATGCCCGAACAGCGCGGAGTTAGAAGCGATCAAGCGAGAATTAGCCGGGATTCACTGGTCATAAATGACCAATATGATGATTGGACCAATTCGTAACCCCAATCAAATCGGGCCTCACATAGATTTGAATCGTTGGCATAGCCTATGCTATACCTATTAGTCAGAAGCAAGCGACGGACGAAATAGAGAAAAGTGAAAATAGTTACTTGACTCTTTCAGCCAAATCGCTACAATAAAAAACGAAAGCGCAGGAGAAAACAAAATGAGCAACATCGGCAAGACTTACAAGTGCTCCATCTGCGGTTCCAGCGATCACACCAAGCGCACCCACGATAAGCCTGTCACCGTCGCGGCGGTTATCGCCAGCGAGCCGACGCGCAAGTGCAGCCACTGCGGCATCGCCGGCCACTACGCCAGGACATGCCGCCAGTCGCTCGCCAGCGACGCGGGGCGGGGCGCTGCATACGTGGCCTACCTGGGCTATGTCCGCAGCTTCACCGCCGACGCCGTGGCCATGCGGCGCGATAGCAAGGCCATGCTCGCCGCCAGCATCATGGGGCGCCCGGTCAACGTCCAGATCGCCGGGGTGGGGGTGTACTAATGGCCCGCAAGGTCGGTCCAGCTGGCGACCATTCTAGCGCTCATCGCGTCCCTGGCGCCGGAGATGATGTGATGATTAGCGGGTATCGCGTTCTGCGCCGGTGGCGCAAGTGGTCCTGGCGGTCTTTCCGATTCATTACCATCGACCTTGAGGGCTAGCTAGCCCACAGCCAGACTTCGAGTCTGGCAATAAGGGAAGAAAGTAATTTCTTTCCTTATTACAAGACTCGAAAGGAGAAGATATGCGCAAGTTAACAGATCGTCAGCAAAAGGCCATTGATCGTGTCAATAACGGTATTACAGATGCCATTGATATAGATCTTGCAAAGCAATTGCACAAGCGTGGACTCGTCTTCATAATGTGTATGAGCGAGTAGAATGGAATCGAGTTGTCGCGAGACTCCAAGTTGTCAGCTTGACTACCGCCGGTAAACTAGCAGTTTCCTAATTTGCGTATTTCCTGATCCCGCCGGGTACTGTCCATGATTGGCGTACCACCGGCCCGGTTATCTCAAGATAAAATATATTAATTATCTTTTCTATTGTAGGCTAACGCCCAGACACAGGAGGATACAGTGGACGATGACACTCCAATCTATTCTGTCGGTGAGTCAAAATGGACATTATTTCGTCGAGGAAATTCTATTTCTCCGGAAGAAATGATGTGTGACATTGCCAATATGCTGAATGCGCTTCTCCGTCCATGCCCAGAATGCCGTGCATGGGCATCAATCAATGAGCCGCATAAGCTGGATTGCTCCAAGTAGACATTTCCCAAAATCACTATTTTCTGATCCCGCAAGGTACCGTCCTATTAAGGGAGTACACTGTAACAGATGTAACTCCCTTTCTGCATTTGTAGGGCCGGTAGTAATGGTATGTATGGCTAAAATATTACATAAAAATATGCAAAAGCTATCATTAATTACTCCCGTTTCGCTAACGATTCCAGGTACATGCGAAAAGTTGACACAAAATGTTTACGACATTAATAAGTGCCTTTTTAGGGTACCCCCCCATCTAAAGAAAATAATCTACTATCCATAACGATCAAATAGCGATTAAAGCTCTGAACGCAAAAGGTGAAATTTAACGAGTTCAATACACGTCTTCACCGAAATTACGATTTCTAGAGGTACATCGTAGATCGCCTCGGATGTGCGCGCGAAGGGTTACTTTTTAGGTAGTTAACAGCGATCAACCTACCAATAGGTAGTAGATTTTCTCCTTAGAATGGCAGGGACCGGAAAAAGGGGGTTATTAATGTCGTAAACATCTATTATACCTAAGATTTTATGCATATGATATCCTTAAGGAATTCGTCCCTAATTAAGGACATGTTTTTCATTTTTTTATGTAATATTCTAGCCATACATGTCTTATTGTCCTATAATAACGAGTCATTAAACGTAGCCAATAGTAACCCTTTTGTATACGTCTGCAAGCAAGTATCATGCCAAAAACAGCGGCACAATTGTTGCATGTAATTCTTACCTTAAACGACGTATCGGTGCATATCTTGCTATGTACTTATTCATCTCACTCCCGTTCACAGTCCCAAGCAAAGCCTACATCGCTCATCGCGCCGCCCACCAAAAAATTATTGACATGCCTCATTTTTTAGGTATCATAACGACATGAAAATCGTGTGCGATGTATGCGACACAGAGATTAGCAGCGCCATAAGTATGGAGCCTTATCCTGATTATCAGACCACAATATCAATTCGAGGGCTGTCAGGGCCAAACAAGAATCCGCTTGCTCCTCTCCCAGAGCATTTGACGGATATGCACTTAATGGCGATAGCTCCAATACTTCGCTGTTCATCATGCGGAGTAGAGAATGATCAATGCAGCGCCACCATATTTGAAAATTTGGCGCATATAAAAGCGTTTAGCGCGATGCCTGACGGTAGGTTTCTATCCAGACTAAGAAATCACTTCAAAACTAGCCGAACGTGGTTAGCCCGAAAAATCGGCTATGAGTCCGAGCAGTCAATTTACAGATTTGAAAATTTACAAATTGCCATTCCTGTCTACGCGCAAATCAACATAATCAATACATTTCTACTTTCCAATGACACAGAAAATGATCGTGGAAAGTGGATATATAATCTCAGAGACTGGATACCTAGCGCGGTAGACATCGCTGAGAATAAAGCAATTCTCGTCCCGCTTCCGGTAGAACGTTTGGTTAATGTACCCGATTACGATGAACGCAAATATCGAGAGGCAGTAAAGCGTGATCCATCTCTGGCGATGATAGAGTAATCATCCATCTCTGGCGATGATAGAGTAATCATGCGACTCTGGCGATGATAGAGTAATCATGCGCGTGGTACGCTAATGTCATTTAAGCTGTATGAAACGGCAAACGGGTCAAGGCTGGAAATAGGAAATGTAACTACATTCCTTAATCCCGCCGAGCGCCGAGAATTAATCGCCGCTTTGCTCATTCAAGAAGGCGAGCCGCTTGAAAAGAGCGTCCTTAAATCAGTCGATGAATGGGTCTCCCATATGACATATCCCCCATCAAAGAGACTCCCAGGATTCGCACCTTCAGGTGAAATGATTGCGTTGCATATTCTCAAAATCTTAAAAGACATCGACGCATACTACACGATGCAGCACGCAAAGAAGTTCAAAGAAACCCACAAACTCAAGATGAAGCCATGATGATTGGTATTCTAATCTGTACTAAATGCGCTGACAAAGAAAACAAATCTAACAAATTCCAATAAGGAGAAATAAGTAATGGAAAGCTTTAACAGCAATATCGACAAAGCAGAGTCAGAGGCCAAAGTTTGGCAGCCGGCTAGAAGAAATATTCCATTTCTACTTAACTTATTCAAAGAGACTCCAATTGATATTCGCAAAATCATTTCGCTGATGGATGGATCGAAGTTGTGGCCGAAAGTCAGCGATATGACTGGAGTATCTAACTCGCTTATCTACGAAATGGTTGACGCGCAGTATCCGATGCTGCCACCGCTGCGTCCTGTCAGAAAAAACAAATCAGCGCGACGCACACCAGCGCCCCCACAAGAAACAGCGTACAGCATGCTGTTTAATCCTCGATTTGATGTGAGCGCAATTCCGAGATCACTAATTCTTAATTCGAGATTTAAGCAGAAATTTACCGCAAAGATAAGCGCTGTACCCACAGATGATAGCAATGATAAAAATACACCATACGAGTATGTTGTCAAAAACAACGCGAATGCAAAATATCTGAGAAAACTTCTAGTTCAAGCCACAAAATACTTTTATGAAAATGAAGTATTGTCAGATATGCACGACTCCAGACCTACAGTACATGCAGAGTCTATGACAGATGATAAACTCAAAGATTTTTATAACGAGTATGACGTTGCTGATGCTGATAATCTGGAGCGACAATCTAGCACAAAAACAATCAAAAGCGCTTGGTCCCGTCTATCAGTCGATAGAGTTAGTCCAGCTGTATATTGCATTCTATACGGCAATTTGCTGTATATGACAGACGAGAAGAATCCGGGAAACAAAAGAAATCCCTGCTTCAGAATTGAAGATGATACCTACGAAGAGTCAGAGCTTTTGCGTATGCGAAATTTCCAAGAATACGCCAATATTAATCTTCCCAAAATAGCGCATTGGGAGCAAACAAGAAAGACTCACGATATTAATGATCATATCATGTGTCGATTGCTCCGAGTCAGCAAGCAAACCCTCACACGATGGGAGCATGGGTATCGAGCGCCACTGTCAATCCGCATATTCTTTGACTTGTTCAGTAAGTACACTCTTGAATTGATGAATTTGCTCATCAGGATTCAAGATGAAATTATTGAAAACTTCCTGATAAAATTGAGAGATATTTTTACGTATCTAACAATTGAGTACCCGTCTGCTCAATCAAGTAGCAGCGCATGCGCCGGCCCGGCCAACACTGACAGCCCCCCGCGGTGCGTCTCTATCGATGCCCCTAATCTGCCCCCTCCCGATGCCTGGGGGCGCTGCCAGATCAAGTGGTGCCCCTCTTGCTGCCCTAACGGTGCCCAAGCCTCACAACCTAAATTGCGCCGCTACAAGGGCGCCGTGGTACGCGCTGCTCTTGTCCCCCCAGAACAGCAAGGGGCGTACCACTTGGTGGGGCCAGTTATTGCCCCAAAATCAGGAAAATGCACTTATCAACAATTTGTCCTCGGACAAAAAAATCCTTTTGCGTTTGCAAAAGAATATCCCGATATGGACATTAACGAATTAAATCAACTTGCTGCGATCCATGAGCTTGTGCTCCCATCAATTGTCAGGAGAAAATAAATCATGCCTCAAATTGCAAAATCTAAAACAGAAATTGTCCGCATTGGCGAGAAAATTAAAATTCAAGTTACTGAGAACGTCTGCATATGGCTCACGCTAAAAGAAGCTGAAGACATGGCGCGATCTTTGCATACGCTAGCTTCTCCTACTCCCACGAATGATGATGGACTACTTCAAGCTTGGCTGCATTCTTTCAACAAGTGAAAATAATCGCTTGCACATGATGAGATCATGGCTATACTAGATATATGAGCGACACAGAGAAACTCTTCGAGATTGGCGATGAGCTAAACAGTCCTGTTACTCTTGCTCAGATCATCGCAGATAATACGGACTGCCCGCTTGAAGCGGAAGAACTATGGGCGATGCGATTTGTCGAAGTAGGAGATACCGTTACGATCTATGGTGGCACGGGTGTTTCTATCGACTTCAAGAGAATCAAGTAAAGGAGAAAACAAAATGCGTGCATATCCTCACAATGATAAACAAGTATATCTTGACCGCGTCCGGGCCCATCGTGAGCATGACCAGTTGACCCAGGGTATCGGATGGGATAATGGCAAGGGATGCGCCGTCGGTTGTACTCTGCATGAGTACAATCACAAGAAGTATCCCGATCTGCTCGGGGTGCCAGAAATTCTGGCCAGACTTCAAGACAGAATTTTCGAGTCGCTTTCCCACAGAGATGCCATGCTGTTTCCCGAACAATTCCTATCGGCAATCCAGCCGGGCGCCGATCTGTCGCTTGTCTGGCCACGCCTTGCGCTATGGATGCTGACTGACCCACAAAATGGAGTAATCCGTTTTGTCAGCGATCCAAAACTTGCTCAGAAGAAAGACGCAATTCAAAATGTCGCGTCTCTGCATCAGCGTGTAATCGATGGATCGGAAGTGAGCGCCGATGATTGGCGACAAGCCCGATCTGCTGCTTATGCTGCTGCTTATGCTGCTGCTGATGCTGCTGCTGCTGATGCTGATGCTGATGCTGATGCTGCTGATGCTGCTGCTAGAAATTCATTTTGGCTGGCACTTCGTGACCAGCTAATTTGTCTTTTGTCTTCTGCCCCCGTCTAAATCAATTTCCCAATAACGTGATCTCCCTGCACAATTGCATGATTTCCTAACGTTCGTATGAACGTATGGAGATCATGCACCTTCCAGTAACCGCAGGCTTTCGCCCATTTTACGTATACTTCGTATACTTCTACTGTGCGAATAAATCCGAGGCGAGTATCAATTTTCTCGTCAACAAATTTTTGCACAGGGTCATTTGCAGATGACCAGCGCTCAGCGCAATCTCTGCTAGACTGCGGAATTGTATATCCACCCTGATACCAGAGGCGCCATGCACCTTCCAGCGCCCATGCGATAATTTGGTCTTTCTCTTCTGCTAAGATTTCCTCGACTAGATGCTTGTTATCGTTTGGAGTATCTCGAAACCTGCGCGTGCATTCAATCGCAATAATCCGATCCGTGAATGCTCCGCTGGAATCATGAAATCTAGGAGTATTATTGAAAGCATACATGTGGCCAGCGATAGGTTTGGTATCATATTGCTTCTCTCCAACATCTCTAACTTGAATTGCACCGCCAACGACAACGTTTTTTACGTCGCCTACATCGCTAATTGAATTTTCATTGATATCGTCACGGCAATTAAGCAGCTTTCCAACGATTGCAACGCGCCGATACTCGATGCCCATATCTTGAGGCGCGACAATGGATACCGATCCATCGGGAAAGATGGATTGCAGCACTTTAAAAATGACCGATTTGCCACAACCAGGCTTTCCCGTGAGTACCAAAAATTTCTGATACTTAGTAGCTACTCCCGTGAGACATGCTCCAGCAAATTCTTGGAGTACCTTCTTTCGATCTTCCGCATCATGATCTGGTGCGAATAGCTGACCTAGCGTGCGCCCCCATCTACTGCATTGCCAGTTTGGATTGTATTCAAACGGATATTTGTATCTGGCCCGATAAAATGGGGAGTGCTCACGCAAGATAATGCCTTGCTCAGCAATTTGAGCAAAACCATTTTCAAACCCGATGCCTGGAATGCCAGAAAAGAAATCATCTTGGATAACTCTCCGCTTTGCAATGTCGAGAATTCCAATTAAATCTGTTTTACGCATGCAAAAATGGCCCATAGGGATAATAGACCCCTTGACCAATTTTGTACCCCAGGAAATCCCGTCAAGCGCCAGCGCTACCATGTCCGGGGTATGCTTCTCCCAGATTCCCCCTACATATTTCCAGAAATTACCGTCAGCAAAGATAGCTTTATAGCCCCCAGTCTCGACACAAATGCGATTAAGCATTTCAATCGCCAACTGATTATGCGATATCGAGTCTAAATGATCCTGTGCTGCTACTTGCGTATCTTTAAAATCTGCATCGTCAGGCGCAGCGCTGGACAAATGCGCCACTTGCGTTCTTGGTAAAACAGGATTTTCATTGAAAACAGGCTTGATGTTTGGCGGCGGCCTAGATGAAATTAAGCCTTCAACATATTCAAGTGCCTTGGCTACCGTGGTGCGCGGTCCAATCGCGTCCCATTCAGCAGGCACTTTCTCAAATTCTTTCGGATCTGTGCTAGAGATAAATTGAATAAAATCTTTTTCTAATGGATCGCTAAAATCTTCTGCTTTGGCTGTTCCGAGCGCAATTGCACCATGAGTTAAAATGGCAGCGCAAATATAAGTTGTAGCTTTAGGCTCTTTTATTTCTTTCTCTTGCGGCCCAGGATGAGCGTGCTTTCCCCCAGCGCTTAGTCCGCTGGCGAGAGTCTTACGAATTTCGCTAGTGTTTAATCCAGCATTTGATGCAGCTTGCGCTAATCTTCGCTCAACATCATTTTGACTAAGATATCCACCGGCGATCAAGCGCCCCGCCCGATAAGCAGATCCGTTCAACGCGACGTTGCGATTGCCTTCACCAGTTGCTGTAATTTCGCCGCATAATTCATCCAGCGCTACTTGTGCCCAATTTTTGGCTTGAGTATCATTTCGTTTGACGACAATCGCAACCTTTGTAGAAGGTGTGACCACTCGCCAAGGATCAAGCACAATAGCAGAGTTCCATTGTGGGACATTTGCCAATAACTCGGCTGACCACGGGGTGATTTCCTGGTAAGAAAATCCCGATTCGTGAATTGATGGCGCGCAAACGATGTTTCCACCATCTCCGCGAACGTGCCCCATTTGCGTTCTGACGCCATTTACTGCTGCGTAGAATCCCGTGTTAGGCACCCTGATATCTTTTCCAGGGTGGAGATATCCCCAATGTTCGCCTTTTCTTGTTTTGGTTTTGAGTGGAGTCGCAGGAAACAGCGTAGATGCTGCCGCGATTGCTTCCTCAGAATCCAAATCAAGCCAAACGAGTGATAATGCTCCTTCCACAAACCCGCAATGTATGCCAAGATTGTAACCTTCGCGGTATGTCGAGGTTAATTGCTCAATTGTGCGCAAAGGGCTGCGCTGCCAATTTTTGCCATTGACATCAGGAGATTTCCCCGATCCATCAACTCCAGGTTGAGGGGGGGCTATCCAGTGCGCAGCAATGCGCAACTGTAGCAAACGTGCCGCAGATTGTAGCATTTAACTACAATTTAGTTAGATCATTTAATTCATAACTTGAAATTTCAATCAATTTTGAATAGTGCTTTACTTCGGTATTATCTTTAGTAAATTCAATTTCTCGCGTAATGTCTTCATCTTCTCGCCAATCGAGAGATGTTGCATTTGAATCATGTCGGACAAGATGCGGCCTTAGCATGCGGCATACCTTTGGATAAGCTCGTTAAGAGCTTGCTTTTCTGATAAAACCAGAAATTCATGGTCGGGCAGGATATCGAGAGTAACAGATGATTTTTCTTGACAAGCAATTGAAATTTTGGCGCGGCGCATCCATTTGTAAAATTCAATATTTTGCACTGAGATAGAAAACATTGAATTAAAATGACTCAGCAATTTACGCTGAAATGTGACTGGAAGTTTTTCCCAATGCGCCGAGCACATGATCAGGCTAGTAGAAATAGTTTCGTTGCATCCGATTGCTGGACAAACATGAAATTTATAAATCATTTGCTAGATTTTCCACATATCCGACGGTATAACCGTATTTAACAGCGACAACGGATGGCCTAACTCCAGCTTTTAGCTCATCAATTGCTTTCTGTTTCCATTCTTTCGATTCTAATTGCTTACCTAGCTTGTTTCGTTTTTGTCTAACCGCTTCTTTTGTCATTCCTAGTTTTTCGGCTAATGCAGTATCGGTGCCATACCAATTGAGGATTAGATCAGTTTCCTGCTTATTTTCGATTGGCGGCCTCCCTCTTTTAAGCAAAGGAAGTCCAGCCTCAATATACAATTTTCGCACCATTTGATATGGTGCTCCGAGTTTCTTGCTAATTCCATCTATAGATGGAAAGTCAAGAGTAGCAGCGCACTTCTTGACCTGATCGACGGTAGGCAACGGCAATGGCGGCAGATCGCATGGCAAGCACTTCAGCAGCGCCGCAACTCGATATGGGGTAGGCCACATGTTGCGTTTCTTCAACGTCGCCAGCGCGCGTTTTAGGTCCCTCTCCGTCGGCATTTGAGGAGCATACCATGGGGCCGGGGTAGATCGGCAAGTAAAATCTTTGTAGGGGCTGGCTTACAGATCCATCTTAGGCGGAAGCCGCCATGATGGTTAAAAATTTATCTTGACTCTCACTGAGAAAGGATTAGATTGAGGATATGAGCGAAACGAAAGACATCGAGTATCTGAAAGAAAGACGTAAGCAGTATGCCGCTGACTTTGCACGGATGCTGCTTCGATCTGAGGGTAACGTCTCTGGATTGGATATTGCTAAATTTGCTTTGACGATTGAGCGTCTTAATACTCAAATTGATGAGTTTTAATATGAGCGAAAACGAGAAACTTGAAGAACGCATTGGCGAAGTTGAAGATTTCAAGATGCTGGTTAGCGCGATTACTGATGATCTCGACACAGCAGAAACTGTCGAGAAAATAACTGATTTTATTACCAATATTCAGGAGGCAATCAAGAATACGAATAAGCTCAAGAATGAGATGGAAGCAATGCTTACGAAATTAGTGTTATCGCTGCGATAGGAGCAAAGTAAATGACGAAAAATGAGAAAGCAAATTTTGAAATGGAAGCGCTGAAATGGACAATTGCAGCGCTAAAAATGATTTCCAACATCAGAACCCCCGATGAAGTAAAAATTTCAGCGGATTCATTTGTATCTGACAAATGGATCAATCGTCGTTACACTGTAACGATAAACACGCAAATTGCGATTTACGAATTTTGGGCAGGGCAAGGTGATTTGATCGATGATGAAAACCCGTCCATCGACGGAATTTGCGGCGGGTTACACGGTCTGATATTTAATGGTGTCCGGTACGAAAGTGATCGTGATGCCCCTGCTGAGATCAGAAAATACGCAGAAAGTTGGTTCAGGTTGATCAAAAGTCAGATTCGCCCTTGACATAAACCAGATAAGCGTTAGGTTATACATATGGCGAACCTGACTGAGAGCGAGATTCGGGATTGCGACATGATAGCAGCTTTGCTGAAGATCGCGCCCATGACTGCAGCAGAAATCTATTTCTGCAATGGTCGAAATACGGGCAAGATTCTCGGATGGATGGTGCAGTCAGGGCGCGTGATCAAAGATGGCCAGAATTTTCGCCTCGCTGTTTCTCAGGTGAGGCCGCACGAATCCTACGTTGTCGAGACTATGCAGGATACCTACGATTGGAGGAACCAATAATATGGAAAAGGGAATTTTGAAAGTAACTACGGTCATGCTTCCCAAAGGATCGTGGAAATGGCAAGATCGGTGCGCGGTGCGCATTGTGGAAATTATGCCTTACGCTAAGGGGCATGATCTTCGCTTTCGCGGAGTTAGTTTGATTTGTGAATCTCATGATCTGGCTTATGGCACACGTAAGTATCGTGAGATGATCATGGCTTACGAAATCCGTTTGCTGGAGATTCTTGCCCAGCGTGCAAAAGCGACTGCGCTTGAGTGCATGCTTTCTCCCTTGACATAGACTATAGAGTGCTTAAGTTATATCCAAGAGAGGAAAACGAAGATGAGCACGCTACTCCAGGCAATCGGCAGCACTAAGTTTCGGTTTCTTGATACCAGCGGGGTTGAGTCTACGCACTCCCCCAAGGATCGAGAGGATCATCAAAGCGATGAGTCTGGGAGCGCTGACAATGCGCTTTTCAACGGTGAGAAAGTAGCGCGGCGCGGACATGCGAAGGTGCTCGATGCTTCCGGCGCCCATGTCGGATGGGCGAAGCGAAATGACAAGCCCATTTTTGACGCTGCAGAGAAGGTTCTCCGTGAGGCGATTCGCGCCGCAAATGCGCTAATTCGTCGATACACGATCAAGGTAGGCGGCGCTCGCGCTGTGCCTTGTGAGCGATATTCCGAGTTTGAAAATGCGCGCCAGGAGTGCTTGATTCTGGCTGCAAATACAAACCAGCACGCGGATATCGTCGCGGCAAATGCGATTTTGTCTGCGCAGGGTAAGTCAAACATCAGAATGCAGTTTGATGTTTCCTGGCATCCTGAGCTTACGCTTTCGGATCCGGCAGACATTGAGCGAGTGGAGCGGATTAAGGCGAGCGTCGCCGAAGCTATCGGGCAGGTGGTAAGCGCTTGCCGTTCTGGCGACCGCGAGCAGATCCGATACGTCATTGATCAAGTTGGCGCACTGGGGGAATCTGTCTCTGATCCGGTCCTCAAGGCTGACGTAAAGGCGATGTTAGACGCTGCCAATGACGCCGCAGAGCGCATTAGTGCCGAGGGCCGTGCGCGATCTGCTATGCTTCGCGCCAATCCCGATAGCACGCGCGGACAGGCCGCAGCGGCGCGTTTCTTGGAAGCGGGCGCAGTGGCAAAGACTGCCCAAGATGCGCTGACCACGGCTGTTGTGCAGTTTGAATCCCGATGGGCTGCGCTTGATATCAAGTCCGATGCTGAGATTGCAGCCGACATTGAGGATCGCCTTACTGATGAGGATCGCTATTCTCGGATGAAGGCTCGCCTTGATGCGCAGGATGCGCCTATCCGCGGTCCCCTTGAGATTGATCCTGAGGATCGCCCCCTTTCGGCGGAAGCCTTGATTGAAATTGAGGCGATGAAGGCTAACGAGACCATTCGTCAGCTGGAGATTGAGTAAAATGAAAAATCCCATGGGCGTAGAAATGTCTCCGCGCGCAGAGCGCATTTACGGATGGCTCCAGCGCAGGGGAATCCAAATTACGCAATGGTCCACTGATCAATGCGTACAGACAAATTATGGCAAACTGCAAGATGCGCTTACCGCGCTGGAAAAGGCGCAGTCTGAAAAAACAGAGAAATTCTTGGATGAATTGACTTTGACGCAAGTCAAAGATATGGAAATCGATCTACGAAATATCATGCGCCGGACTCCTGATCGGAGGGTAGTTTGATGAAATGGTTAGATAAAAAGAAAAATGAAATTTTGCGCAAATGGAAAAATAATGAAATTTCTCTGCGCGACGCAGTGAGCGAATTGTCGGATCTTGGCTATGCAAACGCTTGGGCAATTTTGGAAAATACATGATCGGAGTCTACAGACTCCATTGTGGAGCAATCCTGGCTATGTATTTCCAATCCAATCCACCTCTTTACATTCAAGTAGACGGGTACAGGGTAGGTCTAATCCGCACCGATTTTCCTTCCTGGCTCAACTAATTTTTCTTGACAGCAAGTTTATTTCCAGGCATCCTCAATAAATAGGAGAAATTGATGCACCCTACAGGTAGATTTAAGGCAAAAGTTATTTCTGTATCACCAACTGAATCGAAGGACGGTCTCCCGCAGTTGCAGATTGTGTTTAAGACGGATTATGGGACGATCACTAATTGGATGAGATTTGGCGGCGCTCGCGGAGATATGCATATTGAGATTGCATTTCAGCAGCTAGCCCTATTGGGCTTGCCAAATGAAGATTTGACAAAGTATGAAATTCTCAATGGACGCGAAACCCTTATTGATGTTGACGAGAATGAGGGGCGCGATGGCAAGGTTTACACTAACATTCGCGTGGTAGACCCCAACTACGTGCCTAAGCCGCGCGAAGTTGATGCTATGGAGTGGAAGAAACTTGCTGCGCGCATGAGCAATAAGAAGAAAGAGGAAGATCCGTTTGCGTAGCTGTTGACAACTGAGAATAAAGCCTTATGTTAGATATAGGCAGTGAGTGATAGATGAGAGCGGCTGCGGTTAGTAAGTGCTCAAGACGCTAAAGCCGCTGTCAAATGGTCAAAGATCCACAGCGCCAGTGATGATCTAGCCTAATTAACTAGATTCAATCTGGTAAAATCTTGACAGCCGGAGAGACGGCATTGTTTCAGGGATTGGCTCGACGGGGAGCGGACACCCTCTTTAGTTTGCTGGACAATCTGATCTAAAATCAGAGCACGCAAATTATCATAGACTGATGTCAGGGCAAGTTCAACTCTTGCAGTCCCTATTTGGAGGCATTTTGAAGAAACCATTGTCTAGTACCGCGCCAAGTCCCCGGCGTTACGTGACAATTCCTATCACATTACGCGCATTTGAAATTGCTCAATTAGATAAACTTATTCAAGAGAAGCGATTTAAGGAATTGTGGAAGCCTGGGGAGTGTAACCGAATATCTGAAACGACTATCGCGTTAAAGCGACATATTGAAGTCGAACAAGAACGATTAAAAACAATCGAAAGACCTAAACCTCTGGAAAGAAAGAAACAACCATGAAAAACTTTGATATCGCAAAGTATAATGAGATTCTTGATCGTGGACTGTCTGGTGGAGTAGGTACACGACAAGGCAGTATGTGCATCGAAGCTGCTGTGTGTGCTGCGCTGGATCTTCCCCATGGTGATGATCCTAAGTGCGTAGCCGCATCGGTGCGTAAGTTCAAGATTCGCCTAAATGATGCACGATGGTCATCCACTGCCGCGCGTAGCGCTGGTCTCCGCGACCTAGGGATTGCGCAGCTAGGGTCTGTTGATATTCCTGATCTAAATCAAGAATTTGCTAGGCGAATTGCATTGCAGACTATTCAGCAGGTCATTCCTGCTATGCTCCGTGACTTGCACAAAGATAAGTATGAATCTCATGCGCTAGCTTGTGAGCAAGCTAAAAATCTGAAGGAATCCCGATCTGCTGCTTATGTTGCTTATTCTGCTGCTTATGCTGCTTATGCTGCTGCTGCTGCTGCTGATGCTGCTGCTGATGCTTTCTGGCGCAATTGGCGATACCGTCGTTGGTATGTTCGCCCCTATTACGTCCTGCGCCGTTCGGCTTACTGGCGAATCGCCGGAATGCCTGGATCAAGCCCGTGGGAACCGCTGGTTGAAATCTACAAGCTAGGCTGCGTCCCGATTGGATTTGTGAATGGCGAGTTTGTTGTGTATGTGCCGAGCGTGAAGAAATCGAAGGCGAAGTAACGAGAGCAGGAATGGAGAACGATCATGAAACGCTACACCCCAGCACGCATCAAGAAGCTCGAATTGGTCATCCAACTGATTCGCCAGCATGCCGAACTCCAAGGGTCGTCTACCGATCCGGCAGGATGGGTGTCGCAAGATGGGATGCAGTTTCGCCAACGCGATGAAGCTGATTAACGACGCCACGGACTATCAGCAGAGATTGCGGAAAGACAAGTAAGCACGAATCACCGATAGCGATTTTTGACGCAACAGGAGAATAGACGTGAGCAAGTTTACCGACGAATTGCGAAAAGTTGGCGTCTATAACGGCTTTGACTTT
>OFSE01000089.1_pt1 | contig 31384 bp, 23 predicted proteins | sample 1543261 | NCBI WGS metagenome assembly OFSE01 (sample SAMN07774225, study PRJEB24372) | wastewater metagenome | isolation source: Exp Tend VB 50WW | collected 2016-02 | reverse complement strand
ACAACTTTATATTGTTTGCCACCGGTTTTTATGACCGCGTACATGTGAAACCTCATCAAATAAATAATCGGAATTTTTTACCCAACACCTAGGCTTACGACTTAGAAATCGGGAAAACCTCCAATTATACATAGACTTAGCACCAACGTCAAAAGCTATTTGCATATTTTTTCAGCAAAGCGCTATAGCCAAAAGCAACATCTCATTTGCCTCATTTGCCTTATCGCCACCTCATCTTGCTTTATTGACCATTCACTGCCTGAGATGTAAGTAATTTGACAGGCTAACGACAAAAATTGATGTCTATTCATGTGTTTTCGTCCAATCTCAAGCCGCCATCGTATAATCCGGTTATCTTGAATTAATTTGCAGGTTTCATCTTGTCAGTCGACACGCCCGAAAAAAAACTCCTCAGCGCTATCGCGCCAGACATGCTTTCCGTGAATCAAGTGATTCGCCAACAATTGCATTCTGAAGTCCCCTTGGTCAACCAGATTGCCGAATACATCATCAATGCAGGTGGCAAACGCATACGCCCCGTGCTGGTTTTATTAATGGCGAATGCATATCAATATCGCGGCAGCCACCATCATGATTTGGCCGCGATTGTTGAGTTTATCCACACTGCCACGCTGCTGCACGATGACGTGGTCGATGAATCCTCAATGCGGCGTGGCCGAGAAACAGCGAATGCCTTGTTTGGCAACGCGGCATCGGTGCTGGTCGGTGATTTTTTGTATTCGCGGGCATTTCAGATGATGGTCGCCATCAACAGTATGCAAGTGATGCAAATTCTGGCCGATGCGACCAATGTGATCGCCGAAGGTGAAGTGTTGCAATTATTAAATATGCATGATCCAGACGTGACCGAAGAACGCTATTTACAGGTGATTCGTTCAAAAACGGCGAAATTATTTGAAGCCGCCGCCCAAATCGGCGCGTTAATTGCAGGTGCAAACCCAAATCAAGTCGAATTGGCTGCGGAATATGGCCGCTCTTTGGGTACCGCCTTCCAATTGATTGATGATGTTCTCGATTATTCCGGCAATGCGGCAGATATTGGCAAAAACGTCGGCGATGATTTGCGCGAAGGCAAACCGACCTTGCCATTAATCTACTTAATGAAGCATGGTGACAGCACACAAAAAAATCTGGTGCGCACCTGTATCGAAGCAGGTGATGAAAGCCAATTTGATCTGATTCTACGTGCTATTACCGATTCCGGCGCACTGGAATACACCCGAAATCAGGCACAGCATGCCAGCGCCCAAGCCTGCGCCGCGTTGGATGATCTGCCAGACAGTGATTACAAACAAGCGTTGCTCAATCTGGCCACATTTGCCGTCAACCGCAATCATTAGTAGGTCAACTTAGGTATGTCAAATAAGTAGCTCAAATAAGCATGTCAACGATGATTATGACGCTTTCTAGATACGCGCCGATGGAATTACCATGAGTGACGTGCCACTTTGGGTACAACTGCTCTGTCTGCTCGGCTTAATCCTGCTGTCAGCCTTTTTTTCCATGACCGAAACCGCCTTGATGGCGGTCAATCGTCATCGACTACGGCATTTGGCAAAACGTGGGAACCGCTTTGCCATCACAACCTTATGGTTATTAGATCGGGTCAATAAATTACTTTCAGTAATTTTGATCGCGAATACTTTACTCAATGCCTTGGTCACCGCTTTGGTCACTTCATTAGCGATTGAAGCTTTTGGTAATGACGATAAAGTCATTACGATTGCGACTGCAGTGATTGCTTTTCTGCTTATCATTTTTGCGGAAATCTCGCCCAAAATCATTGGTGCCACGCATTCGGAACGCATTTCATTAATCGCGGCGATTTTCTTAAAACCACTGCTGGCAATTAGCCAACCTTTGATCTGGTTCGTGAATCTGTTTGTTAATCTGATGTTGCGCCTGCTGCATATCGATACCAGCAAACAAGCCAGCGAACATCGTCTGTCACCAGAAGAATTACGCTCGATCGTGCTTGAAGGTGGCAATTTCATTCCGCAAAAACACAAAAGTATTTTGCTGAATCTGTTTGATCTGGAAAAAATTTCAGTCAATGACGTGATGACGCCACGCTCTCAAGTGGAAGCCCTGAACCTAGCAATGCCGATGGATGAAATTAAAAATCAACTGGCCACTTGCTATCACAATAAATTGCCCGTGTATGAAGGGGAAATCAACCGCGTGATTGGTATTTTGCATGTGCGCAAAGCCATCGCATTGTTAAATCAGGACGAGCCAAGCATCGAGCATTTCCGCCGTTTATTGAGTGCCCCTTACTTCATTCCTTCTGATACCGATGTTTTTACGCAACTCCAGTATTTTCAGGAAAACCGCGAAAAACTCGGCATCATCGTTGATGAATATGGTGAAGTGCAAGGTTTGGTGACGCTGGAAGATATCATTGAAGAAATGATTGGTGAATTCACCACATCAATGCCGGGCGATGCCCGTGCCGATAGCTTTGACTGGGACGAGGCGGAAGAATGTTTACTGGATGGCAGCACCACTTTGCGTGACATTAATAAACGCCTGCACCTCAATTTCCCGCTTGACGGGCCGAAAACCTTGAATGGCTTCATCCTCGAATATTTACAGGAAATTCCCGATGCGCATCTCTGTATGAAATTTGAAGGCTGTGTCATTGAAGTCATACAAGTGCAAAATCAATCGATTAAGGTGGTAAAACTACGGCATGACCGAGATATTTCAGGTTAAATGAAGAAACAATCAGGAATTATTGTCTAATAAATATTCTTATAAACGAGCCGTAAGACATAAAGAAAATAAAGACGTTGAGAAACGTTGAGGAACATTGTGCTGACAATTTACAAAATGCTTGTCAGGATGCATTATTCGATTCTATTCTGTATTAGCGTATAGCCTATGCTAATCAATTACTTGTAGAGTGCCCCATGTCCGTTGCAACGTCTCATTCTGCTGCACAAGCATCGCCCTCCGGTTTGGCGCGTGCGCTCACGCAAGCCAATCTGTTGAGTTTGGCGCAAATTGATCCTATACAAAAAAAATCGCAAGCAGAAAAATCGTATTTTATTGATACGCTCTTACAAAGTGGCTTAATTAATGCGCGTGATTTAGCCTCATTTTGTTCTGAAACCTTTGGTTATCCGCTTATCGATTTGAGCTTGTTTGAAGAATCGATGTTGCCGGAAAAAATTGTTGACTTAAAACTAATGCAACAGCAACGCATGGTCGCATTGGCCAAACGGGGCAACAAAATCTCACTCGGCATTTCAGATCCAACCAATACCAATGCACTCGATCAAATCAAGTTCCAGACCGGCCTAGGCGTTGAGCTAGTGATCGTGCAACACGATGCATTGGTAAAGTTATTGGAAAAATTGGGTAAATCGTCAGAGCAGAGTCTGAATGATTTATCGGTAGATGACTTTGATATCGAATTTAACGAAGACGATTTAAGCGCTGGCACCACCGAGACCCAAACCGCTCAGGCAGCAGAAGTTGATGATGCACCTATCGTTAAATTTTTACAAAAAATGTTGGTCGATGCGATCAATATGGGCGCATCCGATTTGCATTTCGAGCCTTTTGAAAAATTTTACCGGATCCGTTTTCGGGTCGATGGTGAATTGAGAGAAATTGTCCAGCCACCATTAGCCATTAAAGAAAAGCTGGTGTCGCGCATCAAGGTGATTTCAAAACTCGATATCTCCGAAAAACGCGTGCCACAAGATGGCCGTTTAAAACTGGCCATATCGCCCACCAAAGCAATCGATTTCCGCGTCAGCACCTTGCCGACCTTGTTTGGCGAGAAGATCGTGATGCGTATTTTGGACGGTTCCCAAGCGCAAATGGGGATTGATGCGCTCGGCTATGACCCAGATCAAAAAGAAATTTTGATGGATGCCATTCAACGTCCATACGGCATGGTGCTGGTTACTGGCCCGACTGGTTCGGGTAAAACGGTTTCGTTGTACACCTGTCTAAACGTGATCAACAAACCCGGCATCAATATTTCCACCGCTGAAGATCCGGCCGAGATCAATTTACCGGGTGTCAATCAAGTCAATATCAATGATCGCGCTGGGTTGACTTTCCCGGTCGCGCTGAAATCATTTCTGCGGCAAGATCCTGATGTCATCATGGTGGGTGAGATTCGTGACCTAGAAACTGCAGACATTGCGATCAAAGCCGCACAGACCGGTCACATGGTATTTTCTACCCTGCACACCAACGATGCACCTTCTACACTCACCCGTTTGATGAATATGGGTGTGGCACCGTTCAATATTGCCTCGTCTGTTATTCTGATTACTGCGCAACGTTTGACACGCAGACTATGCACCTGTAAAAAACCAGTACAAATTTTGGATGAAGTGCTATTGCAAGCCGGTTTTAAAGAAGACGAGCTAGACGGCACTTGGCAACCCTATGGCCCAGTCGGTTGCGAACGTTGCAATGGCTCTGGTTATAAAGGCCGGGTTGGTATTTATCAGATTATGCCGATTACCGAATCGTTGGAGCGCTTAATTCTGGCTAGTGCATCAGCGCTGGAAATCAAGCAACAATCTGAAAGTGAAGGCGTGCTGGGCTTACGGCGCGCAGGATTAAAGAAAGTACGACAAGGCATTACCAGTTTGGAAGAAGTACTCGGATGCACCAACGAATAATGGAACAGGAAGAGTAAGATGGCCACCACCGCAAACAAACCGCTCAAGCACGCACAAGTCAAAGAAATTTTGTACGCCTGGGAAGGTAAAGACAAACTGGGTAAAACCGTGCGTGGTGAATTACGTGCCGGTGGTGAAGCCATCGTCAACGCCACCTTGCGGCGGCAAGGCATCTTAGTCACCAAGCTCAAGAAAAAAACCTATAGCTCCGGTAAAAGAATTACCGACAAGGATATCAGCTTATTTACCCGCCAATTAGCCACCATGATGAAAGCCGGTGTGCCCCTGTTGCAATCCTTTGATATTGTTGGCAAGGGTCACGCCAATGCCTCGGTATCCAAGCTATTGCAAGACATTCGTGCCGATGTCGAGACAGGTACCAGTCTGAACCAAGCCTTTCGTAAATATCCTTTGTATTTTGATTCCCTGTTTTGTAATCTGGTTGGCGCTGGTGAACAAGCCGGTATTTTGGAAGATTTGCTGACGCGTCTGGCGATTTATAAAGAAAAAACCTTAGCCATCAAAGGCAAGATCAAATCGGCACTAACTTATCCGATTGCGATTCTTTCGGTCGCGTTTATCGTTACCGCAGTGATCATGATCTGGGTGGTGCCAGCGTTCAAACAAGTGTTTTCAAGCTTTGGTGCCGATTTACCTGGACCAACCCTGTTCGTGGTGGCCATCTCCGATTTCTTCGTGAAATACTGGTACATCATTTTTGGCGGCATCGCCGCCGCGCTGTATTTCTTCTTTCAGGCATGGCAGCGCTCATTGAAGATGCAACGCTTTATGGATCGATTATTGTTGCAGTTACCGATTTTCGGCATTGTGATTCGCAAAGCCACTATGGCGCGCTGGACTCGTACTTTGGCGACGATGTTTGCCGCCGGTGTGCCCTTGGTTGAAGCGCTTGATTCGGTGGGGGGCGCTGCCGGTAACGCGGTATATTTGGATGCCACCATCAAAATTCAAACCGAGGTCACTGCTGGTACCAGTCTCACGGTCGCCATGCAAAATGCCGATGTATTTCCCAATATGGTGACGCAAATGGTGTCAATTGGTGAAGAATCTGGCTCGCTCGATGCGATGCTGGGCAAAGTGGCCGATTTTTATGAAGATGAAGTCGATGAAGCAGTGGCTTCTTTATCGAGCTTGATGGAGCCGATTATCATGGTGATTCTGGGTGTGATTATTGGTGGACTGGTAGTCGCCTTATATTTACCAATTTTCAAACTCGGTGCGGTCGTCTAATGCTTGATTTAGTTTTATTTGCCCCAGCTGGATTTTGGTTATCAACACTGATTGCAGGCATCATTGGCCTATTGATTGGTAGTTTTTTGAATGTGGTGATTCATCGACTGCCGATCATGATGCAAAGAGAATCCGATAATTACGTGGCGATGGAGAGCGGCAAGCAGTTGCCGCATGTTGCTACCTACAATCTGGTCACACCGCGCTCAGCCTGCCCACAATGCGGTCATCAAATAACTGCGCTGGAAAATATTCCGGTTATCAGCTACTTATTCATTGCTGGTCGTTGCAGTCAATGCAAAACGCCGATTTCTATGCGTTATCCAGTAGTGGAAAGCATTACCGCGCTGCTCTCTGCCTACGCGATATGGCATCTTGGCAGTGGCATCGCGGGCATGGCAGCGCTGCCGTTTATCTGGATCTTGCTGGCACTCACTTTTATCGATGCCGATACCCAATTGCTTCCTGATAGCCTGACCCTGCCCTTACTCTGGGGTGGCTTACTGATTAATCTGCACGGGGCATTTACCCCTTTACCACAAGCGGTCATCGGTGCTGCAGTCGGCTATTTGGTGTTATGGGCGATTTACTGGTTATTTAAACTACTGACTGGCAAAGAAGGCATGGGTTATGGCGATTTCAAGCTGTTGGCGGCGCTTGGTGCTTGGCTGGGTTGGAGTATGTTACCGCTGATTATTTTATTGTCTTCATTAGTCGGTGCAGTAGTCGGCATCAGCCTAATGATTTTTAAAAGGATGGATAGGGGCAATCCGATTCCCTTTGGCCCTTATTTAGCAGCGGCGGGTTTGATCGCTTTGTTTTGGGGGCAAGCCATCACCGGGCATTATCTACAATGGATCTCGCGCTAATTCCACAAACTATAGCTTGCGGCATGACTGCTCCCAAATAATTCCCAACATGACCAGCTCCCCCCAGCCCGCGCAACGCTTTGCACTTGGATTAACTGGCGGCATCGGCAGTGGCAAATCGAGTATTGCCGATCTGTTTGCCGAACTCGGGGCGGATATCATTGATACCGACCAAATTGCCCATCAACTCACCGCCTCTGGTGGTGCAGCGATTGCCACCATTGCAGAGACCTTCGGTGCGGAGTTCATCCTGCCCTCTGGTGCCCTCGACCGACAAAAAATGCGTGAAGCGGTGTTTTCTGCGCCAGATAAAAAACACCAGCTAGAAGCCATCTTGCACCCTCTGATCCGCGCCGAATGTGAACGTTTAGGCCGGGCATCACAAGCGGTTTACCCTATTTTTGTAGTTCCCCTTTTGGTCGAATCGGGAAACTGGGCGCAGCGGGTTAGCCGGATTTTGGTGGTAGATTGCCTTGAGGAAACACAAATCCAGCGCGTGATGCAGCGTAATCATTTAAGCCGCGAACAAGTGCAAGCCATCATGCGCAATCAGGCTACCAGAGCACAACGCTTGGCGCATGCTGACGATGTTATTTTGAATGAAGGTGCGCTAGACCATCTGCGTCAACAAATCGACACTTTGCATCGCCTATACTGCAAACTCGCTACCCAATAAATTTTCATCGGGCTAATAACGGGATTATTCGGATGACTAATTGCGGATTGATTGCGCGCTGATGCGCCTAAATTACAAATTTTCGCACGCAATGTTTGTAATTTCATTGCGCTTGGTTCAGAATCACATAGAATTTGGGTTGACATCCTTTTTACAGGAATAATATTTTGATTGTTTACGAATACCCTTTCAACGAGCGTATTCGCACGTTATTGCGATTGGAAGATTTGTACGAAAAATTCACTTTTTTCCTACATCAATCTGACCCATTGCAGCACCATGTCGCCCTCGCCACGATTTTTGAAATGCTGGAAGTCGCTGGCCGTGCCGATCTCAAGTCTGATTTATTGCAAGAACTTGAGCGCCAAAAACAAACCCTGACCAGCTTCAAATCCAATCCCAATGTGCAAGCCGATATGCTAGACAAGGTATTGGGCGATGTTGATCGGGTCAGTGCCGCCCTGATCGCCACTGCCGGAAAAACCGGGCAAAACGTGCGTGATAATGAGTGGTTAATGAGTATTCGTGGGCGCACCATCATCCCCGGCGGCGCTTGTGAATTTGATTTGCCGAGTTACTATGCATGGCAAAAAAATTCAAGCGAAAAACGCTTTGCTGATATTTCATCCTGGTTCGCACCAATCGCCCCTTTATTTGATGCTATCAATGTGGTGCTAGGTTTATTGCGCGAGTCTGGTTCCACCATGAAAGTGATTGCCCAGAATGGCAGTTATCAGCAAATGTTGCAGGGCAAAATGTATCAACTGCTGCGTGTGCGGGTTGAGCAAGAACTTGGTGCCATTCCTGAAATTTCCGCCAACAAATACATGCTGTGGATACGCTTCATGACGCAAGGAGGGGAATCCAAGCCCAAAGCGTTTGAAGTTGATATTCCTTTCGATCTTACTCTCTGTAATTTCTAACTCATTTCTAATTCATTTCTAAGTCTCATGGTTGCCATTGTCGATTGCCCCACTTGCGGGGAAAAAGTAAGCTGGAGCGAAGCCAGCCCATTTCGTCCATTCTGCTCAAATCGTTGCAAACAAATTGATCTGGGCGCTTGGGCAGAAGAAAAATATGTGATTCCGGCAGTGAATTTGCCGGAAGACCCAGAAAACCCAAGTGATCCGTTAAACTAAACTACTTACGGTTAACGCTTTTGCGGAATACCGTACTTACGCAATTTGGTGGCAATCATCGAATGCGAAGTCTGCAAACGGTTTGCCAACTTGCGACTTGATGGATGTTGCTGATATAGTTTTTTCAACAAGCTTGATTCAAACGCCGCCACCGTCAATTCCCAACTCTCAGCCGCTTCGACGCTCGCCTGATCACTCAAAACACTGCCTTCAGCCCAATCCAGATCAACCGCATCTAGCACTTTTTGGTCCGACATCGTAATCGCACGAAACACCACATTGCGTAATTGCCGTACATTACCGGGCCAGCGATTCATCATCAGCGCCTGACTAGCGGCGGCATTCAAACGGCACACCGGTTTTTGCGCCTGGGTACATGCGCGCTCGATGAAATGTCTGGCAAGCAATAAAATATCGTCTGCCCGCTCACGCAAGGCGGGCATTTCCAGATGCAATACGTTCAAGCGATAAAACAAATCCTCACGGAACTCCCCATTCGCCACCATTTGGCTTAAATTGCGATGCGTTGCGCTGATGATACGCACATTCACTTTCAATTCTTTATCACCGCCAATGCGACGAAATTTGCCATCGTTTAAAAAGCGCAACAGCTTGGCCTGCAAATACAACGACATTTCGCCGATTTCATCTAGAAACACGGTACCGCCATCCGCCATTTCAAATAAGCCTGGCTTACCGCCGCGCTGCGCGCCGCTGAAAGCGCCCGCCATATAACCAAACAACTCGCTCTCGGCCAAACTTTCCGGCAAGGCAGCGCAATTCAATTCCAAAAACGGTGCTTCGTGGCGCGCGCTGCTGGCGTGGCAGGCTTGCGCCAACAACTCTTTGCCAGTGCCCGTTTCCCCGGTAATCAATAAAGGCGCATCCACCACCGCCACCCGTTGTGCACGTGCCTTCAAAGTCGTCATGCTGGCAGACTGACCAATCAGCGCATCAAAACCGCCGCCTTCGTTACGTTGAATCGCATGCAAGCGGCCACCGATCCGGCGTGGTGCATGCAAGGTCAGCAAAGCGCCCACCGCTTGTGTAAGATGTGTCAAGCCACTGCTATTTTTTTGAGAGTCGATTTTTTCGGCGACCGATCCGGTGATGGCGTCTGTAATGGATTCCGATACTGGCGTCACATCCATCAAAAATGGCGCACCATTAAACAAGACTTCGCGTGAAGGCACCCGAAAGGCGTTGGCGATTAGTTCATTCAATAACTGCCGATCATCAAGCAAATCTTGCAAATTCTTTTCACATAAGGCTGCTTCGCTCATGGCCGCCACTTGCGCCGCTGCGGCATTGGCGATCACAATCTGGCCGCTGCCATCAATTGCCAGCACCGGGTCTTCCATCGCGGCCAGCATGGTATCGAGATTCAGGCGGCGGCGCGTGCCGGGCAAAATGTCGAGCACTTTGATCTTGCCAACCCCTTGCAGTTGATCACAATCCGCCTGCAAGGATGGCAACATGGCTTCTGTTAGCTCGGGAATATCGATGTAAATATGCGGTGGATCGACCTCCACTGCTTGCACATTCAAACGCCGCCCCGCCAGCACCGCCAGAATTTCATGCGCGATGCCGACCCGGTCGGTGAAGGGAATGTTGATGCGCATCGCTTAAGCTTTTTGTGGGCTCACCATCATGATCGGCTTGTTTACGCTGCCATAACGATCCATGAACAAGCCTTCGGTTGAAATCGCGGGCTGCTTGCCCGACAATAAATCCGCCAAAAATTGACCAGAGCCGCAGGCCATCGTCCAGCCCAAAGTACCGTGTCCCGTATTAAGGAATAAATTGCGATACGGTGTCGGGCCAATGATCGGTGTGCCATCCGGTGTCATCGGGCGCAAGCCGGTCCAGAATTCGGCACGACTGACATCGCCACCTTCTGGAAATAAATCAGTCACTGAATGCTCCAACGTGGCACGGCGGTCAGCGCGTAGCTCTAGGTTGTAGCCAGAAATTTCAGCCGTACCGCCAACCCGAATCCGGTCACCCAAACGGGTAATCGCGATCTTGTAGGTTTCATCCATCACAGTCGATTCTGGCGCACCAGTGGCATCGGTAATTGGCACGGTAATGGAATACCCTTTGATCGGATACACCGGAATCTTGATCCCCAATTCGCGCAACATGATCGATGAGTAACTACCCAGCGCCAACACATAGTGATCGGCCTTGCGCACGCCGCTACTGGTTTGTATGCCATTGATCTGGTCACCGGCAAATAACAAGCGCTCAATCTGCACGCCATATTCAAACTTCACGCCTAACTCGGTCGCCAGTTGCGCGAGATTTTGGGTGAATTTAAAACAGTCGCCAGTTTCATCACCCGGCAAACGCAAAGCACCAACAAATTTATGGGCGACTTTTTTCAAGGCTGGCTCGTGCTTGAAACAAGCGTCTTTATCCAATACTTCGTAAGGCACATCGTAGCGTTTCAGAATTTCAATATCCGTTGCAGCGCCATCGAGCTGCGCCTGATCGCGAAACAACTGCATCGTCCCTTGCGTGCGTTCATCGTAGTGAATACCGGTATCGCTACGGAGCTGCTGCAAGACATCGCGGCTATATTCAGCCATGCGCAACATGCGGCCTTTGTTGATCTCATAACGCTGGGTGGTGCAATTCATCAGCATTTGCGTGACCCAACGCCACATCTGTGGATCAAGGCTGGGGCGAATCGCCAGCGGGCTGTGTTCCATCATCAGCCATTTAATCGCTTTCAAGGGCACTCCTGGCCCAGCCCACGGTGCGGAATAGCCGGGGGAGACTTCGCCCGCATTGGCATAGCTAGTTTCCAGCGCGGCCGCTGGCTGGCGCTCCAGCACGGTAACTTCATGGCCGGCCTTGGCCAGATAATATGCAGAACTGGTGCCGATCACACCTGCGCCTAAAATGATGATTTTCATGCTGTGCTTTCCTTGCTGATCTCAACGACTTGGGTAAACGATTTGGATAAACGATTTGGATAAACGAATTGATTCAATGTTACAAATTCAATGATGCTGATATGACGAACAAGCGCTACTGCTGGTCTGCGACTCCAGATACACCCGGTGATAACGCTGCCCCAAGCTGGTCAAAATTTCATAGCCTATCGTGCCTGCGCGGCGCGCTACCTCATCCACTGGGTTTTCAGGCGAAATCAAATCAACCAATGCCCCCGCTTGCAATAAGGCCGGATCAATCTGGCTAACATCTAAGGTAATCGTATCCATTGACACATTGCCCACCATAGGCACGGCAACGCCACCGATCAAGGCCACGCCGCGATTACTCAAACTGCGTAACCAGCCATCGGCGTAACCCACCGCCACAGTGGCGATACGGCTAGTTTGCTGGCTGCGCCACGTCAAGCTATAACCAACGCCGGTCTGCGCTGGAATTTCGCGGGTTTGAATAATCCGTCCCTGTAATTTGGCCACCGAGCGCATCGGATTGGCTTGCCCCGCCACTGGCGCAATACCGTATAAAGCCGCGCCCGGCCGTGCAATATCGAAATGAAAATCGCTGCCCAAAAAGATGCCGGACGAATTCGCCAAACTGGCCGCACAAGCAGGCAACTGCGCGCGCAAAGCGTTAAAGCGTTGTAATTGCTGCTGATTCATCGGATGCGACTGATCTTCGGCACAAGCCAGATGACTCATCAACATGCGCAGCTCTATGCCTTGAATAAAATCGGCATCCGCCAGCCAAGCCTTAACTTCGGCTTGCGACAAGCCCATACGTGCCATGCCAGTATCGAGCTGAATCACGGCGGGTAAAACTTGTTGGCGCGCTTTTGCCAATGCGCGCCAAGCCATAATCTGTTCACTGCTGTTGAGTACCGGAATGCAATCGTGCGCCAGCAATTCAGCGGCATAGCCAACCGGTGGGCCGTGCATCACGTAAATCGCTACCCCCTTACCGATTTGTGCACGCAAGGCAATCGCCTCATCCAAATGCGCCACGAATAAATGCCGACAGCCTTCCGCCACCAGCGCCTGCGCCACCCGCTGCGCGCCTAGCCCATAGGCATCAGCCTTGACCGCCGCGCCGCAAGCAGCGCCCTTTAATTGCGCTTGCAAGAAGCGATAATTGTGACGCAAGGCATCCAGATCAATACTTAAAACCGCCCCCGCGCTTCCCCCTGCTTGCTGCATTCTGTTCCCCCTAACATGCGAATTCACGCTTTAAATTCACGTACACCAATTCCTCAAGCAGATTGCAAGTTTCATACCCGCAACAAAGGCACATGCTGACTCAACGCGAAAACCTGCTAAATCAAGGACTTAACCGAAGTGGCTGAAACGGTCTAAGTGGCAATCAATTTCAAGTGTATAGAATATCATACACAATCAACACTTATTTCATAAGACATTGATGAATGTAGAGGGAAGTTTGGATTTTTCTTTGGAAAGTGAATATGTATTTATTTCAATACAGTGTATCGAAATAAATACAAACCCTTAAACAAGCTGTCGTTGCTCTTCCAAAAATGCCAGCAAGGGAATCGTCGCGGGCAACATCGGGCTGACATCGACTTGCCCTTGCCAAGCAAAGGCTTGCCCTTCCAGACTCTGCGGCATACCACGCCAATCGCGGCTGATAAAAAAATGTAAGTGTACGTGCGCGTGCGGATACACATGCTCAACACAGCACCAGGGCTCAGCACTGAGCACGGTGATACCCAACTCCTCGGCAAACTCGCGTTGCAAGGCGGCGAACAAGCTTTCGCCCGGCTCGACTTTACCACCCGGAAATTCCCAGTAGCCAGCGTAAGGCTTACCAGCCGGACGCTGCCCCAGCAGGATTTCACCATGCGGCTTGATTAAAATGCCAACTACAACATCGATGGGGGCTTGCGTCATGAGGTCACGAGTTAATTAGGGCAATAAAATATACTGCCACCTGTATTATTTTAGAACGTACTATTGACTGGCGGAAATGGCTATAAAAATTACAAAAAAATGGCAGTATATGTCAATATATGCCAGTAACATATTATTCTGGCACACTCAAACGCCCTGAATAATCACGTGCAAATTGCCAAGCCACGCGGCCAGAACGCGAGCCGCGCTGCAGCGCCCAGCGCAAGGCATCAGCTTGTGCCGCCGCAATTTGCGGCTCATCACAACCCATGCTGCGCAGCCAATGCGCAACAATTTCCAGATAATCATCCTGCTTAAACGGATAAAACGATAGCCACAAACCGAAACGCTCGGATAAAGAAATCCGTTCTTCTACCGTTTCACCCGGATGCAAATCGCCATCCTCGCTGTATTTGTAAGTGGCATTGTCACTGAATTTTTCGGGCAGTAAATGGCGTCGATTCGAGGTGGCATAGATCAGCACATTATCGGATTGTGCCGCGATACTGCCATCTAACGCCACTTTCAGCGCCTTGTAACCGGCTTCGCCTTCTTCAAACGATAAGTCATCGCAAAACACCACGAAACGCTCAGGCCGTTCAGCCACCAAATCAACGATATCTGGCAAATCAGCCAAATCAGCTTTATCGACCTCAATCAAACGCAAACCCTGCGCCGCAAACTGATTTAAACATGCTTTGATCAACGACGATTTTCCGGTGCCACGCGCACCGGTCAGCAATACATTATTGGCCGGTTTGCCGAGCACAAACTGGCGTGTATTTTGTTCGATCTGCGCCTTTTGTTGCTGCACATGCTGCAAGTCATCCAACGCAATCGCCGAGACATGACGTACTGCTTGTAAATAGCCACTTTGGCCGCTGTTTTGGCCGCGCTTGCGCCAGCGAAACGCGTAGCCCGCTTGCCAATCTGGCGCGCTTAACGCTTGTGGTAGCAGCGCTTCGACACGACTTAATAATTGTTCCGCACGTTGCAAAAATTGATCAAGTTGCGTCATTTTGGTGGTTTGCTCATCCATGTTACGAACGATAATCGGCATTGATCGATACATACTCATGCGATAAATCGCAGGTCCACACCGTAGCAGCTGCCGTACCACGCGCAAGTTTCACGCGGATGGTGATTTCACTTTGCTGCATCACTCGTTGCCCATCTTCTTCGCGGTAATCAGGGTTGCGCCCGCCCTGCTTCGCCACCCATACATCATCCAGATACAGGTTCAACAGATTCACATCCAGATCACTCACCCCGGCATAACCAATCGCCGCCAAAATCCGCCCCAGATTAGGGTCAGACGCGAAGAACGCGGTTTTTACCAAAGGTGAATGCGCAATCGAATAGGCAATCTTGCGGCATTCCTCACGGTCACGCCCCTCTTCGACTTCAATTGTGATGAACTTGGTTGCGCCTTCACCATCGCGAATGATCATGTGCGCCAAGCGCTGCGAGAGCTGCATCACGGCTTGTGCCAGCGCTGCATATTCCGGGCTATCGATGTCATTGATTTCCAGCGCCGCTGTGCCCGTCGCAATCAACATGAAAGAATCATTAGTCGAGGTATCACCATCAATCGTGATGCAATTAAATGACTGATTCGCCGCCTGCAACACCAAATGCTCCAGCACCGGTTGTGCGACCTTCGCGTCAAACGCCAAGTAGCCGAGCATGGTTGCCATGTTCGGCTTAATCATACCTGCGCCTTTGCTGATACCAGTCAAGGTGATTTTAATATCATTAATGACGACACTTAATGACGCCGCTTTCGGTTGCGTGTCAGTGGTCATGATCGCCTCTGCAGCGGCGTACCAGTTATCTTCTTTTAAATTGGCAATCGCCTGCGGCAAACCCGCCACTAATCGATCAACTGGTAAGGGCTCTAAAATCACACCCGTGGAAAACGGCAAAATTTGCGCCGCGTCACAATGCAACAAACTCGCCAGTGCCGCGCAAGTCGTATTAGCGGCTGCCAAACCGGCGTCACCAGTGCCGGCATTGGCATTGCCAGTATTCACCACCAATGCACGAATCGGTGCCGAGGCCATGTTCAAACCTTCCAGATGCGCCTTGCACACTTGTACAGGTGCCGCGCAAAAACGGTTGGTGGTGAACACGCCCGCCACTGTCGCGCTGGGTGCCAGCGTCATGACCAACACATCCTTGCGATTGGCTTTGCGGATGCCCGCCTCGGCATAACCCAGTGAAATTCCAGGCACTGGTTTCAAATCAGCGGCCACTGGCAGTGGTGAATTAACAGCCATTTCAATTCCTTTTCAATAGTTTTCTAGTGACTCAATTTTTCAACCATCTCATCCGTAATCGGCCCTTTGCCGCTGAAACGATCCAGCGCCAGATAAATAACGGGTGTAATGAACAGCGTAATCGCTTGCGAGAAAATCAAACCACCGACCACCGCCAAGCCCAAAGGCTGGCGCAATTCAGCACCCGCACCCAAACCAAAAGCAATCGGCAGGGCACCCACCAAGGCGGCCAAAGTAGTCATCATAATCGGGCGGAAACGTTGAATACAGGCTTCCCGAATTGCCTCAGCCGGCGCCATGCCATGATGGCGCTGTGCATCGAGCGCAAAGTCGATCATCATGATCGCATTTTTCTTGACGATACCGATCAATAGCAAAATACCGATGGTAGCAATCAAGGTTAAATCTTGCCCAAAAATTTCCAGCATCAACAACGCGCCGACAGCAGCCGATGGCAAACCAGCCAGAATCGTCAAGGGGTGGATATAACTCTCGTACAATACCCCCAGCAACACATAAATCACCAGCAACGCGGCAACAATCAATATCACCTGCCCGGATTGCGAATCTTTAAACACCGCCGCATCACCGCCGTAACGCGTGATGATGGAAGGCGGTAATTTAATTTGCTCGCGGTATTTTTCAATGTGATTAGTAGCATCCCCCAAAGCCGCGCCGGGCGCTAAATTGAACGACACCGTAATCGCCTGCAATTGGCCGACATGGCTAATCGAGGTTGGCCCCACGGTACGCTTCATGGTAGCAAAGCTAGACAAAGGCACCAAGCTACCAGTGCTGCTACGGACATAAATATCGTTGATCGCGCTTTCATCTTTTTGCGCACTCGGTGCCACTTCCATAATGATGCGATAACTATCGACATTGGTGTACATGGTAGAGACTTGGCGCTCGCCAAACGCGCTATACAAACTGGAGCGCACGCTATCCATGTTCACGCCCAAGGCATTGGCCTGATCACGATCAATCTGCAAAGATGCCTGCAAACCTTTGAGTTGTGAATCGGTGGTGACATCTTTAAACAAAGGGTCGGCGCGCAATTTATCTTGCAGTTTTTCTGCCCAATTATTCAACTCACTGGTTTCCACACTTTGCAAAATATATTGATACTGACTCTTACTAGGGCGTCCGCCCAATTGCAGGTTTTGCGTCGGTTGTAAAAATGAATTAATGCCCGGTACAGTCGCCATTTTCTTGCGTAAAATCTCCACCACATCTTTCATTGGTTTGCGTTGATCACGCGGCTTTAAATTGATGAACATACGCCCGGTGTTTTGCGCACCGCCACCGCCATTAAACGAGGTGACGGTGCTGACATTCGCGTCTTCGCGCACGATCTTGGCGACTTTATCCTGTAACGTGACCATCGCCGCAAACGAGGTATCTTCTGCCGCTTCCGTCGAAATACGAATCTGCCCAATATCTTCCTGCGGAAAAAATCCTTTAGGAATGGTATTGAACATATACGCGGTCGCTACAAAAGTCAGCAAAGCGATCACCAAGACGGTTGGCCGATGGCGCAGCGCCACATCCAGGCCACGCGTGTAAGCACGCAATGAGGCGTTGAAAGCGCGCTCAAACGAACCCAAAATGGCGGCCATAAACGCAGAAGGTTTTTTCAACTCATGCTCACCGTGCAAAAAGCGGCTGGCCAACATCGGCACCAAGGTCAATGACACAAAAGCTGACGCCACAATCGCCAAACTGACGATCACGGCAAACTCATGAAACAGTTGACCAATCACGCCCGGCATAAAAAAGATTGGAATAAACACCGCGATCAACGAAGACGAAATCGAAATAATCGTAAAACCAACTTCACGCGAGCCGAGCAAAGCCGCTTTGAACGGCGGCTCACCCAACTCAATATGACGCATGATATTTTCCAGCATCACAATCGCATCATCGACCACCAAGCCCACCGCCAAGGTCAAACCAAGCAAAGAAATATTATCGAGCGTATAGCCAAAACCCCACAGCAAACTAATTGCACCGATCAGGGAAACTGGCAGTGATAAGGTCGGAATCACGGTCGCCACAAAGCGGCGTAAAAACAGGAAAATAACGATCACCACCAAAAATACGGTGAGTAACAAGGTCAGATTCACGTCATGCAGCGCATCGCGAATTGAGACCGAGCGATCATTGACCAGATTAATATTCACCGAGCTAGGCAACTGCGCCCGAAAACCCGGCAAGGCCGCCTTGATCGAATCAACCACCTTGACGGTATTCGCATCAGTCTGACGCTGAATCGCCAAGGTGATCGAGCTTTCGCCATTAAAGTTAGCCGAGGTTTTGACTTGCTCGTAACTGTCTTCCACCTTCGCTACATCACGCAAACGCACTACTTGCCCACCTTTGCTACTCACGATTAAATTGGCAAATTCGGCGGCGCTTTGCAATTGCTCATTGGCGACCAAAGTCAAGGTTTGCTTATCGCCTTCCAAAGTACCCACTGGCGTATTAGCATTGGCGGTGCGAATATTGGCCGATAGTTCATCTAAAGTGAGGTTACGCGCAATTAAGGCATCAGGATTAACTCGGATACGCACTGCATAGCGTTTGATACCAAAAATATTCACTTGCGCCACGCCATCCAATGTAGACAGGCTGGGGGAAATTAAATGTTCAGCATAACTGGTGAGTTCCGACAAACTCAGCGACGGTGAAGTCAGCGCCAAAAACAGCACAGGCGCATCAGCCGGATTGACTTTGAAATACGACGGTGGCGAAGTCAAATCAACAGGCAACGAGCGCTGTGCGCGCAATAAGGCGGCTTGCACATCAACCGCCGCCGCATCGATATTGCGGTTTTGATCGAATTCCAAAGTCAGCGAAGTGCTGCCCAAGGTGTTGCTGGAACTGATGATCGACAGACCTGGAATCGTCGCAAATTGCTTTTCCAGAGGCAGTGCCACCGAAGTTGCCATCGTTTCCGGGCTGGCACCAGGCAAGTTAGCGTTCACGCTAATCACTGGCGTGTTGTAACTTGGCAGCGCTGCAATCGGGATATACCGATACGCCAAAATACCCGCCACCACGATCGTCAAATTCAACAATACCGTCATCACCGGACGGCGAATAAATAGCTCGGATAAATTCATGGCGCGCTCACTGCGGTGGCAGAAAGGCCCGCATCAGCAGGTGAGCCAGCGCCGCTTTTTCCGGCTTTGCTCTTATCACCAGCCGAGACTTCATTCTCCCGTATTTTAACCGGCACCCCAGTGCGTAAATTCTGCTTGCCTTCTAAGATTACTTTCGCCCCCGGCTCTATCCCGGTTACCACTGCATCTGAGCCAAAGCTATACGGCACCGTCACTGGGCGTTGTTTGGCCTTGCCTTCTTGATCCACCACAAACACCGAACTACCGCGCGCGCCAACAATCACCGCATCTTGCGGCAACACCACCACGTCTTTCAGGGTCTGAATGCTCAACTCAATATTGGCATACGCACCCGGCCACAATTTCAACTCTTTGTTATCAAACACCGCTTTGATTTTGACGGTACCAGAGCTGGCATCAACCTGATTGTCGATGAACTGTAATTTGCCTTTAAAGCGTGCCGAATTATCCGGCAAACTAGCCGTCACAAAACTATCCGCCCGCTTCATACTCTCTAAAGCATCGGGCAGATTGCGTTGTGGTAAGGAAAAACTGATCGCAATTGGGTCCATCTGGGTAATCGTCACTAAAGGCAAAGCCGTCGCATTGGCTTGCACTAAAGAACCCTGAAACACATTAATCACCCCGGTGCGACCCGCATTTGGTGCCACGATGCGATCAAAGCTTAATGCCACGCGTGCCGCTTCCACTGCCGCTTTATCTGAAGCAATCACTGCTTGTTGCGCTTGCACTTGGGTAGCACTGGTGTCCACCGCGCTTTGCGCTAAAAACTTCTTCTCGACTAACTCTTGATTGCGCGCATACTGCTTTTGATAATCGGCCAAGGTCGCCAGATCTTTATCTAGTTGCGCTTTGGCTTTGGCTAGATTGACTTCATCGTTGCGGCTATCGAGCGAAAACAGTAGCTCACCCGCTTTCACGAACTGGCCTTCCTTGATATGCACTTTTGCCACTGTGCTGGTAACTTGCGAGCGAATGTCTACCATATTTAAGGCCGATACCAAGCCGTTCGCACTTAGCTTCACCGCATAATCCTGCTTTTTCGCCACCATGACAGAGACGCTCATCGTCTTAGCTTGCGCATTACCACCACCGAAGCCGCCCGATTTATCAGCACTACCTTTTTCAGCACCACCAGCTTGCTTGCCCGCAGCCACCGCCGCATCACCACCAGCGACACTTTTACTATGCCACACGTAATAAGCGCTACCGGCCACCGCCACGGCGACAATACTGAGTATCAAGCTGCTTGCTTTGTTCATGGTTCTATCCTGTTCTATGTTATTCACCTTCCAGACAAACGACCCAGCATGCCGATGGCGAAGGGTACTGCAGAGCTATTCTGGTCGGCCAGTATTTTAATTGCCTTTGCGAAACATCACTAGGATTAATTCCTCAGCCAGACGCTGAAAAATACCCGCTTGATAGCATGCGATTCGCCTAGTAATACTCTGCCACGTCCGACGCGCCGCTCAAGCATGCCAACCCTCTGAGGGTTGGAGTGAGATTTTCGACATTCGTTGCACATTCATTTGTAAAACAGTTTTTACAATTGCATCAAAAATGACTTATTTATTTTCAACACAGCACCAATGATAGCAAACCCACGGCCATATCTGCGTCGCGTCGAGTGCCATTGCGAAAACAAAGAAAAAGCCAGCAAATTTGCTGGCTTTATATTGATCTGTGGAGATTCAGCTGACCGTCAATGAAGACCATTGCGATCAATCTAAACATCAAACCACCGCGCCATCCGTTTCGTCTTTTTCCTTGACTGGCTTCACCAAATCTTCGCGCGTCACACCCAGCCACATGGCAATCGCCGCCGCCACAAACACCGATGAATAAATACCGAACAAGATACCAATCGTCAACGCAACCGCGAAGAAATGCAAAGTCGGCCCACCCACCAGCAACATCGACAGCACCATCATTTCGGTACAACCGTGCGTGATAATGGTCCGTGAAATCGTGCTGGTAATCGCACTGTTGATCACTTCTTGCACAGTCATCTTGCGCTGCTTACGGAAGGTTTCACGAATCCGGTCAAAAATCACCACCGACTCATTCACCGAATAACCCAATACCGCCAACACACCAGCCAACACTGACAAATTGAATTCCCACTGAAAGAAGGCAAAGAAACCCAAAATGATCACCACGTCATGCAAGTTCGCAATAATCGCGGCGACTGCAAATTTCCATTCAAAGCGAATCGCCAAATAAATCACCACGCCAGCAATCACCATCAGTAAGGCCAGCAAACCGTCGCGCGCCAATTCATCACCAACCTGCGCACCAACCAGTTCGGTACTTTGCAGTTTCACACCAGCGTCATGTGCTTTTAAAGCTGCAAATACTTTTTCTGATTGCTGCCCTGCCGTCACGCCCTCTGGTGGCACCGGCAAACGAATCACCACATCTTGCGCACGGCCAAAGGTTTGCACCGGTGTATCTTTAAAGCCCACCGCATCAACCGTTTCACGAATCACATCAACATTCGCAGCGCTTGGATACGTCACTTGCATGACAGTGCCGCCGGTAAATTCCACCGAAAAATGCAGTCCGTTATGCAACAGGAAAAACACAGCGGCCACAAACGTTAAGGCAGAAACGACATTGAAGATCAGCGCATGGCGCATGAAGGGAATGTCTTTTTTAATGCGGAATAATTCCATGATGAAGTCCTGATTCTTTAATTTCTTTGATATTCGATATGACTGCTTTATTTCGACGAGTCAGCTTACTCGGCAGGCTTCCAAATTTGCCCAATCGCCACTGAAGTCAGCTTTTTCTTGCGGCCATACCAAAGATTCACCACACCGCGTGATACAAACACGGACGAGAAAATCGAAGTCAAAATACCTAAGCAATGCACAATCGCAAATGCCTTGATCGGGCCCGAGCCAAATACCAACAAGGCCAAACCGACGATAAAGGTGGTCACATTAGAATCCAGAATCGTCGCCCAAGCACGATCAAAGCCGGCCGCAATCGCCGCCTGCGGCGAAGCACCGCCGCGCAGCTCTTCGCGTATCCGTTCATTAATAAGCACATTGGCATCAATCGCCATCCCCAAAGCCAAGGCAATCGCCGCCATACCAGGCAAAGTCAGGGTGGCTTGCAGCAAGGACAGCAGTGCGACTAATAGCAGCAGATTGACACCTAGCGACAGTACACTGAAGAAACCAAACAACACGTAGTAAATCACCATAAAAATCGCAATCGCGGCGAAACCATACAGCGTGGAATTAATCCCCTGCTTGATGTTTTCTTCACCCAACTGCGCACCAATCGTGCGCTCTTCGATCACTTCCATTGGCGCTGCCAAGGCACCTGCGCGCAATAACAAAGCCAGCTCAGCGGCGTTGTTGCTATTGCCCATGCCAGTGATCTGGAAGGTAGAACCCAGTTCTGATTGAATGGTCGCCACGGTGAGCAATTCGCCCTTGCCTTTTTCAAACAGTACAATTGCCATGCGCTTGCCGACCTTGTCGCGCGTGGCATTGCGCATTTTACGACCACCGTCGCCATTCAAATCGATGCTCACCGCAGGTTGGTGGTTTTGATCAAAACTGGCGCTGGCGTTAGAAATATAATCGCCTGTTAATACTGGCTCTTTATACAAAATCGCTGGCGCATTGCGGCCGACTTTAAATAATTCTGAACCAAAAGGCACGGTGGTATTGTCATCAATCAAACCGATGATGCTTTCATCCACCAAACGTACTTCCAGCGTCGCGGTGCGGCCAATGATTTCTTTCGCACGCGCCACATCCTGCACGCCGGGTAACTGCACCACGATACGATCGCTACCTTGTTGTTGAATGATTGGTTCAGCCACACCTAATTCATTAACCCGCTTCGACAAGGCGGTGATGTTTTGCTTCACGCCTTCGCTCAATAGATTTTTTAATGATTCTGGTTTTAAGCTGACCTTGAATGTCAGATCACTATTGTCTGGCGTGGCGACACTATCCACCAAATTCACATCACTCATTTGCGCAGTGATGATTTCCCGTGCTTTGGCGCGAGTTTCTACATCACGAAATTTCACGACCACGCCATCATCTTCCTTGGCGATGCCAGCATGACGCACTTCTTTATCACGCAAGGCGGTACGAATACTTGCCTGTAAGCCGACCAAGCGTTTTTGAATCACGGCTTTGGTATCGACTTGCATCAAAAAGTGCACACCACCGCGCAGATCCAAACCACGATACATCGGCAGCGCATGGATGCTTTGCAGCCAGCTTGGCGTGTTTGGTAATAGATTAAAAGCAATCGTGAAAGTAGGTTCGTTCGGGTCAGTGTTGAGCGCTTTTTCAATCAACGCCTTGGCTTTGAACTGCGCATCAGTATCTTTAAAGCGTGCCTTGACCGAACCTTGAATGCCGTTATTGTCATAAATCAGACCTTCCGCTGGTACACCGCCGTCTTTCAAAATTTTCTCGACTCTGTCCATCATGCCGCTGTCGAGCTTGACGGTCGATTTCGCACTGCTGATCTGTACCGCAGGCGACTCACCATAGAGATTCGGTACCGTATACAGTGTGCCAAACACCAGTGCAATGACAATAAGAAGGTATTTCCAAAGGGGATAGCGATTCATAATGACTCAGAAAATGACTCAACAATAAGCGAGCGAACGCAGCTCGATGGTGAAAATAAAATAAACGCGCCGCAACAGCAAAGCCGTGCGGCGCAGAATATTAAATTGCCTTGATACTGCCTTTGGGCAACAGGGCACTAATTGCGCCTTTTTGCACCAGAACTTCAACACCGGCGCTGATTTCCAATGTCACGTAGCCATCAGCAACCTTCACAACTTTGCCCAACAAACCACCCGAAGTGATCACTTCATCATTTTTTGTGATCGCATCAATCATCGCCTTTTGTTCTTTTTGACGCTTCATTTGTGGGCGTATCATCAAGAAATACAGCACCACGAACATCAAAGCAATCGGCAAGAAACTAAATAAACCGCCATCAGCAGCGCCACCGGCGGCTTGGGCATAAGCATTGGATATAAACACGTTAAAACCTCATGAAAGAATGAAAACTGATTGTCAGCAAAACCGCCTTGCCCTTCACCTTGATACCAACTCAGCACCGCACTATCGAAACAAGATGGTGACGAGCGGGCTTATTTAAAGTGCAAAACGAGCAAGCGAAAACCTGCATTTTAGCATTGCCCCTGACGATATTTACACGCCTCGTGCTCTTTCTGCGTGAAACTGCGCCACAAACGCCGAAAACCGCTCTTCATCCAAGGCCAAACGAATTTCGCGCATCAGCTCTAAATAGTAGTGCAGGTTATGGATAGTATTTAAGCGCGCCCCCAGAATTTCGCCTGTGCGATGCAAATGATGCAAGTAGGCACGTGAGAAATTTTTGCAGGCATAACAAGTGCACGTGGCGTCCAGCGGTTCTTGATCTTCCTTGTAGCGCGCATTCTTAATCTTGATGTCGCCAAAGCGGGTAAAAATCCAGCCATTACGCGCATTGCGGGTTGGCATTACGCAATCGAACATATCGATCCCGTTACTAACACCTGCCACCAAATCTTCTGGCGTACCGACGCCCATCAAGTAATGTGGTTTGTGTGCGGGCAAACGTGGGCCGACGTGTGATAAAACGCGCATCATGTCTTCTTTCGGCTCACCCACCGACAAGCCACCAATCGCAATCCCATGAAAATTCAATTCATTCAAGCCCGCCAAAGACTCATCGCGCAAATGTTCAAACATGCCGCCTTGCACAATGCCAAACAGTGCATTTGGGTTTTCGGTGGCATTGAATTCATTGATCGAGCGCTGCGCCCAACGTAAAGACATGCGCATCGAGGCACCCGCCTCTTCATTGGTGGCGGGTCGACCATCAATTTCGTAAGGTGTGCATTCATCAAACTGCATCACGATGTCGGAATTTAAACTACGCTGAATCTGCATCGAAATTTCTGGCGACAAAAACAGCCGTTCACCGCTAATCGGCGAGGCAAACTTCACGCCTTCTTCGCTGATCTTGCGCATCGCGCCCAATGAAAACACTTGAAAGCCGCCCGAATCGGTGAGAATAGGTTTATCCCAACCCATGAAATTATGCAGACCACCAAATTTGTTCAGCACACTTAAACCGGGGCGCAGCCACAGGTGAAAGGTATTGCCCAAAATGATGTGCGCATCGATTTCTTTCAGCTCCAGTGGCGACATGGCCTTCACCGAACCATACGTCCCCACTGGCATAAAAATCGGAGTTTCGATCACACCATGATTGACCTTCACACGACCACGACGTGCGGCGCTGAGCGGATCTTTTTTGAGTAAGGTGAATTCGAGCATAAGATAGGCCGACCTAATCTAATAAAGGAAGTTCTGATTAAGTTACTGCGCGACCAAATTTTGAATCTGCGATGCTCGCTGTACAGTCGTACAGGTGCGCTTCTCGATCCAAACTTTGGCCGCTCGCTACACTTAATCAGCGCTCACTTAAAATTATTCGTCAGCAAGTGATTCTTTTTTGTTTTATCTATAAAGGAAAATCTCATGAAAATTGCCCAAGTTACGCTGAAAAATCTCACTACAGACCTAGACCAGCTCCCTCAATTGAATGAGATTAAGCCGCATTTGATTTTGGTTTTTGGTTATACGGCGCATTTTGCTGATGCGCAATTACAAGCAAGTCTGGCAACGCACTTTCCCGATGTGCAGCGAGTAGGTTGTACGACTGCTGGCGAAATTTCACCTGCCGGCGTGGTCAATCAATCCACGGTGGTGACGGCTTTGCATTTTGACGCCGTCACGTTTAACGTTGCCGCCGCCGAATTGACGAGTATGGAGAAGTCCTTCGATGCTGGTGCAAATTTGGCGCGCCAGCTTCTCGCGCCTGACTTAAAAGCAGTTTTACTGTTGGGGCAAGGCGTCAACATTAATGGCAGCGACATGATCGCAGGCATGGTCAGTGAACTTGGCGATCGCATGCCAATTACTGGCGGCTTGGCAGGTGATGATGGCGCATTTACCAAAACCTACACCTTATCTAACGCAGGCATCTCGACCTCGCAAGTGGTGGCGGTGGGTTTCAAAGGCGAGCGCTTGATGTTCTCACATGGCAGCTTTGGCGGCTGGAAACCCTTTGGACCAACCCGCAAAGTCACGCGTTGCGTCGGAAATATTTTGTACGAACTCGATGGTGAACCCGCGCTTGCTGTGTATAAGCGCTACTTGGGCGAATACGCAAAAGATCTGCCCGGTGCTGGCCTGCTTTTCCCATTCGAAATGCTGAGTGATGCACGTGAATCCTTGGGGCAGATTCGCACTATCTTGGGTATTGATGAAGCGGAAGGCAGTTTGATTTTGGCGGGCGTGATTAATCCCGAAGGTTATTTGCGACTCATGCACGCGCATACTAACGACTTGGTTGATGGCGCAGAAGTGGCTGCCAAAGCCAGTATTGAAGGCATGACGGGCATTGCCGGGCAGGGTCTCGGATTATTAGTCAGTTGTGTTGGTCGCAAGCTGGTCATGGGCGGGCGGGTCGATGAGGAAGTCGAAGCAGTGCAAGAAATCTTAGGCGAGCAAACCGTGCTGTGCGGCTTTTATTCAAACGGTGAAATTTGCCCCGGTTATCAACTCGATGCCTGCAGTTTGCATAATCAAACCATGACCATTACTTACCTCGCCGAGAAGCAATAATGCCGCACAAGCTGTCTCTGCGCCAATACAAGCGTTTGTTAGGTATCTCCAATGAGGAGCAGCTTGCGCAGGTATTAGACGGATTCGACGCTTTAGCTAACGGGGAAGGCGTGAGCGAAGCCTTGCGCCCCGCACTAAAAGGTCTGCGGCAGTTTTTTTCGCAAGTGGACGAGGCTTACCATCAAGCCGATCGCGATCTCGCATTGGGCAAGCTCAGCATGGAGCTGAGCTCGGACGAACTGCACGAAGCCAACCAAACCTTGCGCGCTGAAGCCGAGAAGCGCCAGCATGTTTTAAGTACCTTACGGCACACCACCAACGAAGTCCTATCGCAGTTAGGCAAGCGTCTGGCAGACGAAGACAGTTTGGAAGAATTAAGCCATTTGTTGGCAGGACTTGTCAGTGAATTATTGACCACCCGCAGTAGCCTAGAACACGCCTTGGCCGATGTCAGAAATCAGCAGTTCGCCTTAGACCAACATGCCATCGTCAGCATTACTGATGCCAGCGGCGTATTGATCTACGCGAACGATAAGTTTTGCGAGATTAGTCATTATTCACGCGAGCAATTGCTGGGCCAAAATCATCGCATTGTTAATTCAGGATTACACAGTGACGAATTTTTTCGCAATATGTGGGAAACCATTTCATCGGGCCAAGTTTGGCATGGCGAAATACCTAACCAAGCGCGTGACCGCAGTTTTTACTGGACTAATGCAAGCATCGTGCCGTTTCTCGATGCACAAAACAAGCCCTACCAATACATCTCTATCCGCACCGACATTACGCACCAGCGGCAATTAAAAGAAGAGATTGAATCAAGTAAAGCACTGCTGCAAAACGTAATGAACACCTTGGGGGAAGGCGTGTACACCTTGGATGCGGCGGGGCGCTGCACTTTCCTCAACCCCGAAGCCGAAAAAATTCTAGGCTGGACCTTGGCCGAAGTGCGCGGAAAAGTGCTGCACGACGTGGTGCACAGTGTCAAACAAGATGGCGTACATGTACATGTCGAAGCCTGCGAGATTAGCCAGCGTATGCAGGCAGGGCAAGTGTATCGTTCGGAGGACGAAACCTTTAGACATAAGTCTGGCGCGTATTTCCCCATCTCCATCGTGGCGTCGCCGATTTTTGAAAACGGCAATATTGTCGGTTCCGTCGCCGCATTTCAAGATGTCACGGCACGCCATGCTGCAGAAGCCGCCTTGCGTCAGAGCGAAACCAAGCAACGCATGATGTTAGACAACGCTGCTGACGCCGTATTCGTGGCAGATCGCAGCGAGCGCTGGGTCTATGTGAATGATCTGGCCGCGACCATGCTGGGTTATGCGCGTGAAGAACTGGTCGGCATGTCAATTTACGATGCGCTGCCCGAGCAACATCGTGAATCTGCACGAAAAAATGCGATGAAAAGTTTATTGCGCGAAAAACTAGTGCGGCAAGAAATAGTTTTACGACGCAAAGATGGCCAACGCCTGCCTGTTGAAATGAACGCTGCGCTGCTGCCAGACGGCAGTATTTATGGCTCTTGCCGCGACATCACTGATAGAAAAGTATTCGAGTCGGCGTTGATACGCGCCAAAGAAGGTGCCGAGGCAGCAAGCAAAGCGAAGAGCGAATTTTTAGCCACCATGAGCCATGAAATTCGTACGCCCATGAATGGCATCATCGGCATGACGGAACTTGCCTTAGATACTGAACTCGCCCCAGATCAGCGTGAGTATCTCGAATTAGTGAAGATTTCCTCTCACTCGTTATTGGACATCATCAACGACATTTTGGATTTCTCCAAAATCGAATCCGGCAAACTGGTGTTGGAAAAAATTGAATTTCCGTTGCGAGATTTGATTGCCACCACCTTAAAAACCTTAGCCCTACGGGCGGCGGAAAAGGGTTTGGAACTCGTGTATCAGATCGATGCAGCCATACCCAATGTACTGCTCGGTGACCCCGGACGCGTTCGCCAAGTGCTGACCAACTTGTTAGGGAATGCGATTAAATTTAGTGAGCAAGGCGTGATTGCTTTGAATGTGCGACTTGCCCCCGTCCAAGCGCAAGGGGCGACACAAGCACAGGACAAACAAGTCGGTGTAGTTTTTTCTGTCAGCGATAATGGCATCGGCATCCCATTAGAAAAACAACGCGCCATCTTCGACCCGTTTAGCCAAGCAGATGCCTCAACCACGCGCAAATATGGCGGCACAGGCTTGGGCTTATCGATTTCTTCCCGTTTAGTTGAAGGCATGCAAGGCCAACTGCAAGTGCAAAGTGAAGTGGGGAAAGGCAGCACCTTTTACTTTACAGGCTGGTTTGAGGTGGCGCAAAAGCAAAGTTTGGCGGTGTCTAAATTTGATTTGCGCGGCTTACATGTCTTGGTGGTGGACGACAATCCAATCAATCGACACTTTTTCGTTGACACGCTTCACCAATGGAAGATGCATACCAGTACGGCAGAATCCGCGGCGCAGGCCTTAGTATTGTGTGAGCAAGCCAGAGCAGATGGTCGAGCCTTTGATCTGGTCTTGCTCGACGCCTGCATGCCTCACGTGGATGGTTTCACTTTAGCGCAACAACTGATGGTGCAAGGTGTGATGCGCGGAGCGCAGATTTTAATGTTGTCATCGGCTGACGGCATAGACGATGCGCAGCGTTGCAAAGACATTGGCCTTGCAGGCTATGTGAAAAAACCAGTTTCTCAACAAGAACTCCAGCTTGCAATGGAAAGCGCGCTGTCCGGGAATAGCCAAGCCGCGCTGCATTACACTGATCTCGAAGCGAATTATCCTAGCCAAGAAAAGAGCAAGTTATCAATACTTGTGGCTGAAGATAATGTGATTAACCAAAAGTTGGCACTTTCACTGCTTAAGAAATGGCAACACAGCGCAGATATCGCAGAAAATGGCTTGCTCGCCGTGAGCATGTTTCAGGCAAAAGAATACGACTTGATTCTGATGGACATGCAAATGCCTGAGATGGGTGGCATAGAAGCCACGGAAAAAATTCGCGAATTAGAAAACGGTTTGACGCGCATACCCATCATCGCCATGACAGCAAACGCTATGCCGGGTGATCGCGAACGTTGCCTGGCGGCTGGTATGGATCACTACTTATCCAAGCCGCTAAAACCTGAACTCTTGAAGGAGCTGCTAGAGCACTATTTCTTGCAAACCTCGCCCATAGAAGCGCAGGCAACCCAGCACGAAAAAGAAGCGACGTCACCAAACCGCCGAGTGTCTGATACCAGCCGCTTTGCATTTGATTACGACGCCGCCATCGCTCAAGGTGATGCAGAAATTTTGCAGATTATTTCACCCTTGTTTTTGGAAGGCTACCAAAAGCAATTGCAAGAATTGGCAGATTCAATTGCCCAACTTGACTTCGACACCATGTATCGCAGTGCGCATACCATGAAGGGACTAGTTGGTAACTTTAACGCCACACCCGTCGAGGAATTGTCACGCGCTCTTGAAGTCAAAGGCAAACAAAAAGACAGCTCGCGCGTTACGCTGATTTTTGAAGAGTTGAATAAACAAATCGAACCCATGATCGCCGCGCTGCAGCGTTATGTGGCAGCTATGCCGCCGGATGGTGAGATGTAAAAACGCGTCGTTCTAATTGAATATTCATTGAAGTCTCACCGCAAAGGCGCAGAGGTCGCGGAGGAAAATTTTTATTCTCTGTGGTCCGCGCGTCTGTGCGGCATCCATATTGTTGACGGCATTTTGCTGCGGTGAGTCAGTCATCGATTACTGTTTATCTTGTTCAACATCAAGGTCAAACATGAGGCGAAAAAACATATACGTATGACAGTATTATTTAGCATTGCTTATTTATAATGCGCAAATAGCCTATAAAATGATAAAAAAGTGGCAGTATAGGCATTTCGCAGAAGCGTCTTTATTCACAAACGTACTACCAAGTCACTTGCTTTTAGCATTAAATACACGGCGACCACGAGGAGTAAAACGGCGAAGGTGGTTTGTACTGCTTGCGGGCTAAAAGAACGGTTGAAGGTTCGTCCTACACCCATGCCAAGTGCGGTTGCGCCGGCGAAGATGCTTGCCAACATCCACGGAATGACTGCGCCGTGTGCAAGGTAGCTGGTGAAGCTGGCTGCGCCGACTAAGGCAATGACTAAAAGTGATGTGGCAACCGCGATATGCATACTGGCGTTCGTGAAACGTTTGAGCATGGGCACAATAATAAAACCACCACCAACACCCAATAAACCTGCCGTAAAGCCCGCCAATGCACCGATGCTGGTGATGGCAGCGACGGCAGTCAATGTCCAATCAAACCGTCCCGTGCTTGGGTCTATCTTTGCAAAGCATGTTTGCGCGTTACTGATGTCGCTAGTCCGCTTATCGCGCAATAGACGGGCTCCCACAACAAGCAAAATCAAAGCAAAGCCACCCATTAATAAAGTTTGTGGCACCGCGTGGGCGGCGCGTACACCCAATGCTGTGATGGGCATACCAGCGGCGGCCATTAACATGGCAGCGCGGTATCGAACTTGTTTCTGACGTAAGCCATGAATGGCACCAAAAGCCGCCCCCATGGTAACGGCCAACAAAGCCACAGGCGTGCTGGTTTGCATGCTCCAGCCCATTGCAAACACGAGTGCAGGCACGGCGAGAATGCCGCCACCAGCGCCTGTCAAACCCATGACGACGCCGACGAACAAACCGATGGAAATGATGCTCAATATTTGCATAATGCTCGACTTATTCCATTTCTAAAGCTATCGTGTCGTTGTTGCCTTCGCCTTGCCGTGCTGCAGCACTGTCTGCGGCTCGTC
>OFSE01000085.1_pt1 | contig 32296 bp, 24 predicted proteins | sample 1543261 | NCBI WGS metagenome assembly OFSE01 (sample SAMN07774225, study PRJEB24372) | wastewater metagenome | isolation source: Exp Tend VB 50WW | collected 2016-02 | reverse complement strand
ATCTACTTCACCGACCTAAATTGAACGAACTGCTCACTTGAGTTATATCGATGTTGATTGGCGTTTTTTATTCGCTATTTTATATACTGCCATAAAATTATAAAAAAATACGTCATTCCCGCCTATCCAGATTATGTTTCTGAAAAATACAGGTATCAGTATATATATTTGAATGTTCGATTAATAGGCTATCGGGAAATCTCGCCCCGGCTTCCAACTTGCACCACCAGGATGCGCAAAACAGCATCTTGAATGTCGCAAATCACCCGGAAATCGCCGACCCGATAGCGCCACAAACCACCCAGTGGACCAGTCAATGCCTTGCCTGTGCTGCGTGGATTTTCCATTTTGGCGATGCGCTCGTCCATGAAATCAACGATACGTCGAGCTGTCTGTTTATCAAGCTTGCGTAACTGCCCTTTGGCCGTGTCGGCGTAATCAATCGTCCAAGCCAAGGTCTTTCCTTACATCAGCAGCGGAATGCACCTGTTCTTGCCCTTTGCGGATACGCTCTAGCACGTCCGCGGCAAGATAATAGTCCTCCATATCTTCAATGCCTTGCTCGATGATTTCTCGCAGGTAATATGCCTTTGTGCGACCTGTCTGAGATGCGAGGTAATCAAGTCTTTGTTCGATTTCTTGATTGAGACGTATAGAAGTTGCCATGATTTACTCCTTTGAATACATATATTCAGTGTATCACATTACACTACACCAAAAAAAATTCGACAACTTCATCTCTCACCCGCCCCTTCATCCAACTTACGCAAATAAGCCAACTTCTCAGCAATCTTAATTTCCAAGCCACGCGGCGTCGGCTCGTACCAGTGCTGATTTTCCAATCCCTCCGGCAGATAAGTTTCACCCGCCGCGTAAGCGTTCGGTTCGTCGTGCGCGTAGCGGTACAGTTTACCGTAGCCGAGTTGTTTCATCAGTTTGGTGGGGGCGTTGCGTAGGTGTTCTGGTACACCTCTTGAGGCGTCTTTGACGATGAAGGCGCGTACTTGGTTGTAGGCGGTATACACGGCGTTGGATTTTGCGGCGCAGGCCAAGTAGATCACCGCTTCGGCCAAGGCTAGCTCGCCTTCTGGTGAACCCAAGCGCTCGTAGGTTTCGGTGGCGTCTAGCGCGATGCGTAGTGCGCGCGGGTCGGCTAGGCCAATGTCTTCACTGGCCATGCGGATAATGCGGCGCGCTAGGTAACGTGGGTCGGTACCGCCATCAAGCATGCGTACTAGCCAGTACAAAGCGGCATCGGGATTCGAGCCGCGTACTGATTTGTGTAACGCAGAGATTTGATCGTAAAAGGCATCGCCGCCTTTATCGAAACGCCGGAGTGCATCGCCTAAACATTCGGCCAGTAAATCGCTATCGATGTTGCCTAGGTTTTTATTGACGGCGGCGCGGGCGCATAGTTCCAGATTGTTCAGAAGCTTACGACCATCACCATCGGCGCTGGCGATCAGACTGTCGCGTGCTTCGGTTTGTAAGGTGATGCCATCCAGCTCTTGTTCACAGGCACGGCTTAACATTTGCGCCAAATCATCTGCATCGAGTGGTTTGAGTACATACACCGAGGCGCGCGATAACAAAGCGTTATTGACTTCAAACGAGGGGTTTTCAGTAGTCGCGCCGATGAAGGTAAACAGGCCGCTTTCGACATGCGGCAAAAACGCATCTTGCTGGCTTTTGTTGAATCGATGCACTTCATCAACAAACAAGATCGTGCGCCGTTGCGAATTGGCGCGCAAAATTTGCGCCCGCTCTACCGCCTCGCGAATATCTTTAACACCGGACAAGACCGCCGAAAGCGCGATGAATTCAGCATCAAACGCATCGGCCATCAGGCGTGCCAAGGTGGTTTTGCCGACACCGGGCGGCCCCCACAAGATCATTGAATGCGGCTGCCCAGATTCAAAGGCGACCCGCAAGGCTTTGCCTTCACCCAACAGATGTTGTTGCCCAATCACTTGCTCTAAATGTTGCGGCCGCAGGCGCTCCGCCAGTGGTATTTTTGTGGTTGAATGAGTGGAAGCGTTCACAACATTTATTGACGAAAAACGTCTGCCCCCGCTGGCACAACAAACTTGAATTGATCCGCCTTGAAGCTGGGATTTTTCTCGACGTTTTTCAGCGTGACCAAGGAAATTTGGCCGAAGGTATCGCGCAATTCGAGCGCTAAGGGCAAGCCGTCTTTCATGCCGATGCCGATGTGTTCAAACTGCGTGTCTTTTTCTTTGGGAATGGCTTCTAACCATTCAACTCCTTGCTTGAGGCCGACTTCTTTTAAGGTGAAGTTTTTTTCCAGATCCGACTGCCCAAACAAAATCGCCGCTGGGCTGGCACCGAGCGCATTGCCAATCGCTTTGATGGTGACTTGATTTAAATCCTTGTCGTAGATATACAACTTGTCGCCATCGCTTTGTAAAATTTGCTCGTATGGCAGTAAGTAAGTCCAGATAAATTTACCAGGGCGAGCGAAGGAAAAAACACCACTGGCGGTTTTGCCGATTTTTGCTTTGCCATCTACTACTTTCACTTGCTGCTGGGTGAATTCGCCTTTGGCCGCCTTGTTACTGGCGACAAAGGCTTTGAATTGTTCTAACGCAGAGGCGCAAGCGGAAGTCGATAAAGTAATGGCAGCAAAACTTAACAGAGCAAGCGCGCTGCACTTGCGATAAAAACGAAAAGAAGATCGAACAGAGTTATTCAACACAATTCCTAGATAAGTAAAATGGGAAACACTGGGTCTTATTAAAATAGGATTTATCCAATTCAAGATTCAGTATTACCGGCCGGTACCAAAATTTCTCGGTTACCGTTTGATTGCATGGTCGATACGACACCGCTACGCTCCATTTGTTCCAATAAACGCGCAGCACGATTGTAGCCAATACGCAGATGACGCTGCACCAACGAGATCGATGCACGGCGATTTTTCAGCACAATCGCGACTGCTTGATCATACAAGGCATCGGCCTCGCCGCCCTCGCCCGAAGCTGCACCACCGGCACCATCAACGCCTTCATCGAGTGTGCCGCCCTCTAATATGCCTTCAATGTAATTCGGTTCGCCTCGCGCTTTTAAATGCTTGACCACGCGATGCACTTCATCATCCGACACAAACGCGCCATGCACCCGCACTGGCAAACCGGTGCCAGGCGGCATGTATAGCATGTCACCCATACCGAGCAGTGATTCCGCGCCCATTTGATCGAGTATCGTGCGCGAGTCAATTTTACTGCTGACTTGAAAACCAATTCGGGTGGGAATATTCGCCTTGATCAAACCGGTAATCACATCCACCGAGGGGCGCTGAGTCGCCAAAATCAAATGCAAACCGGCGGCACGCGCTTTTTGCGCAATACGGGCAATTAACTCTTCAACTTTTTTACCGACCACCATCATCAAGTCGGCCAACTCGTCAATGATGATGACAATCGTCGGCAACTTTTCTAAAGGTTCTGGTGCATCAGGTGTTAAGCTAAATGGATTCGGAATCAACTCTTCACGTTTTTGCGCTTCCAAAATTTTGGCGTTATAACCGGCCAGATTACGCACACCCAATTTCGACATCAGCTTGTAGCGCCGTTCCATCTCGGCCACGGCCCAATTCAAGGCATGCCCCGCTTGTCGCATATCGGTGACCACCGGTGCTAGCAAATGCGGGATGCCTTCATACACCGACATCTCTAGCATTTTCGGGTCGATCAAAATCATGCGTACATCGTTAGGGTCGGATTTATACAGCAACGACAAAATCGTCGCATTGATGCCCACGGATTTGCCCGAACCAGTGGTACCCGCCACCAGTAAATGCGGCATTTTCGCCAAGTCGGCTACCACAGCATGGCCAGCAATATCTTTGCCCAGTGCAATGGTCAAACTGGATGAACTATCGTTATAGACTTTGGAGCTGAGAATTTCAGTTAAACGCACGATCTGGCGCTTTGGATTAGGTAATTCCAGCCCCATATAATTTTTACCGGGAATGGTTTCCACCACGCGAATCGAGGTCAACGACAAAGAGCGCGCCAAATCACGTGCCAGCCCAACAATCTGGCTACCCTTAACGCCGGTGGCTGGTTCGATTTCATAACGCGTAATCACTGGCCCTGGGTACGCCGCAATGACCTTCACTTCGACACCAAAGTCTGAGAGTTTTTTCTCAATCAAGCGACTGGTGAATTCCAATGTTTCTACACTGACGGTGACTTGCGCTTGTGGCGCTTCGTCTAGCAATGAGAGTGGTGGTAAATTTGTGTCTGGCATATCATTAAACAAAGATACTTGGCGCTCTTTTTCGACACGTTCCGATTTTTGCACGGTCACCACTTGCGGCTCAATCCGAATCGGCGCAGTTTCCACAATCTTGGCGCGCTCTTGTACCACGACCTCTTCCCGTTTCACCGCAGCAGTTTGCCCCACTCTTCGGTCTTCGCGGGCGGCGATTTTGTCGCGGCTCCAAAAGAACATGGTTTCAATCAAAGTACCCACATTTTCTGCGACGACCAGCCAAGACATATTGAAATACAGACTTAAACCCAGTGCCAACGCTAACAATAGCAACATCGTTGCGCCTGTGAAGCCAAATGCGAGGTGTGCGTTATGCCCAATCAATTCGCCCAGCACGCCACCCGGGGTGCGCGACAACTGCATCTTGAGTGAATACATCCGTAAAAACTCGATGCCAGTGCTGCCCGCAATCAGCAATATAAAACCTGCCATTTGCGCCAACAATTCAAAACGATGTAGCGGCTCTGCCGATTGCTCAAGCGCTGGCACACTGAGCCGACGATAATCCAACCAAACCCGACGCGCCAACACCGCACACAGCCACCACGCAGACGCGCCAAAAATATATAACAGCAAATCGGCTACCCATGCGCCGACACGCCCGCCCAAGTTGGCAATCTGCGCAACATGCGTGGCACGCGACCAGCCGGGGTCAAGTTTATTGAATGTAAATAAAATCAAAACGAGATACACGCACAATGCTGCTAAAACAATCCAGCGTGCTTCGGTGAGTAATGTGACTAAACGATTTGGCAATACCGCCTGTTGACGAGGCATGGCATTGCGCTGATAAGCTTCATTCGAGGTAGGCATAGGTCTTGTTTAAAACGTCCAAACCTGATTGTAGGGCAAAAACTGCTGTCGGATCATGCCGATTGACATTGGAATGCATGCGTCACTACATTCACTTACGGGATATTGTGTGTATTGATATCGATTATAAAATTTCAGTGAATGCTTTTAAAGCGATCAAATGCCCGTTCGACTATAATTCTCCCCGGTTTGTTCTTTAACATAAACGTGAGAAAACCCGTGTTTATCGTCATTTCTGGCTCAGCGCTAACTTGAATTTGAGAAAAATTGCTCAAATTAAGACTAAGACGCAGCGATCTCCGTTCAATTTTATTTAATAGGTTCATTTATGACAACGCCAAAACATGCGAAAGTTTTAATTTTAGGCTCTGGCCCTGCTGGTTATTCTGCAGCAGTCTATGCTGCTCGCGCAAATTTAAAGCCTGTATTAATTACTGGTGTTGAACAAGGTGGCCAATTGATGACGACCACCGATGTCGAAAATTGGCCTGCCGACCCAATGGGAGTGCAAGGCCCAGAATTAATGCAGCGCTTTTTAGAACATGCCGAGCGTTTCAATACCGAAATCATTTTCGATTACATTCACACCGCAAAATTGACCGAAAAGCCAATTCGCTTGATTGGTGATCAAGCTGAATACACTTGTGATTCATTGATCATCGCCACTGGCGCATCGGCACAGTATTTAGGTTTGCCTTCAGAAGAAGCTTTTATGGGCAAAGGTGTCTCGGCATGTGCAACCTGCGATGGTTTCTTTTATAAAGCCAAAGAAGTCGCGGTAATTGGCGGCGGTAATACGGCAGTGGAAGAAGCTTTGTATTTATCGAATATCGCCAGCAAGGTCACTGTGATTCATCGCCGCGATAAATTCCGCGCCGAAGCAATTTTGATTGACCGCTTAATGGCAAAAGTGGCCGAAGGCAAAGTAGAGATCAAATGGAATCACACTTTAGACGAAGTGGTGGGTGATGATTCTGGTGTGACTGGCATTAAGATTAAATCGATGCTGAATAATGAAATCACGCCTATCGCCTTACATGGTGTGTTTGTGGCAATTGGTCATAAACCTAACACGGCCATCTTTGATGGGCAGCTCACCATGACCAATGGTTACATCAAGACCAAAACTGGCACCGAAGGTATGGCGACGGCAACCAATATTCCTGGCGTTTTTGCGGCGGGCGATGTGCAAGATCACGTGTATCGTCAAGCCATCACCAGCGCCGGTACTGGTTGTATGGCAGCATTAGATGCGCAACGCTTTCTAGAAGCATAATCGCATTTTTAGCTAGTAGTTTGCTGTTCTAATGGTTTTTTTCATACGCTTATGGCTGCTTCTCTGAAAAATTTTAGCGATCTCAAACAATTGAGTACGCAATTAAAGCAACAGGAAGAAGCACGCCAAAAAGCGGAAGCCATCCGTTTGGCGCAGGAAAAATTAGCGCAAGCTGAAGCGAATATTTTTCGTACCAGTATCGGTCAGCTGCAACCATTAAAAATCAGCGAGCGCCATCAAAGCCAGCCACACCCACCTGCGCCACTGGCTTTTAAACATATTGAAGACGAAAAAGCCGCCTTAAAAGAATCTCTTTCAGACGAATTTGATGCCGAATCGCTGCTCGAAACGGATGACAATCTCAGTTATGTGCGCGCGGGTGTCGGGCAAGATGTAGTTAGAAAATTACGCAAGGGAACTTGGGTCATCCAGGCGCAAATCGATCTGCATGGTCTGCGCCGCGATGAAGCCAGAGAAAACATGGCCGATTTTCTGCGTCAATGTAGTAAAGAAGGCTTGCGTTGCGTGCGCATCATCCACGGCAAAGGCCTTGGCTCGATCAATAAAGAACCTGTCTTAAAGCAAAAGGTACGCAATTGGCTGGTGCAAAAAGATGAAGTGCTGGCCTTTTGCCAAGCCACTGCAGCAGATGGTGGTTCAGGCGCATTGATTGTGCTACTAAAAAGCAGCCGCTAGTGATAATTGATGCTACCGCTAGCTTCCTCTTCTAGGCACTGGCGGGGATTAATTACGGAATTTGCCGTCTTTTGAAATCACCGTCATATCAACAAACTTGGAACCATTGTGATTCGATGGCGAGAAATTAACATAGAAGCCGCCCACATCATAATTCCCCATCGATTCAAGCCCCGCAATCAAGCGATCTCGGCTTAGCGTTTTACCGGCACGGCGCAAGCCTTCCACAAATACTTTGGCGGAAATATAGCCTTCTAAGCTGGAAAAGTTCAAAGCGGTCACGCCTGCTTTGTTCATTGCCTTCGCGTACTCAGACACAATCGGCTCTGCATTACGCCACGGGAAAGGTACCACCTGCGAAATCACAACACCAGGACCTTCAGGGCCCAAAGAATCGGCCAAGGCTTGGCTACCAACAAATGAGACATTATAAAATTGCCCGGTATAACTAGCTTTGCGCATTTCCTTAATAAATGCAGCGCACGACGAATAAGCACTAATTTGAATGATGACATCAGGGCGCTTAGGTAAAAGCTTTTCTACCGCTTTCGCCACATCCACGCTATTACGTTCTACCGTCGCCGTCTCAACAATCGTTAAATTTAATTTTTTTAAAGCGCGTTCAACGCCTGCCAAACCGGCTTTGCCATAAGCATCGTTTTGATAAAACACTGCAATATTTTTCAGGCCGGTATTGACTAGCCGATCTACCAAATGCTCGGTTTCATCAAAATAACTCGCCCGAATATTGAAAATCTGGCGATTAAATGGTTCGCGCAAAGATTGCGCACCCGTGAAAGGCGCAAAAAATGGGATATTGGCTTTAGTGAAAATCGGCAAAGCCGCATTACTGGTAGGCGTGCCGACGTAACCGAACAGGGCAAAAACATCGTCGTTTTCTACAAATTTTTTGGTGTTGGCGGCGGCCAAATCTGCTTCGTATTTGTCGTCAAGCTGTCGGATCTCAATTTTGCGACCATACACACCGCCGCGCTCATTGATCTGATTAAAATAGGCCATCGCACCGGCATGTAACTGCAAACCCAACTGCGCAGCAGGACCAGAAAATGCGGCGGATTGGCCAAGTACAATTTTTGTATCCGTGATACCGGATTCCGCTTGTGCTAATAAAGTAATGCTAACACCGAGTAAACCTACAACACTCACAGCGACACGTCTGATATTGCCCAACACGCGAAAACGCAGATTTTGCATAATAATTCCCCTAACTAATTAAGGGTCTATAAGTCATTGATACGGATAATCAAGACAAGAAAAATCTGACTTAAAATCTTGCTCGCTTACACCGCATCAACACCCGTTTCACCGGTACGAATACGAATCACCTGCTCGACATTTTGTACAAATATTTTCCCATCGCCAATTTTTCCAGTATGTGCGGCTTTAATAATAGCGTCAACCACTCGCTCACAACTTTTGTCATCTACAACAACTTCGACTTTCACTTTAGGCAAAAAATCCACAACATATTCAGCACCTCGATACAGTTCTGTGTGGCCTTTTTGCCGTCCAAAGCCTTTAACCTCAGTCACCGTTAATCCAGTTACATCGATCTCAGCCAAAGCCTCGCGCACTTCGTCGAGCTTGAATGGTTTAATAATTGCGGTTACTTGTTTCATATTGATTCCTTTATCATCTCAATTGCAAATTGTTAGGGGGTGGCAGTATTAAGTTTTATATTGAGCCATACCTCGACCTCTAGCTTAATCATAAAACTTTGAAGTAATTGGGTAACGCCAATCGCGCCCAAACGCGCGATGCGTGACCCGAATGCCAACCGGTGCCTGGCGTCGCTTGTATTCATTTATTTTAATCAAACGCGTCACTCTTTCAACATCTTCCTGCCGATAACCTGCTGCAATGATGTCTTGGCGCGACTGGTTCTGTTCCATATAACGCGCCATGATGCCATCCAACACTTCATACGGGGGCAGCGAATCCTGATCAGTCTGATTAGCGCGCAACTCAGCCGACGGTGCGCGTGTCAAAATACGTTCAGGAATGATCGGTGAAACGCTGTTTCGGTATGCACACAAACGGTATACCAAAGTTTTAGCGATATCCTTCAACACCGCAAAGCCGCCAGCCATATCGCCATACAAGGTGCAATAACCAACCGCCATTTCACTCTTGTTACCTGTAGTAAGCACAATCGAACCGTGCTTATTCGATAGTGCCATCAGGATGGTGCCGCGAATTCTGGCCTGAATATTTTCTTCTGTGGCGTCTTCAGCCAAACCAGCAAATTCTTGGCGCAAACTTGAGCGAAACGCAGCAAAACAATCATTGATTGCAATCTCGTCATAGCGCACCCCAATTCTTTGCACCATCTCGCGTGAATCAATCCAAGAAATCTCTGCGGTATAAGACGAAGGCATCATCACTGCCCTCACTTTGTCGGCACCCAAGGCATCGACTGCGATGGCTAAGGTGATGGCGGAATCAACACCGCCAGACAATCCAATCACCACTCCGGGGAAATTATTTTTTCGCACGTAATCACGTACACCGAGCACCAAGGCTTGATACACCTGTGCTTCAATGCTTGATTCCTGACTTCCCGGTTTTGGCGCGGCGCTGTGCGGCTCGCCATCAATAAATTCAATCACCTGCACATCAGATTCGCAGTGCGGCATTTGCAAGCACACAGCACCCGCCTGATTCAATACAAACGAATTGCCATCAAAAATCAATTCGTCTTGCCCGCCCACCAGATTCGCATACACCAACGCCATGCCTTGTGCGCACACATTGCTGCGCATCACCTCATACCGCAATGATTGCTTGGCCATGTGAAACGGCGAGGCATTCGGCACCAACAACACCTGCGCGCCAGCCTGCTTAGCACTCAACGGCGCATCTGGAAACCAGGTATCCTCACAAATGTTAATGCCAAAAACAGTACCTTTCACTTCAAATACGACTGGTGTTTCTACCGACGAAAAATAACGTGGCTCGTCAAACACCGAATCATTCGGTAAATGGCGTTTGCCGTAAGTCACAAGAATCGCGCCATCGCACAGTACCGATACAGCATTGATCAACAAGCCATTTTGTTTGGTCGGATGTCCAACCAGCACGTGAACGCCAGCAAAGCAGGCTAAACGAGTCGCCAACGTGTGCAGACTTTGTTCCGATTTCACATAAAATGCATCACGCAATAAAAGATCTTCGGGCGGATAACCGACTAATGAAAGTTCAGGCGTCACCACAATATCAGCGCCAAGCGCCACCGCACGCTGGACATTGTTAAAAATTTCATCAGCATTGTTGGCGAAATCACCGACAATACTATTCATCTGTGCAATTGCAACTTTTACGGTCATGATTTGTTAACAAATAAAAATAAATTTAAGCCACGCTTGAGCCAAAATAGGCGATAGAAAATTGCGCCGAAACCAATTCAAAACCACATCGTATAATGAATTCCACGCCGACACCTCATACACCACACACACACCATTATCGCACGCGCATCATTCGTTCCCTCAGCGAAATCGGACAAAATGCTTGGGACAATTTGCTCAATCAACAAAGTCACATCAATCCCTTTTTATCGTATGCCTTTTTGAGCGCATTAGAAGAATCAAAATCTGCCTCAGCAGCCAGCGGTTGGCGTATGGCATTTATTAGCTTATGGGACGAACACAGCTTGGTTGCCGCCATGCCCGCCTATGAAAAATCGCATTCGTATGGCGAATACGTGTTTGATTGGGCTTGGGCGAATGCCTATCACCAGCACGGCTTCGCTTACTATCCAAAATTGCTGAGCGCTATTCCATTCACCCCAGTAAGCGGCAACCGTCTGCTAGCGATTGATGCAGCCGCCCGACAACAACTGATCCAAGCGGTACTCGGATTTGAAGCCCAGCAAGGTTTATCATCTACCCATATCCTGTTTCCCAGTAACGAAGAAATGCGGATTTTGCAGGAGGCGGGTTTTATGTTGCGCCAAGGCGTGCAATTTCATTGGACCAATCAAAATTACCGTGATTTTGAAGACTATCTAGCCAGTTTAGATCAAAAGAAACGAAAAAACATTCGCGCCGAGCGACGTAAGGTGAAAGAAGCAGGCATTAGCTTCAGCCATCTAAGTGGCCAGCACATGACTGAAGATGATTGGTTGTTTTTTAAGCGCTGCTACGACAATACCTATGCCGAACATCGCTCCAGCCCGTATCTGAATTTGGATTTCTTCTTACGCATTGGTGCCAACATGCCGCACAATATTCATCTGGTTGTCGCGAAAAGCGATGGCGCGCCGATTGCTGCTTCCCTACTGATTCATGACCAACGCACTGTTTATGGGCGCTACTGGGGTTGTTTGGCGCAGGTGCCTTGCCTGCACTTTGAAACCGCCTATTACCAATCAATCGAATTTTGCATTGCCAAGCAAATTCAGGTGTTTGAAGGTGGCGCACAAGGGGAACATAAAATGGCACGAGGCTTTTTACCGCACAAAACCTATTCAGCGCATCATTTATCGGAACCAGCCTTCGCCGATGCGGTGGCGCGCTTCTTGCAGCAAGAAACTGGCGGCATCGAGGCATATATCAATGAACTCAATGATCGCTCACCGTTTCGTTCCAATAAAACAACGAATGAAAAATAATTCTCATTTATAGGTCAATAGACCCTAATATAAAATCAATATTAGATTCATTGTAATTTGCTAGTTTAATAAGAGTTGGCGTAAATAAGGCCAACTCTATAAATCTAAGACATTCGTCGTTTGTAATTGGTAAATAGGGTGGTTTTGTGCTGTTTTCCACTGTGAGATACTGAAAAACTTGAAAATTTGGGCGCGGAAAGGCATCCTTGAACAATGATTTCAAATTCAGCTTTTTCCTCCCCTGCTGTCCACGTAAAACCTATTCCACGACGTATTGGGCGCTTTGTCGTTACCGATAAGCTTGGTAATGGTTCAAATGGCACTGTGTACTTGGGACACGACCCGGTCATTGATCGGGATGTCGCTATCAAGTTGATGGCTGAGTCAGTCGGTTTGATTGACAAAAAACAGCGCGAACAACAATTTATCAATGAAGCACGCGCGGCGGGGCGTTTATCGCATCCGAATATTGTCACCATCTTTGATGCTTCCACCGAAAATGGCACGACCTTTATCGCCATGGAATTTTTACAGGGGCAGGATTTAAGAGAACTGCTGGCCAGCGAAAAACGCTTCGACCAGATCGACACACTCAGAATCATTCACCAAATTGCCCAAGCGCTGGCTTATGCGCATGAAAAAGGGGTAATTCACCGCGACATCAAACCTGCCAATATTTTTATTTTACCGAATCAACAACCCAAAGTGCTCGATTTTGGGATTGCTCGCGTGCCTAATCGGGTGTTAGATGATAGTGGTCAACCCGGTCATACCTTATTTAATAACAATGTATTGGGCACACCCAACTATATGTCGCCGGAACAAGCACTGTCACAGCCTGTGACAGCACTCACCGATGTGTATTCGTTGGGTGCAGTTATGTATGAGATGCTCACTCAAAAAAAGCCGTTTCAATCAAACGACATCGACAAGCTATTACAAATGATCGCTCATAAAAATCCGCGACCACCACACTTAGTCGAGCCAAGAGTATCAGAAAAGCTTTCGCAAATTGTCATGAAAGCGCTGCAAAAAAATCCCGCAATGCGTTATGCCAACGCAGGGGAAATGGCCAATGCCATTCAAAAGTTGATCGAGCGTGATGAACGACTCAAGCGCAAGGGTCATAAACGACGCAAGAATGCAGATATGATCGATAACCCATCAACAGATGAAAAGAGCGTCGTTTTCTGGTTTTATTGCGCCGTGCTTGTCTTGGCTGTGGTCTTGGTACTGTTTGCAATAAAGCGTTAAGTCATAGACAAACATACCGTACATAAAAAAAGCACATCGATTTTAAAATCAATGTGCTTTTTTGTTTCACCCACTACCTGCCAAACTTGATCTTGCCAATTGCTGGCCTCATTAAGTCGTTGTGCAGGCAGCGCTGAATCAGGACTTGGTTTTTTCGTAGTTGGCAACGCCGCCTAAAATTTCTGCGTGTGCTTCTTCTGGACCACCCCAACCATCCACTCTCACCCATTTGCCTTTTTCGAGATCTTTGTAATGTTCAAAGAAATGTTGAATCTGACGCAGACGCAACTCGTTCATGTCTTCTGGCTTTTGCCAATGCGTGTAGATTGGTAAAATTTTATCGATAGGTACCGCCAAAACTTTGCCGTCACTACCGGCTTCGTCTGTCATTTTCAAAATGCCGATAGCGCGACAACGCACCACCACACCGGGAATCAATGGAAACGGCGTAATCACCAACACATCCACCGGATCACCGTCACCTGCAATCGTCGCTGGAACATAACCGTAATTGCATGGGTAGTGCATCGCGGTACCCATAAAACGATCAACAAAAATCGCACCGCTATCTTTATCGACCTCGTATTTAATCGGGTCAGCATTCATCGGAATTTCGATGATGACATTGAAATCGTGTGGCAAATCACGCCCTGCGGGAACATTATTCAAACTCATTGTGTACCTTCAATTTAAGTAACGTTAAAAAAATTATAAAATAGTAGCAACCGCACATTGTTTATAGTGCTTTGCCGCTTCTTCAGTCTGCCCTAGCGCTTCATGTAATTGCGCTAATTTCAAGTTGGCTTCACGCACCGTGTTAGCGTCATTTGCGCTTTGCAATGCATCTTCAATATGGCGTTGGGCTTTGCCCCATAACTTTTGTTTCAGGCAAAGGACACCCAAGGACAATAACAATTCTGGGTCATTTGGTCGGCTCTTTAACCAGTTTTCGCAATGCTCGATTTGTGATAATAAAGCGGCAGAGCCTTCAACTGCTGCTGCCTCGCGGTAGGCGCGAATCAATCGATCATCCCATTCATTGAGCAGCGATTTTTCGACAATCGAACGGGCATCATCATGCAAGCCGCGCTCATTAAACGCCTTGGCCGCAGTGTAGGCAACAAAGGTATTCTTCCGATCCGCCGCAGGGATTTCAAACCAGACCCGGCGCAAGGCTTCAGGATAATCCGATTGACTATTCAATAAATCTTCATACGCCAATTCACGCAAACGGCTCGACAAGGCAGGATGCAAGGCGCGATGCTTGTCCAAAGTACGCACCAGCTTTAAGACTTCTTGCCATTTTTTTGCCTGCTGATTGGCCTTTAATGCCCAGCGTAAAACCTGAATATGGCGGGTACCGCTGGCGTTCAATTCCTGCACCGCAGCCAAAGCTTCTTCCGACTTATGCTGATCAACCAATAACTCTGTGGTGCTCACCAAACGTGCCACTCGAAACGTTGGGTCGGCTTCGGTGCTGGCTAACCAATGATCGCGCCGCTCAAATTGCCCCATGTGATGTGCCGCACGCGCACCCACTAAAGCCGCGATACTGGCATTTTCAGGCAAATCGATAGCGCGGTTTGCCGCCTTTTCAGCTTGCCCGAAACGCCCTTCAAATAAAGCTTTTAGCGCATCACGCAGTGCCCGGTTACTATCTTTTTCACGCTTGGTTTGCCGGTACAGCGCTACTTTATAGGGTAGCCGTTGGGTCGTAATCACGGTGCGTACCAGAAAATAGACCACAATAAACAACACCAGCAATAAAAACAGGAAAAAATTCAGCGATAAATCCACCCGGTACGGCGGAAAAAACACCACCACATTACCCGGATTAAAGCGTGCGCCAATCGCCAAGCCCACCGCCACCGCAAATAGAATGATTAAGCGAATAAACGAGCGCATGACTAAGGCTTCACTTTGTAGTTGCGCACGGCGTTCAGACTCTCTGACAAACTCGGCATCTCGATCGATAAATTACTGCTCTGCACCTGACGTAAAAGTGCCTGCACCGTTTGCGCCTGCTTAGTGCGCGCATCAAAATATTTGGTCAGCGCATCTTGCGCCGCAATCAAATCGCTACGGAATGCCCCTTCATTACGAGATAACAAAGCCAGGCGGGCATTCAACAAACGTAATTTCAAATTTTCGCGGGCGAAGTAGGCTTGCGATGGCGCCAATAACAAGACATCGGGATTTTCCACATTTCTGACCCGAATCAGTTGGCGTACTTCCGACCACATCTCACTGGAAAAACTTTGCCAAGCGTCTTGCGCACGAGCCGAGAAACTATTGTCGTTGCCATCAGCATTCGCGCCGTTATTGTCTTGCCCGTCTTTTGATTTGCCACCATTTTTAGTGCTGCTTTTTGCTTTTGGCAAAATCCGCAATGGCGCTTTTGGCGCAACTGCCGTCACTACCGATTTTTCATCCGACCACAAAGGAATATGATCAATTTGCGCGATGATGCTATCAAGGCGCACCGCGATGCCGGTCAAATCGAGCGCTGGCAAACTTTTTAAGCGATCAATATCTCTGCCTATGGCACGGCGTATCGTCACAAACTGTGGTTTATCGGACTTGGCAAGGCGACTATCGGCATTTTGCAATGCAATCAAGGCTCCTTGCACATTGCCCGCTAACTGCAACTGCTGGCTGGCAGTGCCCAACACCTGCTCGATTTCAGACAATGCCCATTCATCACGATTTTTCGATAAATCTTGATACAGTTGCTCAAGCGCCAACTGTTGACTTTGCGCTTCACTCTGTTTGGCTTCCAGCACCGACACCTTGCCCAGAATCTCTTTGCTGGATTCCTGCGCGGTCTTGGCGATTAGTTTGGTTTCATTGTTAACCGCATCAGCATCATGTAGGCGTCGAGCCACTTCTTCACGCAATGCCGCAAGTTTGCTTTGCGACGACCACCATTGGGCAATCAATAATGCCAATAAAATAACAATCGCCATCGCTAGGTACGCTGGCTTGTTCCAGAATGATTTTTGCTCCGACCGCTCAAGCATCGCACTCGTGCTATCCGTGTTAAATGACGTATTGGCACCGGTAGGTTGAGAAGTCAATGCTACGGGGTTCGAATTGGCCGTCGATTCGGCGCTTGGGGGATTTTGCTGTTCGCTCATAGACGAGATTGTAACGCGACAAGCAGTCGTTCGTCGCCTGCTCCTGTTAACGTAATCGATTGAAATCCTAAAATTTGCCCATTTTCCGCGATGCGGCGGTGCGGCACCACCAAATGTTGTTGTTGCATTTTTGCGACGCAAGCCTCAATCCCAGCAGTTGCCGAAAAATTGCCTAAATGATCAATGCTTTGCGCCCAACTGAGCAAGGTCGTTAAAATTTCTGAACTAGATACCACCCAATCACCGCCTTGATTTAATAACCGCAAAAATTGCGCCTGTTTGTCAGCGTCAAAAATCGGCGCAGCACGGCTGTACGCGGCGACCTGCGTAACCAGCACGCCATGTTGGCGCAGCGCATCGGCCAATAGTTCACGGCCATTTTGCCCACGAACAATCAAAACTTGCTGGCCGGACAATGTTGTCAGGTCCAGCACCTGTAGCAAGGTTTCCGAATCAGTACGTTCAGGGTCTCGCGGGCTAATGATTTTATGCGTGCTGCTATCTATTCCATGCTGCTGCAATGCACTTTTGCTACCCGCGCCCATCACTGCAATAGTAAGACTGCGCGGCAAAAATAAACCCAATTGTGTTAATCGCTGTAGTGTTACATCGATTGCATTTGGGCTGACAAAGGCAATCATGGCATAGCGATCAAGCGATTTGAGTGCTTGATCAAGTGCGCTGTAATCATTCAAGGCATGAATTTCCATACAAGGAAAAATCACCACTTCGCGCCCGGCAGCGCGTAATTGTGCCGTCAACGCAGCGGCTTGCACCAAAGCCTGCGCCAAAGGGCGAGTCAGAATTACTGGCGGGTTTGCCATAGTTGCCGCATCCACTGATTGGGAAAAGTCAGTCAAACAGCGTGCCTTCTCGTTATCTATCGACTTACTCAAACACAATACAACTAAACGCTGGCTGTTTGGCAAAGTGCCAAAATCTGCTCTGCGCCTTGCGCCCGCAAAGCGGCAATCACCTCGGCGCACACCTGCGCACTTTGGCTGGCGGGCGCATGCACATCGGCCAGCGCAATCTGCGCGCCGTCGGGCGTTGCCACCATCGCGCACAGGCGAAATTGATCGCCTTCCAGCGCTGCATGTGCCGCCAGTGGAATCTGGCAACTGCCGCCAAATGCTTTCGAGACGCTACGCTCGGCCAACACCGCCAGCGCAGTATCCGCATGGTTTAACGGCGCCAACCAAGCCGCCAAATCGGTGCGTGAGGATAAAATTTCTATCGCCATCGCGCCCTGCCCGGCGGCCGGCAAACTGTCTTCAGGCGTTAAATATGCTTTAATCCGCTGCGCCAAACCCAAGCGTTTCAAACCTGCTGCGGCCAGCACGATGGCTGCATATTCACCTTGATCAAGCTTGCGCAAACGGGTATCCAGATTGCCGCGCAAAGCTCGCACCACCAAATCAGGAAAGCGGGCGGCAATCATCGCCTGACGGCGCAAACTGCTGGTGCCGACCACCGCTCCTGCTGGTAAATCAGCTAGATCGGCATACTGGTTAGAGACAAACGCATCGCGTGGATCTTCGCGTTCTAAAATCGCGCTCAACGCAAAACCTTCTGGCAAATCCATCGGCACATCTTTCAAGGAATGCACCGCCAGATCGGCTTTACCTTCCGTCATGGCAACTTCTAATTCTTTCACAAACAAACCTTTACCACCGACTTGTGACAAAGCACGATCCAAGATTTGATCGCCACGCGTGGTCATGCCAACGATACTGACATCACAATCAGGATACAAAGCCTGCAAGCGCGCCTGCACATGCTCAGCCTGCCACATGGCGAGCCGACTTTCGCGCGAGGCGATCACCAATTTAGCGGGTGGAATCAAAGTCGATGGCGTAGATGCCGATGACGCGGTTTGAGATAGGTGAGACATAAGGAAGGCAACTTTCTGAACAAATTCTTGTGGCGGATTTTATCATGTGTGAGGCTTGATTCGATGACAAAAAATAAGCTAGGACTTACGCAAAGCAGACGTTGGCGTTGTTGCTTCGCCTTGCCGTACATTTTGTACTGTCTGCGGCTTTGCGCCTAGCCAACGCAATTTTGCGTAAGTCCTATAAGCGTGAAATAAGCTGACTAAGATGACGCTGCACCAAAATGGCGAGTAAAATGGCGTCCGATATCGATGGAATTGAAGCAACTGAACCATCATGAGCCATCATGAGCCATCATGAGCCATCAAGCATTTTGAATCATTCAACATTCTCGATGCCGCTTACGCGGCATTTATTTAATTTACTTAGTAATTTACTTAGCGGAGTCGATTCCGCCCTTCGCCCCAACCAAAGGTTTTAGCATGAGCGACAACACAACCGCAAACCCGGCAGCTTCCAGCGTCAGCAGTACCCTAACGCATCCAGAACAGCAACACCTGATCTTAACGGGCGACCGCCCCACCGGCGCACTACATTTAGGGCATTTCGTTGGCAGCCTGCGCAACCGGGTCAAGTTTCAGCATCAATATCAGCAATACATCATGATTGCCGATGCACAAGCGCTGACCGACAATATGGATGACCCCGCCAAAGTACATAACAATGTGTTGGAAGTAGCGCTCGATTATTTAGCGGTGGGTATCGACCCAAGTCTCACCACGATTTTCATTCAATCGCAAATTCCCGAACTCACCGAGCTGACTTTTTATTACCTGAATCTGGTCACCGTCGCCCGCTTAGAACGCAACCCCACCATCAAGCAAGAAATTGTCTTGCGCAATTTTGAGCGTGATATTCCGGCGGGTTTTTTGACTTATCCGGTCAGTCAGGCGGCTGACATCACGGCGTTTAAGGCAACTTTGGTACCCGTTGGCGATGATCAAATTCCGATGATCGAACAAACCAATGAAATCGTGCGGCGCTTTAATCGTTTGGCGAAAAAAGATATTTTGGTGGAATGCCAAGCGCTGGTGCCAGAAATTGGTCGCCTGCCCGGTATCGATGGCAAAGCTAAAATGAGTAAATCACTCGGCAATGCCATCAACTTGGGTGCATCGGCCGCCGAAATTAAAACCGCCGTCAAGAATATTTATACCGACCCACTGCATTTGCGGGTGGAAGATCCGGGTCATCTAGAAGGCAATGTCGCCTTCACCTATTTGGATGCGTTTGACACCGACAAAGCCGCCCTGCAAGATATGAAAGAACATTACGTGCGTGGTGGTTTGGGTGATAGCAAAGTAAAAAACCGGCTAGAAACCATCCTGCAAGATATGCTCGCGCCGATCCGCACGCGGCGCGAAGAATTTGCCAAAGATCGTGGTCAGGTGTTGCAGATGTTAAAAACCGGTACCGAAAAAGCCCGTGCGATTGCCGCACAAACGACCGATGAACTGAAAACAGCAATCGGTCTAAAACATTTTTAATCCGATTTTGACCATCTCAACATATTTCCCGCACCGAAATAACGACGGATCAAATTCCTTCTTTGCCTATGCCAACATCCGCCGCACTGACGCTCTCAGCCGCACGCGCCCTGCACCTTGCTGCCCAGGGTTTATTGACGCCACCCAAACGCCAAGCCAGCAAAGCCGATGTGCTGCACTGTATTCGTCAAATGGGGGCTTTGCAAATCGATACCATCAATGTGGTGGCGCGCAGCCCGTATCTGGTGCTCTGGAGTCGGCTTGGTCATTTCCAAAATCAATGGCTGGAGGAGTTGCTGGCGGAAGGCAAAATCTTTGAATACTGGGCGCACGAAGCCTGCTTTTTGCCGATTGAAGATTACGGCCTGTATCGCCATCAAATGATCTCGCCGCTGAGCATGGGCTGGAAATACAATCATCGCTGGCTCAGTGAAAACGCGGCGCAGGTTGAACAAATCCGTCAGCACATCCATCAACAAGGCGCAAGCCGCTCGGCCGATTTTGAGCGCAAAGAAGGTAAAGGCAATGGCTGGTGGTCGTGGAAACCCGAAAAACGCTCGCTCGAAGTGTTGTTTACTATCGGCGAATTGATGGTGGCACGTCGTCACAATTTTCAACGCATTTACGATCTGCGCGAACGGGTGCATCCAAAGTGGAGCGATGAGCACCACCTGCAACCGCAACTCGAATGTCAGCGCCAGCAAGTGTTAATGGCGGTCAAAGCCTTGGGCATTTGCAAAGCCAGTTGGGTGGCTGATTACTTTCGTATGAAAAAATTGGATCCGGCCATTCAGCCAGCCACGCTCGCCAAGCAAGGTTTATTGCTCAGCACCGAAGTCGAAGGCTGGGAGCAAGTGGCCTACGTCCATCCCGATCATCGTGCTCTACTCAAGCAAGCCGCCGCAGGCACATTAAAACCAAGTGCCACGCGCATCCTGTCACCGTTCGACCCAGTGGTTTGGGACAGAAAACGCGCCAGTGAATTATTTGGCTTCGATTACAAAATCGAATGCTACACCCCAGAAGCCAAACGCCGTTATGGCTATTTCACCCTGCCGCTCTTGCGACGCGGTGCCTTGATCGGTCGCATGGATGCCAAAGCGCATCGAAAAGATGGAATATTTGAAATCAAAAAACTGCATCTGGAACCCGATGTGCGCGTAAGCCAAGCCATGGCAAGCGATGTCGCTATGGCGATACGACAATTTGCCAGTTGGCACGGCACCGAGCAAGTACGACTAGAATGGACCAGTTCTGACAATTTTTTAAAATTAATCCGACCGCTGTTGTAGTGAACTCAGCTAAGCTAAGCACAATAAAGCACCACTGACCATGCCACAGCTTATTTTGTTAGAAATTTGAAGCGATTAAAAAGATATACTCCCGATATTTTAAAAAATAATAGACCAATCCCGCACATCAATAGCGCGTCTTTAAAAAATACAGGTATGGGTATATATTAATAATGGAAAATACGGCACCCCGATTCTTTCAAGCGCATCACGGCGATTATGTTGTATTGGCGATTTTCAATACGCCAACCGAAGCTTATATTTTAAAAGGTTGTTTGGAAGCCGCTGGCATCCACGCCGTGATTGCCGACGATAATCTGGTACAAGCCGATTCTTTACTGACCGTCGCACTGGGTGGTGTACGTTTGCGTGTGCAAGAAAAAAATCTGCCCGCCGCCAAACAAGTGCTGGCCGATTTTCATCGCGGTGCATTTTTACTCGACGATGGTGATGATGAATCCGCCCCCCAAGCCAAGTCAGACTCCACGACAGAAACCCAGGCAGCATCAGGCGCGCCCACCATCGCGCTCTGGAGCCCCGATAGCGTAGCTTTTTGGAGTCTGCTATTCACGCCCATTTTTGGTAGCGTGATGCACGTTTTAAACGCCAGCCGTTTAGGCCAAAAAAGTTTGCTATACAGCGCATTATTCTGGCTCGCAGTGAACACTTATCTGACCAACTACATCGTCTGGCTTACCCCAAAAGGCGACAATATGCTGGAAACTTTATTCAATCAAAGCAGCGCCTTGTTGCCACTAATGGCGATTTGGTATCTGCTTGGCGTGCGCAGGCAAAGCCGTTATGTGATTGCGCAATTCGGCGCAAATTACCACCGTCAATCGCTTTGGCTGGCGCTTTGCTGCGCTGCATTATTAACCTTATTACGCTTATTACATACAGATGCCACGCCACCAAGCTGATTCAAACAAAACTGACGTCGCATCGACATCGCCCCAGAATTTGTCACGTTGCACCGAATAGAGGATACTTGCGCCTGCTTGGAAAAGCTATCTATCCGCTGGCGTATTCCAACCTCTATATTTCTTGACACCATCAACCCAAATTGGAGAACGCATGACTTCGCTTCACCTTAACGAGCTGATCACCTACGCTCAACACCATGCAGGCTCAGCCACGCACCGTCAGGCTGGCTTTATCGCCGCCTATTTCGATAATACCGATCCCGACGAAATCAATGCACGCGGCACCGCAACCCTGTTTGCCGTTGCCAATGCGCATTGGCGCTTACTCGATGCGCCACGCGCTGCGGGCGTGCCGAAAGTGCGTGTATTCAACCCGACCTTGGCCGAAGATGGTTTTGTCAGCGACCATACGGTGGTACAAATCGTCAATGACAATATGCCGTTCTTGGTCGATTCCGTCACCATGGCGATTAATCGTAGCGGCCGCACTGCACACTGGATTGTGCATCCCTTAATCAGCGTGACACGTGATGCGCAAGGCCATGTCAGTAGCGTCAGTAGCGCGGCCAACGCCGATAGCCCACATGCGAGCCAAAATAAAAACACGGTCGAATCACTGATTTTGGTTGAATGCGACCGGATCGTCAGTGAAGCCGATCAACAAATTCTGCAACAAGAATTACTACAAGTCTTAGCCGATGTACGCTGCGCGGTCGATGATTGGCAAGCCATGCTGGAAAGAGTGCGCCAGGTTAGCGCCCAATCTGAAAAATATTCGCCCGCCCACGAAAGCCGCGACGAAGGCATTGCCTTTTTACGCTGGCTGGAAGACCGTCACTTCACCTTTTTGGGTGCACGCGATTACGATTTAAAACGCAATGGCGATCAAGTCAGTCTGGTCGCTTTACCTGAAACTGGCTTGGGCATTTTACGTGGTGCAGCCAGAACCGCCGAAACACAATTGCCGCCCGAAGTGATCGCCCTAATTGATTCAGACGACACCGTGTTAATCACCAAAGCGATGACGCGCGCCACGGTTCATCGGCAAGCGTGGCTCGATTACATCGCCGTCAAACGTTTTGATGCAGCAGGCAATGTGATTGGCGAATCGCGCTTTTTGGGCTTGTACACCTCCACCGCCTATTCCGCGCCTGTGGGCGATATTCCACAAATTCGGCAACGCGCGGCTGCCGTCATGCGTGCTGCTGGTGTGGTGCCAGACAGCCATGCGGCAAAAGCCCTGCAAGCGATTCTGGATGATTACCCACGCGATGAATTATTCCAAATCGACACAGCAACCCTAACTGAACATGCGATTGGCATTTTGCGTTTGCAAGAGCGGCAACGCGTGCGCTTGTTTTTACGGCGTGATTTATTTGGCCGCTTCACTTCAGCGCAAGTGTTTGTACCACGTGATCGATACAACACCGAGCTGCGCGTCAAAATTGGCAACGAATTAATGGCGGCGCTAGATGGTCATTCGGTCGAATTTACACCGATGCTGACCGACAGCCCAATGGCGCGGATTCACTATTTGGTACGCGCCACACATCAAGCGCCGTCCAATGTGCATCTCAGCGCGCTGGAAAACCGCATCAGCAAACTCGCCCAGCGTTGGGAAGATGATTGCACCAACGAGCTATTGCGCACTCATGGCGAAGGACATGGCTTGGTGCTCGCCAACCGTTTTGCCAATGCGTTTCCCACTGCCTACAAAGAAGATTTTTCTGCACTGGTAGGTGCCGAAGATGCCAGCACCTTGGCCAATTTATCGGCACTCACACCGATGACCGTCAAGCTGTATCGTCCATTAGATGCTGATGCTGGTCTATTGCGCTTTAAAATTTACAACCGCACCAAGGTCGCCTTGTCTGACTCCTTACCGGTGCTAGAGCACATCGGCGCACGCGTGTTAGATGAACACCCCTATCACATTAGCAGCGAAAATTTATGGATTCACGATCTCGGTTTGCAATTGCCCGCAGACACCGATCTAGCCAAAATCAAAAGCCGTTTTGAAGAATTATTTGCGCAAGCCTGGCGCGGTGATGTTGAAAGCGATGACTTGAATCGGCTGGTGCTTAACACCGATCTTGATGCGCGCTCGATTGCGGTGTTGCGTGCCTGCTCACGCTACTTCAAACAACTCGGCTTTGCCTATAGCCAGCATTACATCGAAGCGACCTTAAATAAAAATCCACGCATCACGCAATTGATTGCTGAATTATTTGGCGCGCGCTTCAAACCTGATTTCGTTGGTGATCGCCAAGCCGCGCAAAGCCAAATTCGTGAACAACTTGAAACCGAATTAAGCCAAGTCGCCAGCCTTGATGAAGATCGCATCCTGCGCCAATTCTTCGCCACCGTATTAGCCACATTGCGTACCAATTTGTGGCAAACCACCGCCGACGGCAACTTCAAACCCTACATGAGCTTCAAGCTCAATCCGCGCGAAGTGCCGGGCATGCCCGAACCAAAACCTTTGTTTGAAATCTGGGTGTATTCACCGCGCGTCGAAGGTGTGCATTTACGCGGCGGCAAAGTGGCGCGTGGTGGTTTGCGCTGGTCTGATCGACGGGAAGATTTCCGTACCGAGATTTTAGGACTGGTCAAGGCGCAGCAAGTGAAAAACACCGTGATCGTGCCAGTCGGCTCGAAAGGCGGCTTTGTGCTGAAAAACGCACCACCGATCTCTGAGCGCGAAGCCTATCAGGCGGAAGGTGTGGCGTGCTACAAAATATTTTTATCCGGCTTGCTCGACATTACCGACAACATCGTGAAAGGCAATGTGGTGCCGCCCGTGAATGTGGTACGGCACGACCCGGATGATCCTTATCTGGTGGTAGCGGCAGATAAAGGCACGGCTACTTTTTCCGATATTGCTAACGGCGTCTCAGCCGATTACGGCTTCTGGCTGGGCGACGCATTTGCCTCTGGTGGCTCGGTTGGATATGACCACAAAAAAATGGGCATCACCGCGCGCGGCGCATGGGAATCCGTGAAACGCCACTTCCGCTCGCTCTCGATCAACACACAAACCACGCCCTTCACCGTGGCAGGTATTGGCGATATGTCGGGCGATGTGTTTGGTAACGGCATGCTGCTGTCCGAGCAAATCAAACTGGTACTGGCGTTTGATCATCGGCATATCTTTATCGACCCCAACCCTGATGTGGCAGCCTCGTTCGCCGAGCGGCAACGCCTGTTCAATCTGCCGCGCTCAAGCTGGGATGATTACGACAAGAGCCTGATTTCAGCAGGTGGCGGCGTCTATCCACGTAGCGCAAAATCGATCACCCTAAGCCCAGAAGCACAAGCGGTGATTGGTATTGAGAAAACCGACATCACTCCGGTTGAATTACTCAAAGCGATTTTGCAAGCGCCGGTTGATTTGCTCTACAACGGCGGCATCGGCACTTACGTCAAAGCCACGTTTGAAACGCACGCCCAGGTTGGTGATAAATCCAGCGATGCTTTCCGCGTGAATGGCAATGAGCTGCGCTGCAAAGTTTTGGCCGAAGGCGGCAACCTCGGCTGCACGCAAAATGGCCGTATCGAGTTCGCCCAAAAAGGCGGTCGTATCTACACCGATGCGATTGATAACTCAGCGGGTGTCGATTGCTCCGATCACGAAGTTAACATCAAAATTCTGCTGGGTAGCGTGGTCGAAGCTGGCGATTTAACGCTCAAGCAGCGCAATGATTTGTTGGCATCAATGACCGACGAAGTCGGCCAATTGGTGCTGACCGATAATTACTATCAAACCCAAGCATTGGATATTGCGAATCACCGCCCATTGTATGTACTCGATGGACAGCAACGTTTAATGCAATCCTTGGAGCGCCAAGGCAGATTGAATCGCGCGCTTGAATACTTGCCGACCGACGATGAAATTTTCCATCGCAAAGCGCAAAAACTTGGCTTGACTGCGCCCGAAGGCGCGGTGGTTTTAGCGTATGCCAAGATGTCTGTGTTTGATGAACTAGTCGCTAGCAATTTGCCGGATGATCCATTTTTCAGTCGCGCCTTAAAAGCTTACTTCCCCCAAGTGCTGTCAGAAAAATTTGCCGATGCGATTGCCCATCACCCATTGAAGCGCGAGATCATCGCCACCTTCATCACCAACACCGTGGTGAATCGTACCGGTGCCACCTTCGTCAACTTCATCGCCAGCGAAGCGGGGGCCAGTGCGGCCGATGTGATCCGCGCTTTCACCTTGGCGCGGGAAATTTTCGATCTAGAACCCTTGTGGGATCGCATCGATGCACTGGATTACAAAGTCGGCGCGAAACTGCAACTCGATTTACTCACGCAACTGACCGCCATCGCGCAACGCGCCTCCCGCTGGATGCTCAGAATTCGCTCGCAAAATAGTGATCTGCCGACTCTGATCCAGCGTTACCAACCTGCTGCACGTGAACTGCGCGAACAACTCAGCAACTGGTTGCCAGAAGCTGCGCAAGCCAGTTGGCAACAAACCGCCAGCAATTTAAGTGATGCAGGGGTCGAACAAGATTTGGCACAAAATCTGGCGGCCTTGGAATTCATCTTCCCGGCGCTCGATCTGGTCGATCTGATGCAACACACCAAGGCCACGCTGGAGCAAGCCGCCCGTGCGTATTTTGGCATCGATACCGAACTGGGGCTAAGTGCATGGCGCAATCAGATCAATCGACTACCGACCGATACACTCTGGCAAACCCAGGCTCGCGGCAGTGCACGTGATGATGTGTATTCGATTGCCAGCCAGATCACCCGAGGTTTGTTGACCCGCCAAGAAGAGCTGCAACAATGGCACAACCAACACGCCACCGCCATCGGGCGCTTAACCGAGCTACTCAGCACCATCAGCACGCAAGCACCGGATTTAGCGCCAGTATCGGTCGCCTTGCGCGAGTTACGACACTTGGCTTGATCTTGCCCGGCTGATGTTTTTCTGAATTGAATCTAGGTTGAAAACATCGGCGTCAAATCGAAGCAAAACAGAAGCAAAGCAGCCATCACCACACCCGTGGCGATGGCTGCTTTGTTTCAGGTAACTGCTTACAATCGCCTTACAAATACTATCACCAGTATTTTTTTACAACGTTGATAAATAGTGCGGAAATGGGCAATATTTTTTTAAAATATAGGGAGTATATTAAAAATGATATTTCTACGCAGAACGTACCACACACTTCTTGACAACCCTATCGCCTTCCCCAATAGTCCCAAGATTGAGTTGCATTCATCGGTACTACATCGATGCGAAAACTCATGCGGACTACACCATCAAAATCTGTATCCCTAATTTGATAAGTGGCTTTTTAATTTCTTTTGTAGATCTTCACCATGCACAATCAATTCCATCTTCGTCTCAACAAACTTTCTGCGGCGCTTGCTTTCGCCCTGCCACTCGCTTTTTCCGCATTCTCGACTCACGCTGCGACAACTGAGACCGAAGCCGACCGCTGGAATCTGCAAGCCATCTACGCCACCAGCGCCGCTTGGGACAGCGATGCCGCACAACTAGAAAAGCAGCTAAAAGAAATCAGTGGCTGCAACAACCAACTCGGCACCTCTTTGCAACGCTTCAAAAGCTGCATGGATTTGTATGCCGATATTCAAAAACGTTATGCACGCTTGGCAAGTTACGCATCACAATTTCATGACCAAGACACCGGGACCACCGCTGGCTTGGATATCAACCAGCGCGCCGATATTTTAGGCAGCCAATATGAGTCGGCCACCTCATTTTTACGTCCAGAAATTTTAAAACTTGGCGCAGCCAAGGTAAAAAGTTTTCTGGCAAAAGACAAATCGTTAGTAATTTACGCCCATCCTCTAGACGACATTTTACGTGGCGCAAAACACACGCTAGATAAAAAAGGCGAAGACTTAATCGCCAGCTTTGGTCTAGCGACTGGTGCCGCCGGCGCAATTTATTCCACCCTCTCCAATTCCGATATGCCTTGGCCGAAAGTCAAACTATCGGATGGCAAAGAAGTTTTGCTCGATCAAGCTGGTTACAGCAAATATCGCACGTCACCCAATCGGCAAGACCGCAAACTGGTGTTCGACGCCTTTTGGGGCAAATGGAAAGAATTTGAACGCAGCTATGGCGTCACTTTTTACGAACAACTGAAACGCGATTCGGTGTATGCCAAAGTCAAAAATTACCCAGATTCGATCAGCCACGCGCTCGACAACAATGCTCTACCAGTTGCTGTGTACGACACCTTGATCGAGCAAACTCGCGCCAATTTGCCGACTCTGCATCGCTACTTCAAACTCAGAGCAAAAACTCTGGGGCTAACTGACATCGGCTACCAAGATATCTACACGCCCTTGGTCAGCAGCACGCGCACTTTCCCAATCAATGAAGGTGTGCAATTAATGTTAGCCTCCGTCAAACCTTTAGGCGACGATTATGTGCAAGCGATGAGCAAAGCGACCGGCGAGCGTTGGATGGATGTCTACCCACGCCCCAGAAAGCGCTCTGGTGCCTACATGAATGGCGCGGTGTATGATGTGCATCCATTTTTGCTGCTGAACTATAACGAAAGCTATGAGTCGGTTTCCACCCTAGCGCACGAATGGGGGCACGCCATGCATTCGTATTTGGCGAATAAAAGTCAGCCGTTTGTCACCGCTGACTACCCGATCTTCACCGCAGAAATTGCTTCCACAACTAACGAGGTTTTTCTGCTCGACCACATGTTAAAAATCGCCAAAACCGATGATGAACGTTTGCTGTATCTCGGTTCGGCGCTAGAGAATTTACGTGGCACTTTCTTCCGCCAAGCCATGTTCGCCGACTTTGAGCGCACCGTGCATGCCAAGGTCGATAAAGGGGAATCTTTAACCGGTGAAGCCCTCAGTAAAATTTATGGCGACATCTTAAAGCGCTACCACGGCGACCAAGAAGGTGTGTTGAAGATCGATGATTTATACACCATCGAATGGGCCTACATTCCTCATTTTTACAACCGTTTCTATGTATTCCAATACGCCACCTCAATCGCTGCGGGTTCCTTATTTGCCGAAGAAATTTTAAAAGGCACACCCGGCGCACGCGACAAATATTTGCATATTTTAAAAGCAGGCGGCTCGGCCTACCCGTATGATCTGGTCAAATCCGCAGGTGTTGATATGGCCAGCCCAGCGCCCTACCAAGCCGTGTTTGCCAGAATGAACAAGATCATGGATCAGATCGAAACGATTCAGGAAAGGCAGGCTAAGCAAGCTAAGTAAGCCAAGCAAATATGGCGAATCAGCACAACCATTTTTTAAGCTGATTGCTTAGCTCTTAGGTACCGAAGATCATCCACAATCTCGGTGAAAACCATATTGCCGTAAAACAACGCAAGCGCCTTTTTGCACAACATCGTGCACATTGGCGCTTGCGCTTTTTAAGCTGCGTTATATGATGCAGGGCTAGGCCAATCTCCGGCAATTGATTTTTTAATTGATTTTTTGATTGCTAATGAGCAAATGCCTGACTTTTTTATCTCCCAAAAGGACAACCCATGAAAAACAAGAATTTACGACGAGCATACCCTGCTCTCGGCATGCAGCTAGGTCGCACCGTACTTTCCGTTGTTGCAGCACTAGCCTTAGTCAATAGCAGCTTCGCCGCAGAAGGCATGTGGACGATGGATAATCTGCCTTTCGCCAAAATGCAAGCCGAATATGGCTACAAACCGAATGCCGAATGGGTTAAAAAAGCCATGCTCAGTTCTGCTCGTTTAGCATTCGGCTGTTCCGGCTCTTTCGTCTCCAAAGAAGGTTTGGTGATGACCAATCATCACTGCGCAGCCGCCTGTATTGAACAAATTTCTTCCGAGAAGAAAAACTATCTTGCCGACGGCTTCATCAGTAAAAACCACGAAGAAGAACAACGCTGCCCAGCGATGGAAGTCAATCGCCTGGAAGAAATTCACGATGTCACTGCCGAAGTCAAAAAAGCCACTGCCGGCTTATCTGGCACCGCCTTCAAACAAGCACAAAATGCGATTCGCGCCAAGCTCACTTCAAGCTGCGTCGGTGAAAATAAAACCACCGCACGCTGTGATTTGGTCGATCTGTATCACGGTGGCCAATACAAGATTTACAAATACCATCGCTACGCCGATGTGCGTTTAGTATTCGCCCCTGAAAAATCGGTCGCCTTCTTCGGCGGTGACCCAGATAATTTCAATTTCCCACGTTTTGATCTCGATATCAGCTTGGTGCGCGTGTATGAAAACAATAAGCCCGCCGTCATCAAAGACTACTTCAGCTTCAATAAAGAAGGCGCGGAAGAAAAAGAAATGGTTTTCGTCACCGGCCACCCAGGTCGCACCCAACGTCAACTCACGGTTGCGCAACTCCTACGCGTGCGCGACATTGATCTGGTTGATGGCATGTTACGCACCGCAGAATTACGCGGTGTGATCGAGCAATTCCAAAAAACCAGCGCGGAAGCAGCGCGTGTTTCAGAAGGTACTTTGTTCGGTATCGAAAATGGCTACAAGGCGCGCTATGGTCAATTGCAAACCTTGCTTGATCCGGCATTCATGAAGAAAAAACAGGACGAAGAAAACGCCTTGCGTAAATTCGTCGCCAGCAAGCCAGCGCTGCAAACCAAAATTGGCGGTGCGTGGGATGCCATCGCCAAAGCGCAAACCATACACCGTAACATTGGTGAGCGCTTCGCTATGATCGAAGGTGGCCGTGCCTTCATCTCCGACTACTTTTTCCACGCCCGCGACATCGTGCGCGCCGCCGCCGAAAAAACCAAACCAAATGCAGAGCGTCTGCCAGAGTTTGCCGATGCGCGCTTGCCCGAAGTCGAGGAACAGCTACTATCAGCCGCACCGATTTATCCTGACTTTGAAAAAGTCAAACTCACTTTCTCACTCACCAAGATGCGTGAAAAACTCGGCGTCGATGATCCCTTCGTGAAACAAATTCTAGGTAACAAGTCCCCTGAACAATTAGCGGAAGACCTGGTCAGCCACACCAAACTGGGCAGCATCGAAGCACGCAAAGCGCTATGGCAAGGCGGGCAAGACGCCATCAACAAATCCGATGACCCAATGATCAAGCTAGTGCAAGCCATCGACCACGAAGCACGCACCTTGCGCACGCGCTATGAGCAAGAAGTCGAAGCAGTGGTACAGAAAAATTCTGAACTGGTAGCAGAAGCGCGCTTCGCACAAACCGGCACTGGCGCTTACCCAGATGCCACTTTCAGCCTGCGTTTATCGTATGGCGAAGTCAAAGGCTGGGAACACGCTGGCGTGAAAGTACCCGCCTTCACTGACTTTGCTGGTGCCTTCAAACGCGAAACTGGTGCAGAACCATTCGCCCTACCCGCCTCATGGCACAAAGCCAAAGACAAACTCAATCTGGCACAACGCTTTAATTTCGCCACCACCAACGACATCATCGGTGGCAATTCCGGCAGCCCAATGATCAACAAAAAAGGCGAAATCGTCGGCTTAATTTTTGACGGCAATATCCACTCACTAGGTGGCGCATTCTGGTACGACGGCAGCAAAAACCGTTCCGTTGCCGTACATAGCGGCGGCATTCTGGAAGCACTAGATAAAATCTATGATGCGAAACATTTGGCGAATGAAATGTTGGGTAAGTAAAACCTGATTGAAACTTCGCCGAAATGTTGGGTAAGTAAAACCTGATTGAAACTTCGCCGCAATGTAAAAAGCCTCGGTTCATTTTTTGAACCGAGGCTTTTTTTTAGGAACATTCAAATTTACAGAAATACGCAATACCCAGAATTCAAATTCAGTTCGACTCTTCACTGCCAATTGCAACTTTCACAAGCTTGGTAAGGTAGCCGCGCAAAAATAATAGACGGATCAATGCAGATCCCATGTAAGCGAAATGGCTACACCGATCATTAACTTTATGGTCTGCGGAAACCCCAGGTAAGCCCCACAGTTTCGTCGGCGATTAAATTGGCTTGATCATTGGTGAGCATAATTAACCTGCACATCTCTTTAAAATTTATATTTTATGATCTATCTGCCGCACATAATAATTATCCCACTCGGCGGATTCAAGCAATTTAAATCCATGTCGAACATAAAACTCGTTTGACGCACTACCTCGAAGTGCGCCAACTCGTATTACTTTTTCCTGTGTAACGGCGACTGAAAATAAATCGTTCAAAACCATACTGCCGATACCTTTTCCTTGATAATCAGATTGAATATATAGATGATCAAGTAAAAGCGCATCCTGCTCAGGGCGAACCACCAAAAAACCAACTTTCACACCGTCAAACAAAATGTGTCGCGTATACTCCGGTGAAAAATTGGACAAAAAGCGTTCCCTAGCACGCTGCGGGTCAAAACGCCCAATCTGCTCCAAACTCGGACGCATCGCCTGCACCCGCAACGCGGCGAGATGCTCGGCGTCGTTTTCGGTGGCAGGGGCAAAGCTAATTGATGGTTCTAACACGTTGATTCCTTTCACGGTGTACTAACACTCGCTCAACACACTAAGCCTCAATTTTTGGCAACCTCTAATTTTACGTAATTTATATACTCCACCACGTATTATTATAAGATCCCCATAAACAGCGCGGAATCGACCAGATCGGAAG
>OFSE01000083.1_pt1 | contig 33687 bp, 56 predicted proteins | sample 1543261 | NCBI WGS metagenome assembly OFSE01 (sample SAMN07774225, study PRJEB24372) | wastewater metagenome | isolation source: Exp Tend VB 50WW | collected 2016-02 | reverse complement strand
AAAAAGAAAAACAATCAAGCAGTGGTTTAAGGAAAGAGTGGTACTAGAATTTTATAATGAGTGGGAGCAGGTGTACTCACGCAAGAAGTTTAACTGGTACACAGGTACTTTTATTCATGCTTACTTTGAGTTTGAACACTTTGGATTTAACTGTCAGTTTGTTCTCTTTGGGTTTGGGTTTTACTTCAGGTACAACTCATTAAAGAGTTTGAAGTTGTTTAAGAAGTGGGACAAGGAAGTAAAAGAGTCTATGCGAGAGTTTGAGTTAGAACTGGATAACATTGTAGGTAAGAAAACAAAGAGTGTTAAACTTAAAAAATAGTTCTTTAAAGGAAATATATGTCAGGAATAAAACACGATACAGGTAAAGCAAGGCTAGACTTAATCGCACCAGAGATTTTATTTGCTCTTGGTGAAATACTAGCCTTCGGTGCTGCTAAGTATGACCAGAGGAACTGGGAGCTTGGCATGGACTGGGGAAGAGTATTTGGTGCGTTGATGCGGCACATGTGGGCATGGTGGGGTGGTAAAACTGAAACTAATGAGAACTTCTTATTTGGAGTCCTTGATATGGAAACAGGAAAGTCACACCTATGGCACGCTGCATGTTGTCTAATGTTCCTTATTGCTTATGAAGCAAGAGGTGTTGGTAAAGATGACAGAATGAACTCAAAAGGAGAGTAACAGTGTGGATTCTGTGGCTACTCATAGCTAACGGAGCGATAATGTGGCTAGAGTTTTCTTACAGAGCAGGGACTTACAATTCTTTCTTTGTAGCACTACCCTACACCATTGTTCCAATTCTACTTGGTCAGCTAGGACTCTACTACGCTTTCCGACTTGCACCTAGTTTACTGATATGTGGGGCAGCGTTTACTCTGGTAAATGTTGGACTGCGTGTAGTAAACACTTATCGACTTGGTGAAGTAATTAACATGTATAACTGGTTAGGAATTCTGTTCTTAATAGTTAGTATGTTTTTACTCAAGATGAAATAAAAGAAGCACCCAGTAACGGGTGCTTTTTCTTATTGGGGACGATCTCTTTTTAGAGGTTTGCAAGATCTGCACTGCCATTTTGCGTCTCCGTTCTTAGTAATACACATTGTGTTTTCATCTCGTTCGTCAATATCACGCCCACACTTGACGCACCAGTGAAAATAATTAATCATCGGCAACTGTTTTGGTTTCAAGTATTCTTCAACATCTCGGATTGCTTTCGCTATCCAATCAGCTTTCACAATAGCATTGATTCCTCGTAGTACCGATAGAGCAAAGTTCAGTTCAGCTTTTTTGAAGCCTATTGCTAGACTGAACTCCTGCTCAGTAGCTTCTGGGTTGAAGTGGACTTGCATCTCACTCTCCCCTCAAGAACTTTCTGCGTTCTTGCGTGATTCTTTCCTGTTCTTGGAGACGAGCTTCTGTCTTTTCTTGCTCGATTCTCCATGAACAAAAATAATGTAAACTCTCTCCCTCCTTATCCCCTGGAAGGATTGTTTGCTTGTCCGTTAGGATGCCTTGGCACCGTGCGCAGTAAGTCATTTTTGTTCTCCTTGTAGTAACAGTGAAAGTGGTATCCGTTTTTTACAACTTGCCCCACTTTAATCATGTCTTTGCAGTATGGACAGTTCATATCGTATTTCTCCCCCACAGGAAGATGTTGCCAGTAGGACTAATCCAGTAGATTGCGTATTCGCCTTTTTCATCGAACATTACAACATACAGTTTGTCGTCTTTCTTGACCGCTACACAAAGTAATTTCTTCTTACCTTGTGTACACCAAGCTTCACGAACAACGGTTCCACCCTCCAGTTGAGGTTTGCTACCGACATTGATGTCGCTCGCAACCTCAGCTTGGCTGATAGATAGCACCATTGAAAGCAGTAACCCGAACAGCATTTTCATGATTGTTCTCCTGTTTGACATACGTATCATTACATTTCTTACTGCAAAGTCCTCCGCCATCAATATGGCTGTAGTACCCTGTAGTAATAGACTTGCCACATTTAAGGCAAGGTTTGAGGTTGAGTGGAATCTCCACCTCTTTCTTACGCTCTTCGCGCGGTGTGTAATCAACCTTCTGTTGGTTATAACGGTTATTAGCCATTACTTTCTCCTAGTTAGGAATCTGACACGGTCTACAGTTTAAATGATAGTCGTAGCGGATTCCACGAATCACCATTGTGAAATAACCACGAGAAGGGTCAATTGGCTTTTGACAGTGAATGCAGTACATATTTTTCTCCTTAATGAACTTACCTCTTTAGTATAAAACTTCTGCAGCTTCTGTATATCAAAATAAGTGGATAACTTTATACAATGATAATTATATACTGTAAATATGAAAACAAATAGTAAAACAAAGTTTATCCCAAATCTTGGAACACTTGAAGTAACATTAATAAATACCACTCATACACAACCAGTTAGAAAAAATATTGATGGTTCTTGGGAATTTATTTCAGATAATATTTATTTACCAGTTGAACCAGAAGCTAGACTAGAATATCTTGAAGCACAATTTCAGTTAGCAAATGAACTAGTAGATATGAACAACTAACATGAAAGAGATAGAAATAACCTTTAACCAGTTAAAAGAAAACAGTAACTTAGGAGATTACATTTTATTCGCTAATAGTATAAAAGGAAAGAACTACCCAGAGGGAAGTATTACTAAAATGTTTAACAAGTTGGTGAGTAAGGATGAGTACGAGAGGGGGGATAAGCCAACTTTACTCAAGCACCTCATAAAGCTAAGTCTGACAAAATTCTAACGTTTTTCCCCCTCTATACAGCATAAGGGTTTTTCACTAGTCGTTATACCTAAAAATCGGCAAGGCTGTAGTCAATTATAAAAACACTAGTATCGCATCCTACCACGCTTAAATTCGATTATTTAGCCATTTTTGGTTACAGTTGTACCACATGTTATATTTTCCTTTTGAGAAGTTTTTAGCCATGAAGTCTACTGCAAATTCTGGCTGCTCCGCTTTCTCTCGTGTGATGTGTGGGTGTGCCTCTAAGTTTATTTGGCTCAAACCTACACTGTACTCTCCTCGTGGATTAAAAGCTTTCGGGTTCATCGAACTTTCACAGTCAATCATGAAGTACAACCTGCTAGCACTTACATTATATTGTAGTGCTTTCTCATCTATTATTTCTGATATAGTTTTCTCTCTCGGAGGAGCATAACTCGGTATATCATTAGTGGTAACTGCTGAAGCTATAAGAAACTTAGTAGTAAGTAGCAACAACAGTGTAACTATTAGTTTTTGGTTCATAGAGTTCCCAAGTTGCCATTAAGATATTCTCAGCTCGGTACTAATACAATTATACCCCCTACAGGGAGTACAACTAGTTCACATATCCACTTTTTATGGTCTTATCCTTCTCTCTCTTCTACCCTAATTCCTGTCACTGTCAAGTCTCCTTTCTGGTAACGATGATAGAAGTTAAGTAGTACACCTACCACTGTAGCCAATGCGCCAAGAAGCATGGCAAGCTCGTTAATGTCAATTTGAATCTTGAAGTAACCAAGAATAACGACTAATGCACCTGCGAGTGATAGATAGTTTGTTTTTTGTGTTGTTGAAATCATATTAGTATAGTTTATTGATAACTGCGATAGTTTTTAGACCGCATACTTTCCCTCTAAGAACTGTTCGCTCATAGAAAGATAAGTTACAGTGTTCTATTTGGAACTTTAGTACAGCCTCCTGTGTAAGTTTTCCATAGAACCCTAATTTAGAAACAGGTTGCATGTACTTATTACGGATGAGGAAGGCTTGTAGCTTTTCTACGTCATAACTTTCATCACCGAACTTGATAGGTGAAGAGAACTCTTCTACTAGAGGCAGATATGGTGTAGGGTCTATAGCTCCATTGAAACCCGATGTGTCGAGGTTATACCATGTCCAGTCGTTCTCTCCTTTCTGCACAGGTTTAAGTCCCATGTGAAGGTGTGCGCCAAATGACATACCTGTGTTTCCTGCACAAGCGATAACATCACCACACTTTACTTTCTGTCCTGCTGTTACTTTAAATGAGCCTGACTGAAGATGCCCATAATATGTTTTGTAATAGGCTTCTCCATCTTTATAGTCAAACATTCTGTCAGTCATGATAACGATTAGATTACCATTTGAGCCATCTAATCCTGCGTAGGTAACAGTACCATCGTGCATGGCCATGATTGGAGTACCTTCTGGTGCTTGATAGTCTAGTCCGTTATGACCTTTTAGACCTATAGCGATGTACTTAGGTAACATTGTAGGGTCGGTTTTATCACCGAAACCCTGATTGATTTGTACTTTCTTTGTAGGATGCTTTAATATAAGCTTCATCTATTTTAGTATTAAAGTTAATAATGCTCCAACTACTGCTGTTAGTATAAGTCCAACCATTCCGTATGCGATGTTTTTCACAGGAGCGAACTCAGACTGTGATACATACTTCTTTTCTAACTGTGCCTTAATTTCGTCAAGTTCTTTAAGAATAAACTCTAGCTTTACCTCTATCCCTGTTTGTTCTCTACGTTCTTCCGTCATAACTTAAAGTGTAACAAACTAGAAAGTATAAGAGTGTTCTCCACCTCCTCCACCAGTTACTAATGGTATTTTAAACATGTTTTTTGCTTTAGCATCTATATCAGTAAGTACACCAATATTACCTCTTGAGAAAGAAAATATAGCTGGCTTTCCTGTTGTTGCGAGTATAGATGTTAGAGCCATATTAAGACTGTGTAAGGTATGCTTCTACCTTAATATTATCTGCGAGTGAAGTAGGTGTGTAGCGAATCCATGTGGTTGAGTTAGCTCTATCTGTTGTGTTGTATGCAGTCCATGTTGTGCCATCAGTTGTTTTCTCCCATGTTCCAAGCGTAGGTGTGGCTGTATCGTCAGTAAGAAGAAGTCCTCCTGTATCTGCATCGTAAAGTCTTACTGTTAGTGAAGGAACTGTAGTACCGAAAGCTGTATCAAACCACCAAGCAAATATCTTTGAAGATACAGATGACTTTTCTACTGAGAGTGAGTAGTGTGAGTCTGTTGTATTGTCTTCGTATGAGATATTTACTCCAAGCACACGAGCAGGTAAACATACTTCACCAATAGTTCTAAACTCAATCGCAAACTGAATAGAAGAAGCTCCAGCGAAACCAGACAAGTCATTTGTTTCATCAATGAGTGTCCAGCCAGTCGTTGCGTCCGTTGTGATGTTAGCTGTACGTGCATATATTCTAAAGGCTTCTGCTGTTTTACCGAGCTGTGTGTCACCGAAGTATCTCACTTGATTAACGAATATACGATAGTATTTTAGAGCGTTAGTTGTTGTTATTTCTGGAGAAATAAGCCTTCCTTGTGACACACTTGCATAGTCCCAGTCAGCACCAAAAGCCATAACATAGATATGGTTGGTAGATATTGTTGTTCCTTGTTTAACTGCGAATATACGGTTAGCTCCTGCGTCATTATAAGAAAACACAGTAGACTGATTTGAGAGTATTGTAGGAGCGTCACTATCTTTCAAAGACTGTTCTAGGTACTTAAAATCACGCCCGAATATCTTTTGGAATTGCGCACCAGAAGCAACATATTGAGTAACGTATGAGAATACACCAGAAGCGTGAGTAGTCCCAACAATGAAAGCGTCCATACTAGGAATATACTCTACAGTAGATAAAACAGAGGTAAGCGCATAAGTAGATGTTCCTCCACTTGGTACTTCTGCAATAACGTCAGACTGCCAAGCTACGTTAGCAGACGTGATATTTGCTGTAGCAGAACGATATAGACGTGTAGTTGTTACGAAATAAAGGGATTTTATTCCACTCCCAAGTCCGTGTCCTGCTGTTGCAATACATAGGTTAGCGTTCTGTGAGCCTGTTCCTGTAACTGCTTGGTTACCTGTTGCAAGTACGAAAGCAGAAGCAGAAGCACCAGAGGCAACCGTAAGCGCAACTCTAAGATTATATTTATACACCTTGTAGTTACCAGCAGAAACAAGGTCAAGCACATAAGTATCAAGACTTGTAGGAGTAGCTGTAGCAAAATCACACGCACAACCACTAGCAACTAAGTTAGTCTGCACTCCAGCGTCTTTTATCCAGTACATTGCCTTCTGGTCATCTGTTGCTACAGCCAAAGCAATAGTTGTTCCTGCACCAATAAAGTCCTCAATTGAAATACCTTTACCGTAGTGGATACCACCGTTAGTTGTTGTAGCATTAGTTGCTGTATATACAGGACGAAACTCTTGGATAACATAAGCTGTACCAGCTCCGATTGTTCCAGCAGAGACGTTAAGTGTTGCTCCTGTATCAGATCCTTGTTGATAAAGCGAGGTCAGAGTTACTTGATGATGAAGAGAGTGTTGGCTTCTCTGTTCCTGCAAGAGAAACACCAGAGCGTTTTATATCAAAGACACACGAACCAGACACATCACTTCTTATGTCCCACCCTGTTACTGTGCAGTTCCATGGAATATATTTAGTTCCCTTAGAGCCTGTGGTAACTGCTGAACCACCACCATCTACTACAATACCAAAAGAGTCTTCTGCTACACCACCAGTAGAACTAACGACAGGATTGGCTGGGTCTGTATTATCTACGGTGACGTTTGTACCTGCGACAACTGACTGAATACCACCAGAAGAAGACGAAGAACCGCCACCGACATAAACCTTTGGCTTTGGTATCTTCCTTATCTTATCGTTTACTATGTCCTCAATGAGTTCCTCTGTTCCTTTAACAGCAGATACGTCTAGTCTGTCGTTACCTTCTAAGGCTTCGAGCTTATCCCTTACTTCTCCATTAGTTATTTCTGTTCCGTCTTTACCATCAAAGTAGTCTACATCTTTTACTGGTGTATAACCTCTAAGTTGCTCCTTTAGTGTAGAGTCAATTTCAATATCGTAGGCGAGCTGTTCTTTTTTTTTACTTCCGCAACAAGTTCCTTGAGCAGAGTGAGTTCTTCTTTATTGTCTTTTTCCTTAGGAGGATTGATAATCTCTACCTTTTGTACGTCTGGTAGGTTACTTATAACCATTTCACTAGGATATTCTGGTATAAGCGTTTCAGGTATAACGGTTTCTGGTATAGACTTTACTGCTTCTACTACTGAATCAAGTTTATCTGATAGTTCTAGGGTAGCTTCTAGTTGTGTTAGGAACTCATTACCATTATTGTTGGTAAAGAGTGAGATTTTCTTTTCGAGCATAAGTTAAGTATAGCAACTTATCCACTTTAGATTATTAAGATGTTGTGGTAATATAGTGGTAGGTACATTAAATGTTGCTGTGAGCCGAATAGACAAGGCATACTTCGTTGGAGTAATTACCAACAGTAAACTGTGCCCGAAAGGGATTAAGAAGTTGTATGGTGCAAATCCATGCCTGCAACATTTAATGTATCTAAAATAGATAATACTGTGGAGAAATTGGTAGACTCGCCCAATGAGTTGGGTGGAATAATAATATAAATAAATGGAGTAATTACCATTGAAATACTAAAATATTTCCGTTGTAAGTTCAAATCTTACCAGTATTATATGAACAAAAAAGAAATTCTAAGTATCGGTTTAATAAGTTACTTTTGTTTTTTTATAATGATTGGGATAGTTGTTGCTGGTTCAAATAGAGAACATGATATTTCTGATGGTTGTATTTATAAAAGTTATCTTTCTATGTATAATCCAGCATTTATTATCGGTTGCGAATTAGCTAAAGATAGAACAAAATAGTATGCAAAAAAAAGTATTACTAAAGTGCGGACACCCAGATGATTTTGTTTCTGATGAATGTCAGACTTGTATAAGCTTTAATGGGTTACTTAAAAATGAAAGACAGAAAGGATATGACGAATGTATTTCAAGAGATAACTTTTTTGAATGTACCCTTTTATCTAAGGTTGAAGATATGGCTACTTACAAACTTGGTGATTCTTTATTGGTTTCTAAGGAAATGCTTATCACACTAATAAAAAGTATTCGACAATAGCCTTTTATTTTAAGTCTACTTTTTCAAAACTCTTTTCATTTAAAATAACCAAATCTTCTCTCCCTGACAAATTTTGAACTAAACCATCATAACCATTTTTCTTTAACCATTCTGTTTTTTCTTTACCACTTAACACATGGAATGATGAAGGAACTTCAGGTAAGTCATTAAACCCTGTTCTTACTCTCATACTTTCTCCAGACATATCTCTTATTAATTTTGTCTTTGCTGTTGGTTTATAAGCAACAATAATATCACCGAAAGTAGATGCAGTTTCTGGTTTTGAAGTAGTGTACACTCCACCAACATCATCAAATGCTTCTGACGCTTTAGCTCCAATATTTTTACCAACACCTCTGAAAAATACATCTTTATTTTTGTTTGCCTTCACAAACTCCTCCGCACTCTTGTACTTCTTAGCTTCTTGTTCTAGGCTACTTACTTTTTTTTTAGTGTCAAACTCTCTATTTATTATAGAACTAGCTGATTGTGATTCAGACTTCTTGATGTGTCCTCTCAACTGAGACACCATATCGTCTGCTTCTTGAATGATTTTCTTGTAGTTACTATCTGTGATAACTGTATCTCTACCCATACTTGTCATTACTTTTGAAAGGTCTTTTCTAAAGTCTATGATAGCTTGAGGACTTTTAGCTTCTTTAACGAAAGAGATGGCTGATTCTAGTTGAGATAGTGAGTCTTTAGATTCTGTGAGTAACTTCTTGGTAGGAATAACTGAGTTTATTATCTCATCAAAGTTCATCATCCCTCTTATCCCCTTGCTTTTTAGTGTGGTAGGAGTAGACTGAGCTGGTATGTCAGACGGATTAGTAATTTTACTACTTTGTATCTTTGTTCCACCAGTTGGGCTAGCACTACTATTAATAGTTGGTGTGCTTGCCTTAGTAGAGTTTTTTACAGATAAGTCTTGAAGTAAAGCTCTAGTCTGTTCCTCTGGTGTTCCAACAATAAGTTTCTCACCTTTCGCTATAGCCATGTCGAGTATTTTTTGTGTAAATCCAGCCTTTGTAGTTGGTATTCCTCCTGATTCCTGCATAGCCTGTAGTAGTGATAGTCCTTTAAAGTCTCCTGCATCTTTCATAGCTTGTAACGCTAATACTGATTCGTCTAGCGCTGGATAACCTGTTAGTCCTTCAAGTTTAATTAACCAGTCTTTCTTACCACCATTAAGAATAGATTGTACTGATGACTTAGCTACAGAAGCATCCTTTGCAAAGTCTCCTGACTGTGTAGTCTTGCCTAAAAATCCTGCTCCTTCATCAACAAAATCTGATAGTTCTGAATATGCTTTATTAGCGTTCCAATACTTAGAAAGTTGTGGCAAACCATTCTTACTAGGATTAAGTGAATCTCTCATTCCTGTTAGATTACCTTTTATAATACGCTCTGCATTAGTTGTACCTGTAACACCACTTTTACCTTTAGCAAAGTTAAGGTCTGAACGAGTCTTTGAAATAAAGTTATCGATTTGTGATACAGATGGAGTATCACCAAGTTTCTGTACATCTTTCACATATTGATTAAGCATAGATACTTCCTCTGGTGCAAACTTAGACCCCTGGAAGGAAGTGAGCTCATTAGTTCTTGGATTATATGAAAGTCCACTATCATTAAGTTCTGATAGTAATGTTCCTTTAGGTTGTACTACACTTACTTTTAATTTACCTACTGACTTTAATTCATCTCCAAGAGTAGCGCCAACTGCTTGCTTCTGCTTTACTACTTTCATAAATGCGTCACCTATTTTACCTCCAACTGTTGAGATAGGAGCATCAACTTTGATATCACCTAATGACTTCTTTGACTGTGCTAAATACTTATCATAAGCAACTACAGGATTTTCTACATTTTTTACAGTATCTGACATAAGTCTTCCAGCAGATGATTCTAGTTGTGGTGATACATTTTTCTTTGCAATAGATAACTGTATATCATTCTTTAATTGTAGACCAGAGTGTAGTGCTTCGTCAGCCATTGTTGCAACTGGAATACCATCTATACTCTTTGGTGTTCCTCCAAGTGTATCTTTTATACCTGTAGTAACTCCCTTTGTTAAATCTTTACCTGCTTCACCTGCTACTTTACCACCAACACCTGCTGTTAGGATATTAAGCATATCAGATGCAAACTGTACCTTCTTTGGATTCTGTACTACATAGTCAGAAATACTCTTAATGAGTTCTGGGTTAGATTGTGCAACTTGTGCAATTTGATTCTTCATATTACCTCCTGTAGCTTGGTCTAATTCTGACAAACCTTGTATTCCTGTCTGTACTAATGCAGTTAATGGTGAAAATACTGTCTGAATAGTTCCTGACATAGCACCAGCACCAATTTGAGCTGCCCCCGCTGCCCCTGTTAGTAATGCTCTATCTTTATTAGCACTAGTATCTAGAGGTATTTGCTGTGCTTGTTGCATAGTATCAACCCCCATACCAATAGTCTTTTGTGCATTTTGTACTCCACCTAGTGCTTGTTCTTTTAAATTATTACCATAAGTAGTTGCAACTCTAGAGAGTCCATCTACTATGCTAGAAGACTGATCAGGTTGAGTAACTTTAGGTGTTGGTACTACTCCTGAACGATAATTAGCAATAGCCTGTTCTACTTCTGCTCTAGACTTACCATTAGTTGCTCCAAACTTAATGATTTCTTGTTCTTGTGTATTAAATGCCATATTATTGGAAGTATTGATTAGCTGATACTACTGGTGCACCGAATGAAGCATCTAATATCTTTTGTTCATCAGGTGTCATTAAAGTGCCTTGTGATTTTTGTAGAGCTCTTCGTGATAGGTCCTGAATAGTTTGTAGTTCTTTCTTAAAAGACGCTTCATCAATATTCCAATATCCTGTTGGGTTTCCTTTATCATCTTTAATTTCCCAGTCATTTAGCTTAGTTGCTGCAGCAGCAATCATACTTCTTTCTCCATCTGATAGAGCACCAAAAGTAGCACCATTTGCCTTAGCATCAATGAGTGTTTGAAGTGTAAGGCCAGAAGTTAATTGATGAACTGCTCCAGAAAGTTGCTGCCCTTCACCTGTTAAAGAACTAGTAATACCACTTCTTGCTGCAAGTCCTGCTCCTGCTACTGCACCAAGTGGGCCAAGTCCTGCTCCTGCTACTGCACCTCCTAATGCTGGTGCTACTATTCCTCTACCAAACATATTAGTTCCAACTCTAGAAGCAATACCATTCTTATAACCAAGTGCTGCATCAACTGCTGTAATCTTATCATTAGCAGCCTGAACTGATGCCTTTGCATTTGATATAGCCTGAACCGCTTCTTTCTTTTCAGTAATAGTAGGTTCTTTAGATAATTGTGCTTCTCTGTTTGTCTTTGCTGTTTGTGCTTGTTTAAGAGCAATATCAGCTTTTAGTGATTGTAGCTCCAATAATGCTTTAGGGTCACGAAGATTACTACCAGCTTTAATTATTGCATCATCAATATTTGTTGAAGATAGAACATCTTTCACTACTGAGTCAGATGCTCCATACTTACGAAGTGTCATACCTATATTTTGAATAGACTTTTCTGTTTCCTTCTTCTCCGTTTGCATCTGTTCTTCTTTCTTAGTAAGTGCCATTCTAGCTTCTAGTGCTTTCTTAATAGCTGGGTCTGTTACGTTCTTGTATAAAGCTTCTTCGTTTATCTTACGAGCTGCGATTTCTGCATCTATTTGAGCGTATTTAGCGTTTACTTGCTGATCTGCTAGGTTTTTAGCGACATCGTAGTTACCTTGTGCGATAGCGGCACGTTGTCCAAGTTCTAATGAGCGTAGAGCAATATCTCTTAATTTAGCACTTGTTTGACCTTCTGCTATTCTTGTGGTTACACCTTGTCCTACTGCTGCATTTTGTACTTGAATTGGAGCTGCTTGGTTTTCTCTAGCGAGTCCTTGAGCTTCAACGTTAATTCCTGATAGTTGTTTATACAAGTCATTAACACCGCCTGACTGGTATGCCTGTGATAGATCATTTGCTTGCTGTCCTTTCTGTAGAGTTAAAGATGAAATAGCGTTAGAAGAAGACATTTGTGCATCTCTTGCTTGTTGTGCTTGCTGTTCTGCTAACTGTGTATCTACACCTGCCTGTGTTAATGCTGCTGTTGAGTTAATAGCAGAATTGTATAATTGTGTATTGTCTGCAACTGGTACTAATTGAAACGGAGTCTGTGGAGTTGATAATGCACTTGTAGGAATTGCACTTGTTTTTTTGTCGATAGTTGTGTCCATATAGTAATTAGTATAACAACTAGAGAGTAAGGCCTAGATTGGTAAGAGCGGTCTTAATTTGACCTATCGCAGTGCGTGATTCAGAGTCTATTACAGCTCCTCCTGTAGGATTTGTAACTGCTGCTTGTCTAACTACTGGTGTTACACCAAAGAACCCCATGAGTGTTTGTGTAAAAGAAACACCACCTCTAAGAACAACTAACTTATAGAACTCTTTCTTATCAGGAAAATCACCTTTATAAAATAGGTCTTGTAACTTAGCTAGCTCGATCTTTATATTTTCAAATTCTTGTTTTTCTTGTAGTGTCATATCGTACTTAATACCTCATACTTATAACGTAACTCTTTTACACGAACATCGCCTAATCCCTGTATATAAAATGTATATTCTCTTCCTGAAACAAATGGTGATCCGTCTGTATTACATGTAGCAGTTACAATATAGTTACCATTAGTAACTTGTGTATATGCGATAGCGGTATATAGAGTAGTATTATTATCTACGTTATAATTTATAGTAACTGTAGAACTATGTGACCCACTATCTATTAGCCCGACTCTATATGCTATTTGTACAGCTTTAAGTTGTTTATCTTCTAACCTATCACTAGAAGACATGTTAGGATTTACTATTGTAGAATAAGAAGTTGCCACAGCAAAATTACTCTCACTTGTTCTTGCAATATAGCCAGATACACCCCCGTCTGTGTATGCTGTAAAGGCAATATCTCCTATGAAAGAAATACCGTCTAATGTCCCTGTGGTATAGCTTCCACTAGGGGATATATTTCTATCTTTTGCTACATAGTACCTACCTTCTCTATTTTTACCACAAACATAAATTGTCTTATCTGTATCAAAACCAAAGTATAGTTTATCATTATGTTTTGCTTTATGTGCTCTTAGATTATTTGTGTCTGTTCTAATAAAATACTTAACTACTTGCGGAGAACCACCATTAAATACTTTTACTATATAGTTATAATTAGTAACAGTATCAAATGTACTTACTTCTTTTAGAGCAGAAACTCCTACTAATACTTCATTAAGGTTTTCTAATACTTCGAGTGATCCATCGCCCCAGTCAATTATATTATTTACTGTTGTAGGTCTAAGAGCTATGTCCCAAAGAAACACTACTGATCTTCCTATACCGATAGCTGGTTTACATGCTATTGCTATGTATTGTCCATAACTAGTTAAAGAAGTTATTATCCATTTAGTTGGAAGTGTAAGAATAGTCGAAGATAAAGTTCCGTCATATGCTTTTATCGCTGAACCTGCTGCTAGATACATTTTATTATCTTCTGGATGTACAAATGGCTTACACACAAAGTAATCAGGATTTTGTACTCCTAGAGAACCTACTACTGTATAAGTTGTTCCTGATGTAAATTTAATTAAATTAGGCTGTCTATCTACTGCATAAGCATCACCATTGTACTCTATAAGAGTTCCTGGTACATGTGATGTATTACCTCCGCCAGTATTACTTATAATTTTAGACCATGAAGATGTAATAGGTGTACTTTTAGTAAAGAAAGCACCTGATGTATCGGATGCTCCACTTCTACCCCAACCTACAAGTTTAGTTGTTCCTGAAAAGTTAATAGGAATGACATCAGTAATAGCATAATCAGTCATTATAGATGTTCCTGTAGAGATAGTTTCTGCAATAGGATCAGAAAAAGGTCTAAGTAGATGTGGATTTGTATAAATATCAAAATTAGAAGAATCAGAACACTCATTTGTAGCGTTTGTACGCACATCTTCCGCTATCCCTCCATCAAAACGTGAAATTATACAAGTTTTTTGACTCATATTAGAAATATGTTATTACCACCACTAGTCCACCAGCACCTCCTCCTCCTGCCCCACTTCCTACTCCTGCCCCTCCTCCTCCACCAATAGTTCCACCATTTCCTCCTGCACCATTTGAAGTTCCACCAGCACCACCTGAACCGCCATGTATCATTGTAGAACTACCATTACCACCAACATTTCCAGCTCCAGCTGTTGTAGTTCCACCAGCTAATACATAGTTAGTTGTAAATCCACCACCATTACCTATAGCACCACCTCCACCTCTAGGAGAAATATCGGATGTTGTATCTACTCCTCCTGATCCACTTGCTCCACCAGCACCTCCAACTTGCCAAACATCACCATTAGCAGAACCCCCCGCCTGGTCTCCACCTCCTTGAGCTTTTAGATAGACAGTAGTACCAAATGCGGAAAAACCACCAGCTGTCCCCACAGCTCCAGAAGCTCCACCAGCACCTCCAGCACCAACCACAACCGTTTCTGTTGCCCCCAACAAAGAAGCGTTGAATGACTTTTTACCATATCCACCACCACCACCACCCCTTTGGAATGATGCCCCACCACCACAGCCACCAGCACCTCCTCCAATTGCATACACTTCTACCCATTTAGCGTTTGTTGGCTTTGTCCATGATGTTGTACCTGCTGTAGAAAATGTCTGTATATCGGTAACAGGTCGTGCTGTTATAAGTACATCTGGTGTAACTACTAGAGCTGCTCCTGTTCCTCCTGTTGCTGTACCTGCAATTACTTCTGCTGATGTTGCTGCTTCAAATATACCTTTTACTGTTGTGCTTCCATTAGCAACTGCTCCTGTCTGATATGTTCCATTAGCCGCTAGAAAGTCTGTAGCACTTCCTGCTGTTTGGATTGTTACACCGTTTACTGTAGATGTAGTAATAGTAGCACCTGTAACTGTTGGTGCTGTGAGTGTCTTATTAGTAAGTGTCTGTGTGGCTGTCTTACCTACTGCTTTGTCACTTCCTATAACTTCACTCATTAGGTAGTGGAAAGTACCATTTACAGCACTACCAATGATACCCAAGATTGTTTTGACTGCTGTAACCTCAGTCTGTAGGTTATTTACATCAGAATCATTAATAATATCAACATTATTTACCTTTGTGGTGTATGTAACACCTGCATCTGTTGGAAAGCTCATATAGTATTTAGTATAACAACTAGCGACCAACCCCCATTAGTGCCATTCTTGGTGAAAAGGTAGAGCCTCCACCTGCTGCGACCATTGTCCAAGTGCCTGATGTTGTAAAAGTATGAAGAGTATAAGCCCCTGATGTTGTGATAGACCCACCAGTTGAAGAAGTTGAAATACCATCACTCCCATCTGTCTTATAGGCTACGATTCCTACTCCGTCTCCACCTCTTCCACCATTAGAACCACCCCCACCACCCCCACCACCCCCACCAAGACCGTTAGTACCAGCAGAACCAGCTATGTTATTATTAGCATTTCCTCCCCCTCCTGTCCCGCCTGAAGCAGCCCCTGTTGCTCCTGTTGTGTTACCTCCACCTCCACCAGCGTATACTACAGAGTTAATAGCCCAAGTAGAGCCATTACCACCTGCCCCTCCTGCCCCAGCTGTTCCAGCCACTCCAACTGCACTTGCCCCACCTCCACCACCTCCACCTGGATGAATACCTGCCCCACCATTGTTTCCTTGGCCTCCTCCTGTTGTAGAACCAGCTGTTGGGTCTCCTCCACCACCAGAGCCACCATTTTGTCCTGTTCCAGCAATATCAACTACGTCTCCACCAGCTCCGCCTCCTGTACTAGTAATACCATTAAAAGTTGAGCCCGTACCATTCCCCGCTAGGGTAGTAGCATAAACACCACCTGCCCCTCCTGTCCCAACGGTAATAGTATAAGCCCCAGCTGTTACAGTTGAAGTCCCAGCTTTATACCCCCCTGCACCACCTCCTGCAGGGCTTCCACCACCACCTCCACCTGCGACAATTAAATAATTTGCTGTTGCCATACTATAAAGATTTCCACATTAAATTTAACTCATCCCACACATACAACTCTTCTCCTATCTGCTTAGTTGCTGGTGGACACCATCTGTTTCCTATAAGTACCCAAGACTCATAAGGTTGTAAGTCAATGAAGTCATCCATTACTTCATCATAGAACATTCCAACATCAGCGTAGTTTTTGTCTGGTCTATCATAGTAAGTTTCAACCCACATACCTCCTAAGTTATCAATAGGAAAGTACACATCCTCTGCAACAATCATACCCACTACTACGTTGTTTTCTATCTTTGCAAAGTATGCCATAGATTTTAGTATCCCTTATATCCTACTGCTGAAACTTTTGTACTTGCTCCCGTTGTAACGTTAGCGCAGAATATAGCTGTTGCTGTTGTTGGTTGACGTAGTGGAACTGGAAGATTGATTACTGCTCCACCGTATACTGCTGCTGCTGGAATTGTCATCAGTGTTGTCCCTCCTGAACCGTCTTGGATAATAACATCTGTACCCACAGTAGCGTGTGAGTTTGAGACGATTATAGTAGTGATGTAATTACGGAGTCCTGCTGCTGGTGCGGCTACAAGTGAAGTTGAAGTTGTCGCTGTCATAGCTGTTGTGATAGCTCCTGATACGAAGTTCTCATTATTAGAATAAGGAAGTACAACCTGCTTACCTACCAGGTCTGTAATAAAGTCTGTTCTATCACCTGTTGTTACAGCTGTAATTTCAGCACTTGACGCACGACCACCAACCTTAATTGGTGCGCCTGAATCAGCACTATCGTGAGCTACTGTTCCAAGTGGTGTGTTAGTTGCCATTGATACTGCCATTGTCCCAGAACCAGCGTTTGCAGTAACTGTACCTGAAACTGGTTGTGTAGCTTGCCAGAATGTACCATCCACTGTAATGGAATTACCTCCGTCTTGAATATTTACAGCACTAGCACCAGAAGCATTACTAACTGAAACTGTACCTGAAACCGTCTGAGTTCCTGAAGGGGTAATTGTAACTGTTCCACTAACAGGTTGTGTTACTGCGCTTCCGTCTACTTTTACTGCTGTAGAGTTTGCACCTGTGTTTGCAAGGGTTACTTGAAGTGGTGCAGCACTAGAAACATCTACACCTACACCATCTGCTCCTTGCGATAACTTAACTCTTTGATGTAATACACCTCCGATGTCATCTGCTGCTATCGTTGTTCCTACACCTTGACTGATAAGTACGTTGTCTGCCATAAATTATGATTTAGATTGATTAACCATGCTTCCAGTCGTAACCGTAGCAGGATATGTAATTGATAATAACAACCCCATAGGAGAACCTATGCTGATTGATGAACCCCCCATACTTGATTTATTTTGATTAGTTGGAATACCAGAAGGAGTTCCTACACCATAAGTTGCTATACCATAAATACCCATTCCGTAAATAGCTTGAGCATTACGTGTCTTTACTACGTTGGTAGGGGTTACTATATTCTTGCTTTGATTTACGCCTGATATCATGTTACTTATTATTTTCTACTTTAGCCACAAGTCTTGGTCTTTCATCTCTTACTCTTTGAGAAACAGAATCACTTATCATCTTTTCAATCTTCTGTAGCTCTGCAAAGTAAAGTGATGCCCTTTGTGAGTCCTTTGGTAGCCAGTACCAGTAAGCAGGTTTAACCGCTAGGTAACGGTGATGTGCATTAGGGATACCAGGCTTCTTTGTAGTATCTGCTGTAGTGAAATAGTTAGGTGAACGGGTGAAGAACATTCTTATACCGAGAGTAGAGTCGTAGTTCGGTGTTACATCTAAGAAGATACCATTAGCTGTCTTGTAGTAACGTGTTGGTGTGCCTGTAAGAAGTTCACGTGCAGATAATGATTCTGTTTCTGCTTGTTCATCATACGCTGTAAGTAGTTGCCATACACCGTTAGCATCTTTACACTCTACACGGTAAATATCCTGCACCTGGTTGCCTTGTTCGTCTTCTGTAAAAGAGTAATCTTGCTGTCCACTAACAAGGTTAAACTTCATGTTAGGGTACTTTATGTGGTTACTATCGTCTAGTTGCCATGTTCCTGAAGCTTCTGTAACTATTGTCTGGTAGTCATCAAAAGCCATGTTAATATCACGAATCTTTGTTGCTAATGGATAACTAGAAGTTGAAGCACTTTGAGTAGATGTAAGGTCTTCTAGTACCTGTACTATACCTGACCGAGTTGTTGTATCGTTTATGACCATATAGTATTTAGTATAACAACCGATAATTTGTATAATAAAACCCCCGTGAGGGAGTTCTATATAGAAACTATGATGTTGCGAATGCTGTTGCTGGAGACCCTGCACCCATAACTATACCTTCTACCATCCAACGAGTAGATGAAAGACATGTAAAGCGAAGCTTTGAACCTACGAGCCCTCCTGTTGAGTTAGTTGAGGCTGCTGCCTGTGTAACTGCAATATGAGTAGAGTTGTTACCTGTGAATACTGCTACTGCGTTAGAAGTATCAGTGTCCACGTTAGTGTAACCACCAATGAGTATTTCTGTTCCTGCTCCAGTGATGACCTTATAGGAGTTTGTTGTTACTGATGTAGTAACTACGAAGTCAAAGAAAGTTCCAACTTTAGGAGTTGCAGGGAGGGTATAAACAATACCCGCTGCTCTGTTCATAAGAACTAGTGAGCCTGACTCTGTTTCATTAAGTGAACGTGTAGCACCTGAGTCTGAGATAACTGGCTGTGCAAATGAAGCATCACCCATCACGTTTGAAAGTCTATTGAATACTTGCATATGTTTATTTTATTATTTTTAGTAAACCTTAACGGGGGATGTGAGATAGGTGTAAAATCGGTGGGATAAAACATCTACCTCACGCCCCCAATTAAGGGGATAAACTACTACGCGAGTGTGATGTCGATAGTAAGAGCTGCCTTAGGTGCCCAAGCCTTGAATCCGATGTAACCGATAGTTACAACTTCCATACCTGTCTTTCCTGTAACTCCTTTCTCTTCAAACTTGATACCACGAGGTGCAGCATAAGTAGTAACATTCTTAACTCCACCTACGCGGTGTCCACTGTTTGTCCAAGTCTTTGTACCTGAAGCTGAAGTAGTAGTAGCATCAATGAATGTACCAGAACGAACTACATAAATATCAACGCCAAGCATTGAAGTTACGAATCCATTGTTAAGAGCAGCATCTGCATATGAGTAACCTGAACCAACCTGTGACTGGATGATACCTGTAAGGTCTGTATTTTCTACGATAACGTAAAGACCATTCATAGCGTCTGCGTAACCTGATACCTTTGAGATAAGGTTAGAAAGAATAACATTAACATTAGCAGCAGTTGTGAATCCTCCTGCTGGTGTTGTGTATGTTCCTGTTCCATCCTCACAAAGGTTATTAACTACGAAGAGGTCGATAGCTGAAACAACTGAGTTTACCTGTTCCTTGTTAGCTGACATAAACAAATCGAAGTTTGAGAGTGTACTTTCAAAATCGAAGATATGTGTTGCTGTGATAACTTCATCTGCTACTGTAAGAGTGTCATCTGTAGTTGTAAGAGCTGCTGGTGTATATGTACCTGCAAGAGCCTGAACTGTAGAAGAAACTGCTGACATGTAAGGAGACTGGATAGTCTTAGAAGCTGAACGGTCTACCATACATACCTTTTCTGCTACTAGACCAACGCGTAGAGCGTTATCGAGTTGTGCTAGACGATATTTATCGCGAAGCGTTTTTGTACTTAATGTGTTTGCCAAATTGTTTTTAATGTTGTATTATTTTTATTCTACAACAAGGGATTATTTAATTTAATTAACCCCACCGATTTTACTTCTTACGAAACTGTAACTTAACTAGTCTGTCAATTTCTGCATCACTATCTGGGAAGTTTCCTTTTTCTGCATTAGCGAGGAGTGTTTCATCTGAAACTCTACCACCAACACGTTTAGAACCACCAGTGTTCGTAGCCGAAGCCACGTTACGCATCTCTGACTTTTCATTAAGTATAGAACGAACTGCTTGAGTCTTTAGAGCTTCTGCAATTGAGATGCCTTTGTACTTAGCGTAGTCTTCAACTTCTGATATATCTTCTTCTGGTACTTTCGCTTCCACAAGAGCATATAAATCTTTAGTTGAAACACCATTTGCTGATTGAGCTTCATGCTTAGTTTCAGGAGCTACCTTGACCTTGCGTTCTGCTTTCTCTGCACGAATCTTATAATTATCACTCAGTTCCTTTAGTTTTAAAGCTTCTGACTTCCAATCAAATGATTCTTCTTGTTCAGCACCTTCCTCTGAACTGTATGTAGTATCAAGTTCTACACTTTCCTCTTGAGTATTTAAGATGACCTCCTCATCGTTGTTGTTGTTCATGTTGATAGGATGCTTTTTAGGTTAGCAAACGAAACCTTATATTATTAGTGTATAAACCGTACAATTAAATGCAATTATTTAGCACTGTTCTTCTGTAGTCTTGCTACAGTCTGCTCTACTGTTTCTTCCTTAGTTCCTGCTAGAAATTCTAGTTGCTTACAGTTAGAGTCAATATAACTTAGAAGATAGTTGCGCGCTGTGATGTTCACAAACACATTCTCATCTGTAAATCTTGCTAGGTCTAATAGGTTATAAGTGAAAGGTTCTGTGTATGTTCCTTCAAGCTTTCCAAGTGCTTCCTCCATGTACTGAATCTCTATCGCCTTTGCAATAATAAGAGGTAAAGCATCTTCTTCCTTCATTCCTTTAATCTCCACATTAAGCCCCATAGCCATATCTGTCATCTGAAAGAATGGAGATGCTGGGTCAATGGTTGGTAGAAATGTCTTACGGATAAGAGCAAATGCTTCCTTTGAGAGTCCTTTGATGAGAGTTGACTCGTGTTCATCAAGAACGAAACCAAGCAACGACTTACGAAGTGCGTAGAGTAATGCTTCATTATCTGCGAATAAACCTTTAATAAGTGAGAGTTCAGCATCAGTGAATCTCATTGTCTGTCCTTTCTTTGGCATATTATAGTGAATTAAGTTTTTTAATAAATGCGTCTTCTTTCTGAGCGTACTTAGCTGGGTTAGACTTCTTGTAATTCTCCATCATAGCAACAAACTCAAGCTGTGCCTTTGATAGTTCTTTACGAGCTTCCTCTTTAGTAATCATTGGAGTAGTTTCATCTACACCTGCTTCACGCATTTCATCTGTGATAAGTTCTGTAGGCACAGTAACTTTCTTTTTTAGAGCCATATTATTTAAAACTAGTTAGTAACCCCCCACCTTGGATTGTTCATTCCCACCGAATGAGGGTATAACTAAAGTATAACAACCTACTGTACTGGTGCTGGTTGCTGTGGTGGCACTTGAGGTGCTGGCTGTGGTGCTGATGCAGCTGATTGTAGTTCTACTGGTGATACACTCCCAGTTAGTGAAAGAATCTTATTGAATACCATCTTAGCGTTAGGGTCTTGTAGCACCATTGGATTACCTGCGATAGTCTGTAGAACAGTGTTAAGTGTTGCAAGGTCTTCCTTACTAAATGATGCTTCTCCTGTTACGTCTACTTCAACATCCCATTCAAAGTTCTTGAACTCTTCTTTCCATGATACATCTGATGGCTTGTAGAATCTCTGACCCCCCATATCATCAAGCTCTCCTTGAATCTGTGCTTGTGCTCCTGGAATATCCATCTCTGGCTGTTCACCTGCGAGGATAGCGTTAGTAGCTTTCTCATTCTCTCGTCTGATAGCTTCGTTCTTAATGTACTTAGCATCAATCTTATCAATTCCGTGAACATCAAGTGTTGCTGATACTTCGTCTGCATTGTTTAACTTCTTCTTTAAGAAAGGTAGTACATAGTTTCGCATCATTTCCTCAATCGCTAGTCCTTTGTTCTCTGTCATCAACTCAAAGAGTGAGTGAGCTTCCTGCTGTAGTGCTTCAACTTGTCTCCAAGCTGTTCCTGAAGGTGCATTGTTACCCATAAGAGCATCTGGTGTAGATGTAATGTTCTGTGCAATCTGTTGCCATTGCTGTCCGAATGCTTGTAGTGATGAAATATCATGTGAGCCATTATTTACCTGTGTAATTGGCTGATTCATAGCGTGAATCATAATATCTCCTGATTCAATAGCTGTAAGAGCATTCTGACCTACGAAAGAACCATCTGATGTTTGGAATATAAGCTTAGAAGCGAGGTCAAGCTGGTCTTTGATAGCCTTTACTGAGTGGTTCATCATCCACTGTGCTTCAAAGAGATGTTCAACTGCTCCAATAGCCATAGCTCTACCATCTTCTTCGATAAGATGTGAAATCATATAAGGGTCACGAGCTTCATGTCCTGAAATCAACGTGAAGTTATCAAAGTCATTTGTTCCATTACCTTGTACGAAAGACACAACGTGCATTTGCTGTGTATAAGTGTCATCATCCTTATCTTTTCCTGTGATATATGATTCTGGTAGTTCTCCGTGTACCTCATAGAGCTTGATATAGCCTGACTTGTTGTCCTTATTCTGTCCATTCATATCAGTTCTGATAGCTGTAGCTTCAATAAGAGCTTCTACTTGCTTCTTATCATAACCAACACGCTTGCGAAGTTGTGATGGTGTGAGTTCTAGCACTTCAATCTTTACGTTTGCATCAAAGTCGATAGGGTCTACAATAATTCTATTCCAAGGTATAACTTCTGCATAGAGTTCTCCATCCTTTTCTACGAACTTAGTTACAGCAGAACCGTAACGTGCTAGAGTTCTCCCCCAATCATTAAGGAATACACCGAAGTTAGCCTTACGCATCCACTGGTTAAGGTGTACAGTACCAAGAAAAGCCATAATAGTGTCCTCTGCCTTTGTAGACTTGATACGAATGTTCTTGCGGTCGATGTCAGTAGCTCTAAACCAGATATTTACTATCCCAGTAACGATATTAAAGAAAGGTTTATCTCTCCCCATTGAGTCAGTGTCACCAGAAATATGCTTACTGTTGATGTAAGCTTCAATCTTATTTATATTCTCACGCATATCGAACGTAACATATTTGGAAATGAGTGTATTCCCTTGCTGGTCGTTCTGTTCAGCTTGTCGCACTAAATCGTAGATAGTTGTGTCCTCCATTGATAAATAGATTAGTTATTATACCTAAAGTATAACAACCTACTATTTTATACCTCCCCAGCAACCGTCTATATACATTTGCAAGTGTCCATTGTACTCTGTAACATCATCATTGTGTAGTGATTTGTATTTTGTACCGTCTTTACTCGTAGCTTCGTATACTGTTAGTTTTCTGTTACCCACATAAACCATATCTCCAATTTTATAGTCTTCATATTTCATATTATTTTGTGCTTCTGTCGCCCGCTCTGTTCATCGCCATTCGAGCGTGCATCTTCTGTAATAGTATAGCACGTTCCTCTGACTGGTCTGGTGACATCTTATTCCTAATAACAAAATACATTCTCATAACCCATGTATCAGAATGGTCTGGACTTCTTCCGATAAGAGCTTTGATATCGTCTTTCATTGTAGCCATTCTCTTTCCGTCACCAGTTGAAGCATCTTGGTACACAGATAGTTCTTCCAAAACCCTCTCTTTAAACTTACCTGTTACACGACTCGCTATTTTATGGGTATTTACGAGGTCAGCAAGGGTAAAAACGCACTGAGAGCGTAGGTTTTTGTAATCACTGACCAAACTAGCATCTTTCGTATAATGCACGTTAGGAAGGCGAACAATGTCCATATCGGTCTTTATAGGTGAGAATGAAGACTTATATCCAACTATACCATTGAGGAATGAGGATGAAGCAACGCCCGCTCCGACACCGATAGCATCTACAGCTATATTAGAATATTGGATCTGATACTGTGTAGCGTACTCTCGTATCTTATTTATAATAGCTTCAGTGTTGATACCAGAGAACTCCTCACGTTCTACTTCCTCAAGTCCTTCCCAACGAGAGAAGATAGTCTTATCACCTCCATCATCTGCAACGTCTACGATAAGATAAGTCTTACCATCCTTAGTGATAGTGTTAGAGAATACGTCTACTAGGTTTAGATAATTAAAGAGTGATCCAGCGTGGTCTACATACTCTGCTAGATATTCCTGTTTAAAAGTTTCAAAGTCTATTTCTTCTTTAGCTTTTAAAATCTCATCTGGGGGAATATGTGGATTATCTGCTGTCTTGAAGTGAAAACACTCCCAGTCAGTGTTTGCTTCTTTCTCTAAACGTCTAAGGTTTGGGTTCTCCTTCTTAGGTGTACCAATGAATATAGCTTTACCTCTTGTGTCAGTAAGTGCTGGTCTAAAAATCTCCTGCCAGCCTATAAAAAAGTCCTTCATTGTATCTAACTCATCGAACACCTCCAGGTGGGCTTTCATTCCTCGAAAGTTCTCTCTATTCTCCCAACCTTTAACATAAATAATAGAAGTGCCACCGTCTATTGTTGGTACTTTCATTTCAAGTCTAGCTTCGTTTACTTCTGCTATACCTGCAAGTCTTGATTTTAAAGCTTCCCAGATAATGTTTCTAGCTTGAATCATTGTAGGGGCTGTGTAAAAGATATTCCTATCCTTACCAGATACAGCTGTAAAACACATCTCCTCGATAGCATAAGTAGATTTACCAGAACGCCTACCAGAACGTACTACTTTAAATCTAGCGTTACTTTTTACTATTTCTTGCTGTTTAGAATGTAGAATCATTTTTTAAAACACTCTTTAAAGATATACACTCCCCACCTTTAAACTCACGAATTACAGTAACACCACTATACTCTTCTGTTATTTTTAATAGGTCTTTTGGAGTCTTCATACTACTTTTCACTAAAAGAGTTATCGAATACTAGTTTAAGAGCCTCACCGTTCTTTCCTGTTTGTTCTATCCTCTTTGAATATCCTTTATCCTTACCAAGTGTTTCAGCAATAAATGTAGAAGCCTGTAATGCAACTCTTTCGTCTTCTGAGTCTACAAGCACTTCTATCTTATTCTCCGCCTTAGTTAGCTTACGTTCTTGACCATAAGTAAGCATCAGATCACTGAAATTATGGAAATTCGTATATTTCCATGTATTCCACGTTCCTTTTGGTATGTTAAGTATTTCTTGTATTTCTACGTCACTTTTACCATCAAGAACAAGCTCTCTAATTTTAAGTAAAAAACTTTTGTCTTCAAGTTCAGATGGCCTTCCTACATCGTTTTTCTTCATAGTTTAATTATACAACTTTATTCTTATTTTCTAATGTTTGCTGTATCTCATCTACTTCCATCCTTCTCTTTAAGTCCCTTAACCATTCTGGTATTGCTTCCACTTTAATATCTTTTATGAATCTAATACCAAATATATACACAGCTGTAACTTTTATATTAAATCCTATCCCTTGGGTAAAGCCTTTACCATCAAAAGTTGATTCAAGCTGTGTTCTGTATATCTTATTTAGTATTTTCATATTTCTTTAAATTAAGAGGTCTGTACAAACTAGGGTCTTCATACTCTCTAATATAGAACCAGCACTTATTCTGCTTCTGGTGGCTCTTTATGTATCTACCTTTACACTCAGCCTCTTGGTCTGATTCCAACCCAAGCAATAGGTAACAGTCACACTTGAGTATTGGTCTGTATTGTATGTGTAATGTAGCAGGCTTAATGCTTTGGATTATCACACTTTAAGTATAACGTAAAGGGTGACAAAGTTATCCACTTATTGTAAGTCCACTGTATTATCATCTAGTAATTTTATACCTTTAGCACTTAACTCGTTCTTGAGTATCTGATGTAAGTGTTGTTCGTTACCTGGGTTAGTATCATCTCTAAAGATGAAGGTTACTTGTAGGGATTTCATACTATTTCTTACCTGTTCCATTACAAGTAGGACATTTAAGTAAATGCCAGCCATCACATTTTAAAACACAATCTTTACAGTCCATTCTACCTTCTTCTCTGTGTTCTTTCATTTTGTGATACTCACAGCTTTCTACTACTTCCATTTCTCTGTGTGGTAGAGCGTGAGCAATATCCCATAATTTATCTAGTTCGTCATCTCCCTCTTGTCTTTCCATTTGCAGTTCGCTATCCCCTTTATAGTGAGGAACATAACCTGTACCCTCGCATTGTCCTCCACACATAGTGTCTATGTTAGGTCTTTCAATTCCTAGTGCACTATATCTATCTACAATTTCAATTTGTTCTTTCATAAAAATGGTGTTGTAAACCAAGCTGTAAGAAACAATGCTAATAATATATTTCTTGTCATATTACTTTATAATTTTAATAATTTGGTTTATTCTATCAGCAATATATGATAGAACAAGAAGAATCGCTGACAGAAAAATTGTTTCATCGGTCATATTACTTTTTAATTAAATTGATAGTTCCAATAACGACAATAATAAGTGATAATATAATTATTACTAGTCCATACGCTTGTTCGTTCATATTACTTTAGTTTTAGTTGGTCTATAATGGTTGAGATGTCTTTGATACTAACCAATGTTCCTTCTCCAGCTTTCTTCTCCACCTCTCTTTTAACTTCATCTAAAAGGTCTTTCTTCCAGTTCTGTATTTGACCTAAACTTGGAGAAGTAACACAATCTACAGTTCTTATTTCTGCTATTGTCTGTAACCTGATTTCTTTCAATTCATTTATCAAGGCACAAGTGATACAGTATCCTCCTGCTTCTCCTAGGTGTTCTGGGTGTCTATCTCTATATGCTTGTATGTTCATATTAAGTATTTATACTTTCGTGGTTGAAAATATAGTTTTTAAGTGTTTTTTTATATTAAGTGCTTAGTTAATGACTCTCTCCATTGTTGATTTGCTTGGTTCGAGCCTTCTTCATGAGCCCACACTACTTCATCTCCTAAAGTGTGAGGACTGAAATATGGTGTATTTTTATCCTCTGGTGCTTCTGATAGGATTTGGTTGATGAGTTCTTCCTGTCCTTCCACATAACCTATTTTGTATCTTATATCACTCATCTGTCCTTTCCTGTATGCTTCTTTCCTTTGTTCTTCTAGTAGGGATTCTATATATTCTAGTAGATAAGGCATAGCATCATATCCGCCACTCATATCCCCTGAGTAAATAGGATTAAACTTTTTCTTAAATTCTTCTTGCCATTTCATATATTTGTTATTAAGCTTTTGTTGGTGGGTTACCTAATTGTTTTAGAAATTCTCTTAAAAAATCAGCTTGTACAATCTTGTTTTCTCCGTTATCCCTAAACTCTATATTTATCCAACGGCAAGACTTAGCTAATTTATTTATTGTTTTTAGTGCCTCAACTTGAGGTTCATTCAACTTAACTATTATATTTGGTGTTTGTATTTCTTTCATAGTAGTTTCATTAGTTTTTGAGTAGGTCCGAGGGGTTACTTTGGTATTTCTTGAATCCATAACCATCTTGAACTATTTTCTATTACCGTCCAGCCTTTTGGTATTGTTATATATTGTGATTTCTTCTTCATATATTTTTCAATCTACTGCTTAGTTGGTTGGGAGTTAGTAAGTTTTAGAAAAACCTGACTTAAATAAACTTTCTGCATCACTTTCTGATAAATATATTACTGGCATTCCAATGTCTGGTGATTTTCCTTTTTCACTTCTGTCTATCAAGTAATTAAGTGAATAATCCCCGCACATAACATTGTCTGATGGGCATAAGATATATTCATCAGAAGTAAACTCAAATATTGCTTTTCCTTTTATTTCAATTTTCATAATGTTATTCCCGATTAGGGGAGGGTTTTAAGCTAAATCTGATAAACTATTTTGTATGTCTTGTTCATATTAGTTACTACTTTCAAGTTCTCTTTTAACAAGGTTTATTACAATCTCAACACTTTCTATTTCTGTTGTATTGTCATCATTTAAACCTGATTGGAATCTTTCTAGTAAATCGACTAACTGATTGATTTGTCTTAATTGTATTGTGTTCATATATTTATTATTAAGTTGTTGATAGGTTATTTTTTAGTAACAGTTGTTAATGAATAAGAAGAGTCGTGTAGTTCTAGTCTAACTTGAACTTCTTTGCCTTTACATTTTACATACCAACTACCGTCTTTTGAGTATGTGTAGTGGGTAGTTTCTTTGGTATGACCCATTAAACATTTTACTTTTTCTTTCATGTTAGAATATCATCATTAATATAACCCCTACACAAGCTACTACTAGTAAGATAACTGTCCAGTCAAAGTCAAACTGTTCCCATTTCTTCCATTGTTTGATTTCTATAGCTGACTCAAGTGCATCATTCGTTATAATATCTAATCCTTCATAACCAACTTCAAGTCCTTTATTGTAAGCTCTCTTCTTTGCTTTATCGTATTGTGCTTTGTTGTATGTTTTCATAATTATTTTGTATAAGCTAAGTAACTTTTATTATTATAAGCAGACCAAGCAGCGAAAGATTGTGTGCGACTTAGTTCCGCCACCTCCTTTAAGTGTTCATCAAGTGAAATATCTTTAGGACATTCCTTTAATCCACGGTAGTGCTTTTGTAGAACAAAGCAATCTACTCCAAAACTATACTGTCTATGTCCTTTCTTACAAGCCGCACCATGACTTCCTTTTACTCTAGTTGTGTAAACAATAGTCTCATCCTTATTGTAGTAGCAATTCCAGTTTTGAGCTGTTGGCCGTAGTCCTGACTCTGCGTATGCAATAGGTATCATAGTCTTGTAAGAACGTGGAAAATATTCTCTAATCTTTGACTCTATCTCTGCCTTAGTTAATTCTTTTGCTTCAACTTTAACTATAGGAGTTACTTCTGGCTCTGCTACATATACATCATCGTACTGCGCTGGTGTACATGACCAGAGTAAACCTATTACTAATGCAATACCTACTGATAATGGGTTGATTCTTGTGTAAACTACTCTTTTGTGTGATTTGTTTTTCATATGTTTGTATGGTTATCTCTACCATGTATACATTATAAATCTATTAAAGAACTTGCACAAGGGGATAACTCAAAATAACTGTGGACAAGAAAACCCTTAGTTTGCAAAGGTTTGGTTCAAAAGTTGTCCAAAAGTAATCTTATTCTTCTTGTCTTTGTTACAAAGTTTTATCATTCTATCTTTTGTTTCCCTTGTAAGGTCTTGCCTTACGTTTAAATATACTGTCATATTATTTTATATTATCTCCATTAAGCTTTAATCTTCTAAATTCTCTTAATTCTTCTTGGCAAGCTTCACAATCTGTTCCATATCTCATTTTCACTGGTGTATCTGTAAGTCTAGTCCAACCTCTTTGCAGACCACATAAAGCAGATGTTCCTCCACCTATTTCTATGTGTGTTACACCTCTGTCTTCATCTAGTTTATAATTCATAGTTTTGTATTATTCCCCCCAGTCATTAATTCTCCACCATTCTGCAAGTGCGAGAGCTTGGTCTATGTCGTATAGACCTCCTGTGTCTCTGCTAGAAATCAATCTCTTCTGTGCTAGCAACTGAGCCATCATATCCTTTTCCTGCAACTGTTGAGGTGTTACTCGCTTTGAGTGATTGGTACTCATCCCATTCCTTCTCAGTGATGATTACGTAACCATCATAGTCCTTGCCCTCAAATGAGCGTGACTTCTTCATATCTCCCGATAGGAACTTTCCGTATGTACTTTCCTTTGTCCAGAATGAACCCACAATGGTCTTGTTCTCAAACTTCTCATCTGATGCTACTAGATTATGTGTAGGACGCTTACTATTAACTTCTCCTGAATCCTGTACCTTTGAAACTGTAATTTTATTTAACTTCATGTTTTTATTTTAATTAATTATTATTAGAAACCAAGCCCATCATCCTGCACATTTTTACCAACAACATTAGGACTAGAAACTCTTGGTGATGATGCGTGGTTAGCATCGTCATCATCCTCTACGTTAAGCCCTAGCATAGACACAAGTGCGTAGCGTCTGGCATACGTGATTGCAGAGCCTGCTCCTTGTGGGTCGTTCTTTGCTAGAGTCATTGTGAATGAACCATCAATCTTTGTCCCGTCTTTATAGTAGATTGCTGTGTAGACCCCCACCCTATCACCATCATTATAAGGAGATTGTTCTATAAATAATCCGTTCTGGTTAAGAATAGGCAACACTGTTTCAAGTATTGCGTCTAAGCTGGCGTAGCGACTTTTGAAAAAAGGATTGTTCGCACTCTTCTTTACGTTAGGAAACTCTGTCTGTGATTTTAAAAGTGCTGTGTATAGTGTTTCTTTTCCTGTTGGTACATCTAGTGTTCCTATATTTATTTCTTTCATATTTTATTCTGTTACTACCCCCATTGATAAGTCGTGGTCTACATCTCTTTGATAATCGTCATCGTTTATCTCTTGTAACTTTTTGTTAAAGGCGATGTGTTCTCTTACTCTTGCGTTAAACTTCTCTATTTCTATATTTCTATCTAACTCTTTCTGTCGTTCTAACTCTATCGCTAATACTTTTTCATTAAACTGTTCTTCGTCATCTGCACATGAGAATGTTGGTTTGTACATACTATGCTTTAATATTAAACTCACGAGCTAATAATCTTTCATAAACATCTATTTGACCTTGTAATCTAAATTGTTCGTTACTGGGAACTTCTTTAATAACTTCTTGAGTGGAAACAACTGTCTTTATTTGGTTAGTGTCTATCACAATATCTAAGTCAAGTGAACTTATAAGAAGTTTAATATAGTTAATAACAGATTGTATATTTTCTATATTTTCACTTCTAGTAAAATAAAACTCTTTTAATGTCCTATTTTTAAGAAGGAAACCTATTGTTACTCCTAATTCATTATAGAAAAAAATATCACCATCCTCATCTAATGAGAAATAACACTTTTCTTCACCTACAACTAGCTTATTATTATTATCTTTTATTCTTTCCACTAATTCATCTCTTGTTTTCATACTAATATGGTATCTGATTAGTTGTTAAGTATTCCATCTCTTCTTCTGTAAACTTTCCTGTCCTCCTTGAAGGAAATCTTTTGTAGATTATTCCATCGTTGCGAGCAGGTTTTCCAACTCCTATCTCTTTCATTAAGTTATCGTAAAATTTAGACATATATTACCAGTCGTTTATCTCTTTGACTGTGTATACAGTATACATTAGGTAGTAACTATGTGCAACTGTGAATAAGTGGATAAACTATTTCTTTCTAGGGTAGCAATCTTTGCAGCGTTCTTCGTACCTACCATCTACATTAAATGCAAATAGCTTTGTTACTTTCCCGCAGGCTTGGCATGGATAATTATTCATTTTCTATTTTGGTTATTACTTTAGCAAAATACTCTGGCTGTTCTGGAAGAGATTTCATTAAATATAGTATATCAAGAATTTCCTTTACCACTAACTCGTTGTCCACTTTCTTACCCAACCAGGATTGATTTTCTTTTCTAAGTTCTTCTAGGAAGTCATCACCGTACCTTCGTTTTAGTTCCTCACCGAAAGCATGACCGATTGACTGACCTCCCCAAGCATTACTTGTAGCACTCTGTAAATGTATGTTCCATATATCAAACTTAAACATAGAATTACATATAGAGTAGCTATAATAGTGACCAGCATTTCCTTGTTGCCATGTAGGTATATATTCACCAGTAGCAACACATCTTTTATTATATTGATACCAATCTCTTATTCTCGTATATCCTGAAACAACTGTCCATAGGCGTTTCTGTAAATCACCAGTACCGTGTGACTTCTTATTATATGGAATTGATTTTACCCACTTAGGTACTTTGTACATACACTCATTGTACAAAACTATTCATGTAACTTTCTGTATTCTCAATACAGGGGTAAGGTATGTGTACGTCATACTTTGATAACCACACGTTATAATCCTCCCATACTTCCATTACTTGCCTAGTAGTTAAATCTTCGGTTGATTCAATTCCAAACTTCAATCTCCCCATTTCTCTAAAGACATCTTTTAAAATCTTAGGAGTAGGTGATACTGTTACATCTCGTAGCATTACATTGAAGTCTACACCATTACCAAGTAACTCATTTGATAACTCGTTAAAGTAGACGTGGATGCTAGCTCTCTGCTTGTTAGATATTTTCATTTTTAAATATCACAACCATTGAAGGAAAAGGTGCTGAGTTAGTTGCATCTCCAAACTTCAACCTTCCTTTTATAAATCTTATCTCTGACTTGTTGTAGATATAATCGTGAAAGTATCTTGTATCTGTTCTTGCTGGAAGTAACATTACTACTAACCCACCCTCTGCTTCACTTGCCTTTTTTACCCACTTACTTATTTCTCTACCATAAGGAGGATTACAAAAAACTATCTCGTTATCCCAATTTTGTAGCAGCCCGTCATCTTCTTTAGTAAAGAACTTTTTACATTTTGCATTTTCTTGTAAAGCACAAGGATCAAGAGTAAAGTTAAATTCGTTGTCTAGCTTATCAAAGAAATCTTGTGGTGTAGACCATAAGTCAGTATTGCTTGTGAATAACCCTTTGTTAATCATACTAGTTCTCATACCACTTAATCGGTTTTTGTAAATCCTCCCTGAATTGTTTTAATAATTTTGTTATCCCTTCTTCATATCCACTTAGAGGGAAGTTAGTTGCTTCATACTTACCTTCTACATCTATGTAGTAAGATGATATCTTCCAATACATATCTCTTATGGTTAGATAGGCTTTAAGTCCTCCGTAGCTATCGTAATCAACTTGCCACGCTGGTCTTACACTGTGGAAGGTTGGGTAATGTAATCTCTCTTGTTCCTTTACTATCTGTTGTGTTGCTATTAGTGACATAGTTGTGACTTTCTCATTGATAATTCTCTACAGACTTTGTTACAGTATTTAAAGAAGCCTTCTGGCACTTGATTATCACACTGTAGGCATATTTTTTTATTCATTTGTTTTCGTTTTTAATGACCAGTAAAAGTACTTCGAGAAAGAACCATTCCTATTCTTAGCATCCTTAGACATAGAAATTACTCCGTATAAGTCCTTTGTAGGAATATGTGATAGTAACACCGCTACTGCTCTAATAGTAGTTGGTTTAAACTTAGTTCCAGTTCTCTCGTTGTTAATGTACGTTACTATTTCAGTTAATAATTCTCCCCTCTCTGTTACGTGTGATTTCTCTACTGCTTTAGTAGTTAGTTCACACAGGTGTTTGTATTTACTTAAATCTAAGTTAAATGTTTCCATTTTGTTTAATGATTTAGTGGCATTAATAATATGTAACTATCATTATTGTTATATACCATTGGTCTACTATTTACTACCAAGTATCTACTGGTTATATCTGCTGTTATATCTAGTTCACCAAATCTATAATTTACAGGAATATGTTTAAAATCTTTTAACTTACTTACAAGTTCTAAAAACTCACAAAGATACTTTTGGTTATATTTTCCAATAAATAATATTTATAAAATAAACTATGCCAACTTATCAATTATTAACGGACAGGTCTTTAGCCCAACCATCGGCAATAACACCGACGACACTCATACATATTGTTTATACAGGTGACCCATCTCAAAATATTGCGGGATCATCATTTAAAGCCGAACTTGGACAACTTGCTGGATTATTTAGTGGTGGTTCCGTTTCGGGAGATTATTTACCATTAAGTGGAGGAACTGTAAGTGGATCAACAAACTTCACAAATGGGTT